>Ga0315909_10008087_pt1 | contig 11596 bp, 9 predicted proteins | sample LakEriMetagenome_11_FD_203527 | JGI IMG/M metagenome (GOLD analysis project Ga0315909, IMG submission 203527) | Freshwater fungal communities from buoy surface, Lake Erie, Ohio, United States - Buoy 2 MA125 | ecosystem: Environmental > Aquatic > Freshwater > Lake | place: USA: Lake Erie, Ohio...
AGTCTATCTGCGCAAATCCAACGGGCTGGTGCGCGATGTGTTCCACACCCGCCACATGATCAATCTCAAGGGTCGCATGGGGATAGGCCATGTGCGCTACCCCACTGCCGGTGCCTCCTCCACGGCGGAAGCACAACCTTTCTACGTCAATTCGCCCTACGGTATCTCGCTGGGACACAACGGCAACCTCACCAACTCCGATCAGCTCAAGCGCGAGCTGTTCCAGGAAGGTCTGCGTCACATCAATACGGATTCCGACTCCGAAGTGCTGCTCAACATCTTCGCCCATGAGCTGCAGAGTTTTGGCAAACGCAGAATTGGTCCGGAGGATATTTTCAACGCCGTCGGCCGCCTGCATGCCCGCTGCCGCGGCGGCTATGCGGCGGTGGCGATGATCACCGGTGTTGGCATCGTCGGGTTCCGGGATCCCTGGGGCATACGCCCGATCGTGTTCGGCATGCGCGAGACGGCGGAGGGGCCGGAGTACATCATCGCTTCCGAGAGCGTTGCAATCGATGTGCTCGGCTTCAAGCTCATTCGTGACATCGCGCCTGGCGAGGCGATCTTCATCAGCAAGGAAGGCGAGTTCCACTCCAGGCAATGTGCGGAATCCCCGCGCTTGGCACCTTGCATCTTCGAGCATGTGTACTTCGCGCGGCCCGATTCGATCATCGATGGCGTCTCGGTGCACAAGGCGCGGATGCGCATGGGTGAAGCCCTCGCGCACAAGATTCGCCGTGAATGGATCAACCACGACGTCGATGTCGTCATCCCCATTCCTGATACTTCGCGGACGGCCGCCCTGGAACTGGCGCATATCCTTGGGGTGGACTATCGCGAGGGCTTTATCAAGAACCGCTACATCCCACGCACGTTCATCATGCCCGGCCAGGCCCTGCGCCGGAAATCCGTGCGCCAGAAACTGAACGCCATCGGCCTCGAATTCGAAGGCAAGAACGTATTGCTGGTGGACGACTCCATCGTGCGTGGTACCACCTCATCGCAGATCGTGGAGATGGCCCGGGAAGCGGGCGCACGCCGGGTCTATATCGCCTCGGCCGCACCACCTGTGGCATTTCCCAATGTCTATGGCATCGATATGCCCACCGGCGAGGAACTGGTTGCCCACAACCGGTCGGTGGATGAGATCTGCCAGCTGTTGGGCGCGGATCGCCTCATCTACCAGGATCTCGAAGATCTGGTGGAGTGCGCCCGACGTGGCAATGCGGCTATCGAGGAATTTGATCTGTCCTGCTTCACAGGGTGTTACGTGACCGGCGATGTGAGCGAAGGCTACCTGAACCACGTTGAGCTTCAGCGTTCGGATGAGGCCAAGGCGCGCCGCGCAGCGCAGAGCAATTCGCTGCAGGATGTCCACGTCGGCAGCGGCGCGGTCGCGGACCTGAACTGAAACTGCCCGGAAATCCTGCCGCAGATACTCCCATGACCGACGATTTCCTCGACACCTGCGGGCTCGACACCCTCGGCACGCACGCCGGCTCACGCCGCTCTGCCGAGCGGGAAAACAGCGAGCCTGTTTTCCTCACCTCCAGCTTCTGTTTCGACTCGGCGGCGCATGCGGCCGCAGTGTTCGCCGGCGAAGTGGAGGGCAATGTCTACTCGCGCTTCACCAATCCCACGGTGCGCGCCTTCGAGGAGCGCCTGGCAGCGCTCGAGGGTGGCGAGGCCTGCCTCGCCACGGCTTCCGGGATGAGTGCCATCCTCACCCTCGTCATGGGGCTTTTGAAGTCAGGCGACCATGTGGTGTGCTCGCGCAGTGTCTTTGGCACCACCACCGGCCTGCTCCAGTCCATGAGCAAGTTCGGGATAGCGGTGAGCTTTGTTGACGCGGCGGACACCTCGGCCTGGGCCTCGGCCGTCACGCCGAACACGCGCCTGATGTTCCTGGAGACGCCATCCAACCCCCTTGGCGAACTGGTCGATATCGCGGCCGTCGCGGCCATCGCCCGGGCGCAGGGCGACTGTTGGCTTGCGGTGGACAACTGCTTCTGCACGCCGGCCCTGCAGCGTCCTCTCGCACTGGGTGCCGACATTGTCATCCACTCCGCAACCAAATACCTGGACGGGCAGGGTCGTTGCGTGGGTGGGGCGCTGGTGACCACCGCACAGCTCATCCGCGAAAAATTCTTCCCCTTCCTGCGCGCCGCCGGGCCCAGCATGAGTCCGTTCAATGCCTGGGTTTTCCTCAAGGGGCTGGAGACTCTCAATCTGCGCATGCGGGCGCACTCGGCAAGCGCCAGCGCCTTGGCCGAATGGTTGCAGATCCACCCGGCCGTCAGCCGCGTGCATTATCCGGGCCTCGCCACACATCCCCAGCATGCACTGGCGCTCCAGCAGCAGACCGGCTCTGGTGGAATCGTGTCCTTTGAAGTGGAGGGTGGGCGCGAGGCGGCGTGGCAGGTCATCGATGGCGTGCGGCTCTTCGCCATCACCGGCAACTTGGGCGATACGCGCAGCATCATCACTCATCCCGCGAGCACCACCCATGGCCGGCTCAGTGCGGAGGACCGGGCGAAGGCCGGCATCGTTGACGGCCTGGTCAGGCTCTCGGTCGGGCTGGAAGAAGTGGATGACTTGCGGCGGGATCTGGCGGCGGCTCTGGCGCCGCTGCAGTCCAGGTCCTGAGGGCGTTCCGGGGTTTCAGGAATCCCGGCGGTAGAGCCGGTTGCGGCGTGAGCCCTGCGCGCGGACCTCCACTACCTCATGCAGGCCTGCAACAGCGAGCCGCTGTTCGATTTCCGCCGCGTGGGTGAGCCCTGTTTCTCCCTCGATCTCGATCAGCAGCGATTTCACCGCCGGCAGGGTTTTTTCCGCACCACGCACGATGTCCACTTCAATCCCGTCCACATCGATCTTGATGTGATCCGGCGCGGGCAGGCTGAAAAGTTCGCGGAAATCATCCACGGAGCAGGCCGGAATGGCCTGTTCGAACACGGCTTCGAAGGCGCCGAAGGTGTTGCGCGCCTCACCGAGCGCATTGCTGCCGTGGCCTGCATCCGTATGACGCATGTGCAGGTGGGCTAGCCGCCGCTCCCCCTGACCCAGGGCGACGCAGAACGGACTCACGAATCTGCCGAGGCCGTTCAGCGCCACATGCTCGACCAGCAGGCCAAAATTGAAGCCGGACGGTTCGAAGGCCAGTACAGGGTTCCGCCCGCCGAGCCCCGAGTAGAGGGAATAAAGCCCGACGTTGGCGCCAACGTCCCACAAGGTTTCCCCGGGCGCAAAGCTGTCTATCCAGGCCAGGGTCTCGGGCTCATCCGTATGGAAACGGGACACCGCACTGGCGACGAAGGATCCACGCAACTGCTTGAACAGCAGCGTGCCACGCCCGGTCTCCACCTCCGCCAGATCCAGGCGCTCGAGATTTTCGATGACACGGGCATAGACCCTGCGCTGCTGACGATGGCTGAGCGGGGTGGCGAGGCCACGGACCACGGCGGTCAGAAAACGGGCGATGGAGCGACTCATGGTTGCGGACTATATCCCGTTTTCCTACAAGGAGAATATCCGGACGTGAAGCCCGCCTATCCCCATCGCCGTACGGGGTGGCACAATGCACCCTCTTTTCCAAACACAACAGATGGAGGCCCACGTGACGATCAAAGCCGGCGACAAGATGCCCACGGGCAGTTTCGGAATCATGACCGACAAGGGACCGGGTCAGCTGACCTCCGCCGAACTCTTCGACGGCAAGAAAGTGGTGCTGTTTTCCGTGCCCGGCGCCTTCACGCCCACCTGCTCGGCGAAGCACCTGCCGGGCTTCATCGAACATGCTGACAAGCTCAAGGCCAAAGGGGTGGATACCATCGCCTGCCTCGCCGTGAACGACGTCTTCGTGATGGGCGCCTGGGGCAAACATGCCGGGGCCGAAGGCAAGATCACCATGCTGGCTGATGGCAACTGCACCTTTACCAAGGCCTTGGGCCTGGAACTCGATGCCTCCGGCTTCGGCATGGGCCAGCGCGGCCAACGTTTCGCCCTGGTGGTGGACAACGGCGTCGCCAGCCACGTGTTTGTCGAAGCGCCTGGTGAATTCAAGGTCAGCGCGGCCGAGCACATCCTGGCCAATCTCTGAGTCTGCAAAGCTGGCTGGCGGTGAGCCTCGAGTTCATCGCCAGTCGGACTGCCGGTGCTTGTGTACGGCGCGATGCCCCTGCCTTGCGCGAGGCCGACATCCCGCTGCTGATGCTGGAGTGAATTGCCGTGAGTGACGCTCTCCTGCCTGGCCAGAACGGTTTCGACGCCGAAGCCTTCAGGCGCGAAGCCCATGCTTTTCTCGACTGGATTGCGTCCTACCTCTCACGTGTGGAACAGTTTCCGGTGCGCTCCCGCGTCGCCCCCGGGGCACTGCGATCAGCCTTGCCTGCCATGGCTCCAGAGCACCCTGAGCCCGTCCCGTCCCTGATTGAGGATCTGGAAAAGCTCATCCTGCCGGGGATCACGCATTGGCAGTCGCCCAACTTCTTTGCCTACTTTCCGGCCAACACTTCCACGCCGTCCCTGATGGGCGACCTTGTGTCCTCTGCGCTCGGTGTGCAGGGCATGCTCTGGATCACAAGCCCGGCGTGCACCGAGCTCGAGACACACATGCTCGACTGGCTCGCCGGTCTGTGTGGACTGCCGGACCGATTCCTGTCCTCGGGGGCAGGCGGGGGTGTGCTGCAGGATTCCGCCTCCAGTGCCGTACTTTGCGCCCTGCTGGCCGCCCGCGAACGCGCCACGGGTGGAGTCTCCAATGAAGAGGGCTGCCGCGGTGATCTGGTGGTCTATGGCTCCACGCAGACCCATTCCTCGCTGGACAAGGCGGTGATGGTGGCGGGACTCGGTCGACGCCAGTTGCGAAAAATTGCCGTCGATGCGGAATTCGCGATGTCTCCCGCGGCACTCAGGGCGCAGATCGCCGCCGACCGTGCCGCCGGCCTGACTCCCTGCATGGTCTGCGTGACGCTGGGCACCACTTCCACCCTCGCTTTCGATCCCCTGCCTGAACTGGGAACGATCTGTCGCGAGGAAGGTGTCTGGCTGCATGTCGATGCGGCGCTCGCGGGCAGTGCCGCGGTCTGCCCCGAATATCAGCCTTTGCTCACAGGTCTCGAACTCGCCGACAGCTACTGCTTCAATCCTCACAAGTGGCTGCTGACCAATTTTGATTGCAGCTGCCTCTATGTGGCTGATCGCAGCGCGCTCATTGGCGCGCTCAGCATCACGCCGGAGTATCTGCGCAACAGCATCAGCGACACTGGCGCGGCGCTCGATTATCGCGACTGGCAAATCCCGCTGGGGCGCCGCTTCAGGGCTCTCAAGCTCTGGTTCGTGCTGCGTCGCGAGGGTGCGGAGGGATTGCGCCGCTACATCCGCCGGCACGTTGCGCTCACGGAACGTTTTGCCAGCCATCTCGCGGCGGATGCACGTTTCGAGATCATGGCTCCACCGCGCCTCAATCTCGTCTGCTTTCGACTGCGCGACAGCAATCAAATCAATGCCGCGCTACTCGAGGCACTCAATGCCAGCGGCCGGCTCTACCTTTCCCACACCATGCTCGACGGGCATTACGTCTTGCGTTTCTGCGTGGGCCAGCCGCAGACCGCGGCCCGGCATATCGACGACGCGTGGGCGCTCATTGCCGAGACCGCGTGCGCTCTCGCATCGTGAATCGCCGACACCTCGGCTTCCTGCCATTACTGATCGGTGCGTGGTGCGTGGAATTGCCCGCAGCGGACGACCCGTGGTTGACATTGCGCGCCCGGCTCGCCGCCGGTGACACCGGAATCGATTTCAGGGCCTTGCGGCTGGCCTTCGCTGCCAGCGGGGAATACAAGGTCGATACGCCCGCGCTCCGCGAGTGGCAACGCAAGGTCGGGGAAGCCCTGACCGCCGCGGATTTCGCGGCCGCCGACGAGGCGGCCACGGCATGGTTGGCCCTCGAGTATGTGAATCCGTTTGCGCATCTCGGGGCAGCGCGGGCGCAGGAGGGGCTGGGAAAGCCCGCGCAGGCCGCTTTTCATCGCAAGGTGGCCGAGGGTCTGCTGGATTCGATCTGCCAGCGGGGCGAAGGGCAGACCCTGGACGCACCCTGCGCGGCCATCTCGGTTGCGGAAATCCATGCCTATCTTGCACGCCGGCGTCTGGAGCCCGGCGCCAGTCATGAGGCCGAATGCGCGGCTGGCGCGCCGTGCCTCGTGTTCGAGGTACGTGAGCAGGATACGGGGAACTTGCTCGATCTCCATTTCGACATCTCGCGACCCCTGGCCGCACGGCGCTGAACGAGGGTCCCTGATACTTCGAGCGGGTGGCGGTATCTCAGCAGCAGCGCCGCACTCCGTTCCAGCGGCGCGCCGTTTCGGTGGCAAAGAATTCGGCACGGCTCAGCGGCGCTGCGTCCTCTGCGGCGTGGTTTGCACGCCAATGCGCGAGGTAGCTTGCATAGGCGGTGTCACCGTTGAGCAAGCGCAGGACTTCCCGCAGGGTGCGCCCCAGCCGCACCAGCCAGTGAGCCGGGCGCGCCTGCTCACACGCTGGCATGGGCGCTTCTCACATACGGGGCTTCCGAGCTCGGTGCCACGACCGCCCCGCGCCAGTGGCGCAGGCAGACGCGAACCATGTCGATGACCAGTATCCAGGCGAGGCACATCAGGACCAGGGTCAGTCCCGCATTCAGCCTGTCGTTGAAGATCAGGCGCGGCGCTTGCGCCGCGAGGTCGGGCGGCAGCGCTTGCGCTGCCAGCTTGTCTGTCAGATCCCTGGCGTGGGCCAGGAAGCCTATCCTCGGCGTTGGATTGAACAGTTTCTGGAACGCGGCCGTGGTCGTCACGATCAGCAGCCAGCACAGCGGCAGTGCGGTCACCCACACATGCCGGGACTTGCCTGACTTCACCAGGATGGTGGTGACCACGCACAACGCAATCGCGGCCAGCATCTGGTTGGCGATACCGAACAGCGGCCACATGCTGTTGATACCGCCCAGAGGATCAATCGTGCCCATGTAGAGCAGATAACCCCAGGCTGCCACCACCAGTGCACTGGTGAGCAGCACACTGGGATACCAGCTGGTACGGCCCAGGGCGGGCACCGCGTTACCGAGGAAATCCTGCAGCACGAAGCGCGCAACCCGGGTGCCTGCATCAAGAGTGGTCAGGATGAAGAGCGCCTCGAACATGATGGCAAAGTGGTACCAGAGCGAGAGCAGTTCGCGGCTGGAGACCATCGAGAAGATGTGCGCCATGCCTACCGCGAGCGAAGGGGCTCCCCCTGTGCGCGCAAACAGCGTGACTTCACCCATCTCACGGGCCAGCAGCTCCATCTGTTCCACTGTCACCGGGAAACCCCAGCTGCTGATGGTGGCGACCGCCTGCGCCGCCTCCGCGCCCACCACTCCGGCGGGGCTGTTGATGGCGAAGTAGACGCCGGGCTCGAGCACCGTGGCCGCGATCATGGCCATCACCGCCACGAACGACTCCATCATCATTGCGCCATAACCAATCATGCGGGCATCGGTCTCGTTCATCAGCAGCTTCGGCGTGGTGCCCGAGGAAATCAGTGCATGGAAGCCCGAGATGGCGCCGCAAGCGATGGTGATGAATACGAAAGGAAAGAGCTTGCCGGAGAAGATAGGGCCCGTGCCATCTATGAACTGCGTCACCGCTGGCATGTGGATTTCGGGGCGCAGCAGCAGGATGGCGACCGCCAATGCCGCAATGGTGCCGACCTTCATGAAGGTGGAGAGATAGTCGCGGGGTGCGAGCAGCATCCAGACTGGCAACACCGCCGCCATGAAACCATAGGCGATGATCATGAGCGCGAGGGTGGGCGCGTCGTAGTCGAACCAGACCCGCAGGCTCGGGATGCCATCTATCCAGCCGCCACCCGCCACCGACAGCAACAGCAAGGCGATACCAATGACCGTGGCTTCCAGCACCTGGCCCGGACGCAGCACCCGCATCCAGAAGCCCATGAAGAACGCGATGGGAATGGTTGCCGCCACGGTGAAGGTCGCCCAGGGGCTGTGCTTCATGGCGTTGACGACCACGAGCCCCAGCACGGCGATGAGGATGAGGCTGATCATCACCACGCCAAGCATGGCAGCCAGACCGCCCAAGGGCCCCAGCTCATCCCGTGCCATCTGGCCGAGGGAGCGGCCGTTGCGGCGCAGGGAGCAGAACAGAACGATGAAATCCTGCACGCAGCCACCGAGCACGCCACCCAGCAGGATCCACAGGGTGCCTGGCAGGTAGCCGAATTGGGCGGCGAGGGTCGGGCCGATCAGCGGACCCGGACCCGCAATGGCGGCAAAATGATGGCCAAAGACCACCCAGCGGTTCGTGGGCACGAAATCGCGACCATCAGCGAGGCGCTCGGCCGGTGTGGCGCGTGTCCCATCCAGATGCAGGATGCGCGTGGCGATGAACAGGCTGTAGAAGCGGTAGCCGATGGCGTAGATGCAGGCCGCAGCGACGATGAACCAGAAGCTGTTGATGGTTTCGCCGCGATGCAGGGCGATTCCGCCAAAGGCGGCGGCGCCCAGCACGGAGATTGCCGTCCAGAGCAGGATGCTCGCGGGCGAATGGCGCGGGCGGTTCACGGGGGGCTGCTGGGACATGCCGTACTCCGAGGCGATGGCAGGTGAACTGCGTTTGGGATGAAAGGCGTCGCATTCTAGCATCGCCCCGGATTGCAAGCGTTGAGGGACCCCCCTGCCTTCTGGTAGTTTGCGTTCGCGAACCGGGCCCTGCCCGCACCGCGGTGGGGCCTGCGCCGGCACCACCACTCCCAGTCCAGTTCCAACACCAGGGCACCGCATGACCCGCTTCGTATTCACCACCGGTGGCGTGGTTTCCTCGCTTGGCAAGGGCATTGCGTCCGCGTCGCTCGGCGCCATCCTGGAGGCCCGTGGCTTCAAGGTGGCGATGATCAAGCTCGACCCCTACATCAACGTCGACCCGGGCACCATGAGCCCCTTCCAGCACGGTGAAGTCTTTGTCACCGAAGACGGTGCCGAGACCGATCTGGATCTCGGGCACTACGAACGTTTCGTGCGCTGTCGCACCAGCGCAAACAGCAACTACACCACCGGGCGCATCTACGAGCGGGTGATTCGCAAGGAGCGCCGCGGCGAGTACCTCGGGGCCACGGTGCAGGTCATCCCGCACATCACCGATGAGATCAAGGCTTGCATCCGCCAGGGCGCGGGCGATGCCGAAATCGCCATGGTGGAGATTGGTGGCACGGTGGGTGACATTGAATCGCTCCCCTTCCTCGAAGCCATCCGTCAGATGCGTATCGAGCTCGGGGCCCGCAATACGCTCTTCATACATCTCACCCTAGTGCCGTTCATCGGTTCGGCAGGCGAGATGAAGACCAAGCCGACCCAGCATTCGGTGAAGGAGCTGCGCTCCATCGGCATCCAGCCGGATATTCTCCTGTGCCGAGCGGATCGTCCCCTGCCGGCTTCAGAGCGGCGCAAGATCGCGCTGTTCACGAATGTGGAGGAGAAGGCTGTCATCTCCGCCATTGATGCGACCTCCATCTACAAGATCCCGATGATGCTGCACGCCGAGGGACTGGACGACATCGTGGTCGACAAGCTGGGTTTGAGCGCGCCGCCGGCGGACCTTCACGAATGGGAAGCGGTGGTCGAGGCGCAGGAGCATCCCGAACATGAAGTGAACATCGCCATGGTGGGCAAATACGTCCACCTGACGGAATCCTACAAATCCTTGAGCGAGGCCCTGATCCACGCCGGTGTGCACACCCGCACGCGCGTCAATATCCGCTATATCGACGCGGAGATTCTGGAGCGGGAAGGTACGGATGTGTTGGTGGGCATGGATGCGGTGCTGGTTGCTCCCGGGTTCGGTGAACGTGGTATCGAAGGCAAGATTCTCAGCGCCCGCTTCGCACGCGAACAGAAAGTGCCATACCTCGGCATTTGTCTCGGCATGCAGGTGGCGGTCATTGAATTCGCCCGTCACTGCGCCCGCCTCGAGGGGGCGCACAGCACGGAATTCAATCGCGCCACACCGCACCCCGTGATCGCACTCATCACCGAGTGGAAAGCGGCAGACGGCACCACGCAGCGCCGCTCCGAGGAAGTCGACAAGGGCGGGACGATGCGTCTCGGTGGCCAGCAGTGCAAACTTGCCGCCGACAGTCTGGTGGCCCGCGCCTATGATGCAGAGACCATCGTTGAACGTCACCGCCATCGCTACGAGTTCAACAACACCTACATGATGGAACTGGAGGCGGCGGGCATGCGCATCGCCGGCCGCTCCATGGATGGAAACCTGGTGGAGATCATCGAAATCCCCGGCCATCCCTGGTTCGTGGGCTGCCAGTTCCATCCGGAATTCACTTCCACGCCGCGCGACGGACATCCTTTGTTCACGGCCTATGTCCGGGCGGCGCTGGCCTACCAGCAACACAAGGGAAAGTGACTCCGCATGCGGCTGTGTGATTTCGAGATCGGAGGCGACAAGCCGTTTTTCCTTATTGCCGGTCCCTGCGTCATCGAATCCGCGCAGCTTTGCCTGGACACGGCGGGAACCTTGGCCGAGATGACGCGGGAACTCGGCATACCTTTTATCTTCAAGTCCTCCTTCGACAAGGCCAACCGCACCTCCCATGAGAGCTTCCGCGGGCCCGGGCTCGAGGCGGGGCTCGCGATTCTTGAAAAAGTGCGTCGCGAGATTGGCGTGCCCGTGCTGACCGATGTGCATGAGGATTCACCGCTCGCCGAGATAGCCTCGGTGGTGGATGTGCTGCAGACCCCTGCCTTCCTCTGCCGCCAGACCAATTTCATCCAGGCAGTTGCTCGTCAGGGCAAGCCGGTCAATATCAAGAAGGCCCAGTTTCTCGCGCCTTGGGACATGACCCACGTGGTGGCCAAGGCCCGTGCGGCAGGCAACGAGCAGATCATGGTGTGTGAGCGGGGGGCGTCGTTCGGTTACAACTATCTGGTCTCGGACATGCGCTCGCTGGTGGTGATGCGGGCTGCGGCGCCTGTGGTCTTTGATGCAACACACTCGGTACAGATGCCGGGCGGGCAGGGTGCAAGCTCCGGTGGCCAGCGCGAATTTGTCCCTACCCTGGCGCGCGCCGCCACTGCTGTCGGCATCGCGGGCCTCTTCATGGAGACCCATCCGGATCCCGACCGGGCCCTGAGCGATGGCCCCAATGCCTGGCCGCTCGCGCGCATGCGTGAATTGCTGGAGATCCTCCAGAGTCTGGACCAGACCGTCAAAAAAGCGGGCGTGATGCAGTCCTGAACATCGCGTGCGGATAAACAGTCCCCTGTCGCGCCGGCGCTCGCAGTGGCGGCGAGTCCCAGCATTGAGGAGTTCCGATGTCTGAAATACAGAAAATCCAGGCCATTGAAGTCATGGATTCCCGTGGCAATCCGACCGTGCGTGCCGAGGTGTGGACGCGCGGTGGCGCCCGCGGCTCTGCACAGGTGCCGTCCGGAGCTTCCACCGGTGAGCGGGAGGCCCTCGAACTGCGCGACGGTGACAAGTCGCGCTATCTCGGCAAGGGCGTACTCACGGCAGTGCGGCATGTGAATGAACTGATCGCCCCCGCG
>Ga0315909_10008091_pt1 | contig 11593 bp, 20 predicted proteins | sample LakEriMetagenome_11_FD_203527 | JGI IMG/M metagenome (GOLD analysis project Ga0315909, IMG submission 203527) | Freshwater fungal communities from buoy surface, Lake Erie, Ohio, United States - Buoy 2 MA125 | ecosystem: Environmental > Aquatic > Freshwater > Lake | place: USA: Lake Erie, Ohio...
GTGCCATACAAGAACGCAACAGGTAAGACTAAGTATCAGATACACGACTGGTCATTTGCCAAACACAATGCTGACCAAAAGCATGCTCGTAAAGAGAGTGTAAAGGGTGATGGCGGTTCGAAGTATACCTTTGATAGTTGGGCTCGTGTTCAATATCTCCTTGAAGATTTGAATTCTGCCTTGACAATGCTTAAGAATCGTAGTATAATTGCATCAGTAGGTTCGAGAGATACAATGTCCCGTGATGAGGCACTTGTAGCACTTGATGTACCACTTTCATTATCAGATGAAATTGAAATAAACGAAATCGTTCCTGTTTCAAAAGGTGGTAAGCGTGTAATTGGTAACATTGAAGCGTTACCAAAAGACAAAAATCGCACACAAAGCGACAGAGTTCGCCGAGTTGCGTAAGATGTGGGGCGAAAGCCCCACTTTTAAATTATGATTTATGTGAAAGGTTATTATGGAACATCTACTTTGGACAGAGAAGTATCGTCCACAAACAATCGAAGATTGTATTCTACCTGAACGCCTAAAGAAACCATTTCAAGAATATGTGAATCAGAAACAGATTCCAAATCTCTTATTGAGTGGTGGTGCAGGCGTAGGAAAGACAACCGTAGCAAAAGCAATGTGCAACGAAATCGGTTGCGACTTCATGGTTATCAATGGTTCTGATGAAAGTGGTATCGATACTTTCAGAACCAAAATCAAAAACTATGCTTCATCTATGTCACTATCTGGTGGTCGTAAGGTCATCATTATTGATGAAGCAGATTATCTAAATCCAAACTCAACTCAACCTGCGCTTCGTAATGCGATTGAAGAATTCGCACCGAACTGTTCGTTCATTTTTACATGTAACTATAAGAATCGTATTATTGAACCACTTCATTCACGGTGTGCAGTAATTGATTTTGGTTTAAAGAATGGTGAGAAAGCCAAGATGGCATCTGCGTTCTTTAAGAGAATTCAGACAATTTTGCAAAGTGAAAAAGTTGACTTTGATGATTCGGTTATTGCAGAACTTGTCAAAAAACATTTTCCAGATTTTCGCCGTGTATTAAATGAACTTCAACGATATTCACAATTTGGTAAGATTGATACTGGTATTCTTGCACAAATTGGTGATGTATCGATTACAGAAATCGTAAAGTTTGTTCAACAAAAAGATTTTGGTGCGATTCGTAAATGGGTTGCATCAAATGAAATTGATAGTAACACACTCTTTCGTAAGTTGTATGATGCAATGTATGATACAATGAAACCCACATCAATTCCACAAGCAGTTTTGATTCTTGCTGACTATCAATACAAGGCTGCGTTTGTTGCAGACCAAGAAATTAATACTGTGGCATGTTTGACTGAATTGATGGTAAATTGTGAGTTTGTATGAATGACATATTTAACGGAATATTCGAATGGATAAAAGATGATTGGCAGTCTAATCGTTGGCGTTTTATTGTTGAACTTTTTGCTTGGGCTATTAGCATTGGTTGTAGCATTACGATGGCTCTTACGGTACCGCATCCTCCGTTACTTGTTCTTTATCCTATTTGGATTGCTGGGTGCGCTATGTATGCTTGGGCTGCTTATACTCGGAAATCATTTGGCCTACTTGCTAATTATCTTTTACTCACTACCATCGATACCTTTGGTCTGATAAGGATGCTGTGATGAGTAACCCTTTTGATTATGTTAATGCAATATTACAAAATAAGAAACAGTTAGTTGTCGATGAAATTACAGAAAAAGACTATGTTTCTTTTCTGGTAAATCGTAGCTTATCTTATCATAAAGACTGCGTTTTGTATGCAAATGAGATGAACCGCAGACATTTTATCGACAAGAAGTTGCAGAATGACTTTTTACTAAATACCGTCAGGTCACAGAAACGACCGTTTGCGAAGTGGATAAAATCTGAGAAAAGTGACGATTTGGAATGTATAAAGACTGTCTTTGGTTTCTCCGATACAAAAGCCCGTGAAGCGCTCCGCTTACTTAGCAAAGAACAAATCCAACAATTAAAAGAACAAACCCAAACGGGTGGATTGACTAAGAGGTAATGATGGTAGACTTGTCTAAATTTATAGAAGTCACCTTGACGGAACAGGATGATTTTTTAAAGGTAAGAGAAACACTTACCAGAATTGGCGTATCTTCCCGCAAGGAAAAAGTGTTGTACCAGTCATGCCACATTCTGCATAAGCAGGGCAGATATTATATCGTGCATTTCAAAGAGTTATTTGCGTTAGATGGAAAACCATCTAATCTGACTGAAAATGATATTCAAAGACGAAACGCAATTGCAAAACTCCTAGAAGAATGGGGTCTTGTAAAGATTCTTAATCCAATTTTGATGAAAGATAATATTGCACCTTTACATCAAATAAAGATTATTTCTTTCAAAGAAAAAGATGATTGGCAACTAATCACAAAATACAATATAGGTAAAAAAACAATAGATTATTGATTTGAATATAAATATGGAAGGCGATGCCAAATGGGTCGCCGCTTTTGATAACTCGCTTAAAAGGAGAAAAAACTATGACACTAGGTCGTATTTCATTTGGACCATTAACCCAATCAACTTTGGGTTTTGATAAGTTTTTCGATGATGTTGAAAGACTAATGAGCATGGATGTCCAAAAATCAGTTTCTAATTTCCCACCACATAACATTCTTAAACTGGATGAATCTCGTTACATCGTAGAATTGGCCGTTGCAGGTTTTTCTAAAGATGAAATTGAAATCTCAGTTGAAGAAGGTACATTAACTGTGAAAGGTGAGAAAGATGAAAAAGAAAGCAATGTGCAATATCTACACAAAGGTATTGGTACAAGGTCTTTCACCAAAACACTCACTATTGCAGATACAATCGAAGTGAAAGGTGCTGAGTTCAAAGATGGTATTCTCAGAATTGGTTTAGAGAATATTATTCCTGAACACAAGAAACCACGCAAGATTTCTATTGGTGAAAATTTGAAAGAATTTAAACCACAACTTCTACAAGAGAAGTCAGCTGCGTAACCGAGTGGGGCATTTTGCCCCACTTTTTAAATTATGGAGATATTATGGTAAAGCGTGATAAAAATTTCAAACTAAACAAACAAACAAAACGATACATGGCAACTATTGTCGACCCAATTAAAAGGTCTGAATATAAAAATGCCATGATTGAAGCACAACTTGCTTCTTCAGTCCCGTTTAAATCCGAAAAGAAAAATAAAAAAGAATCTGCTCAAACATGAAGCAGAAATTTGTTGACGCCCATATGGCAGCAGCCGAGGTTTATTCTAAACTCTCATCTGCAAAAAGATTACAAGTGGGGTGTGTTGTTGTAAAAGATAACACAATCATTGGTATTGGTTATAATGGAATGCCATCTGGTTGGACAAACGACTGTGAGTATAAAGTTTATGCAAACGAATGGTCAATTGATAACAATGAATGGGAATATCAAGAAGAAGATAGTGGTAATCCTTATAACTTGAAAACTAAATCAGAAGTCCTTCATGCAGAAACCAATGCATTGGCAAAAATTGCTAAGTCAACAAATTCAAGTGAAGGTTCTTCTTTATTTGTTACACATGCACCTTGCCTTGATTGTGCCAAATTGATTTATCAATCAGGTATTAAAAGTGTTTTCTATCGCAATAGTTATCGTGATGAAAACGGAATTAATTTTTTATTGAAATGTAATTTAGAGGTGAAAAAATGCTAGAATGTATGATTATAGGTGATAGTATTGCAGTAGGTACTTCTCACTACCGAAAAGAATGTGTATCATATTCAAAAGGTGGGTGGAATAGTTGGCAATGGAACAAAGACTATTTGGCGAAAGCGACAGAACAACCCACCAAAACATTAATCATTAGCCTTGGTGCAAATGACCATAAAGGTGTTAAGACTGAACAAGAACTCCGAAAAATGCGAGCATCAGTAAAAGCAGACAGAGTGTTTTGGATTAGTCCAGGTAAAGAAAGAAAACCAATTCCACAAGAAGCAATTGAAAAAATTGCACAAGAATATGGAGATACAATTTTACCTAGACCGATGAATCATATGAGTGCTGATGGTGTTCATCCAACAGGCACCGGGTATAAATTTTTAGCACAACAAACAAAATGACAACATTTACCTCAAAAGTAGTTGAAATATGCGATAATGGTGATGCAATCATTGAATTGCCACCTGAGTTATTAGAAGAAATGGGTTGGAAAGAAGGCGACACATTAGATATCTCCGAAAAAGATGGTAAAATAATTATTAAAAAAATCGATGACGAAGATAGAAAAATATCATTAGACAAACCATTGTAATTAAGTTATACTATGAATAAGTAATATTGATAGTTTTAAACTTAAAGGAGATAATATGGATTTGCAGTATATTTGTATGGTGTGTGGCCATGTCCACGATGATGAAAAAGAAGGTAAGTTTGAGGAGTTGTCTGACCTCTTTACTTGTCCAGAATGTGGTTGTTTTAAAGATGAATATTATTCGATAACAAAGGAAAATTAATATGGCAAAATCAGTAAAAGGTACTCGTACCGAAGCAGCATTGAAAGAAGCATTTGCAGGTGAATCACAGGCCAATCGCCGTTATTTGTATTTCGCAAACATGGCCGATGTAGCAGGCTCACCAGATGTAGCTGCTGTGTTCCGTTCTACTGCTGAAGGTGAAACAGGTCACGCACATGGTCACATGGAATATCTATTGAGTGGTGGTGCAGGTGATCCAGGTACTGGTCTTTCGGCTGCAACAGTAGCAGAAGCATTAGAGTCCGCAATTCACGGTGAAACCCACGAATACAGCGACATGTATCCTGGTATGGCAAAGACCGCTCGTGATGAAGGCTTTGATGAGATTGCAGATTGGTTTGAAACATTGGCGAAAGCAGAACGCTCACACGCTAATAAGTTCCGTAAAACTTTAGAAGCACATAAAGCAGAACAATAAGTAAATTTAACTATAATAAATTCATGCTTTTCTCTATTGAAATTTATTATAGTTTAGTATAATATAGAGGTGTGGAAATAATTCCACTCTTTTATAAAGGAGATTATTATGTGGACAACACCAACAGCAACTGACATGCGTTTTGGTTTCGAAATCACAATGTATGTGATGAATCGCTAATAAATAGGAGTCCGGTCTTAATTGACCGGACTAACCTTTAGATAATGGAGTTATATGATGCTAGTATTACCTGATGATATGATTGGTCGGCCAATCGGCTTTACCTGTTCTACTTTTGACCTTCTTCATGCAGGTCATATTCTAATGCTTGCTGAGTGCAAGTCAATCTGTGATTATCTTATTGTTGGTTTGCAAACAGACCCAACAATCGATAGACCAGAAATCAAAAACAAACCAGTTCAATCAATTGTAGAAAGATATGTTCAACTTTCTGCTGTCAAATTTGTAGATGAGATTATCGTCTATGATACCGAAAAAGACCTCGAAGATTTATTAATGTTCTTACCCATTAGTATGCGTATTTGTGGTGAAGAATATAAAGACAAACATTTAACGGGTCGTGATATCTGTGACACCCGTGGCATTAAAACATATTACAATTCTCGCACACATCGGTTTAGTTCTTCCGAATTGAGACAAAGAACTTATCAATCTGAGTTAACGAAAAAGGTTTAATATGAGTAAAGTTTTTAGTGATGTGCAGGTCTTTATGATTGCTGCAGAACAAACTGTGTCCAGAAATAACGATGAACAAGCATTACTATATCATAGGTTAATTACAGAAGAATACAATGAGTTTTGTGCCGCTCGACTTGAGAATGATGACAAAGAGACCATTGATGCGTGTTTCGATATGATGTGGGTAATTGTTGGTTACATGTATTCAAGAGGATGGGATTGTGAAAGAATTTGGGATGAAGGCGCACTTAGTAATTTGAAAAAGATTGACACCAAAACTCGTAAAGTAATAAAGAGAGAAGATGGTAAAGTTTTGAAACCTGAAGGTTGGCAACCACCAGACTTTAGTAAGTTTGTGAAAAAATAATGTCCTTTCTCGTTCACAACTTACCTCCAGTTCAATGCTTTGTTAAGAAAGAATTTCTCTATGACTTTGAAAAAGGTTTTGGTGAATATGAACCATGTATATGGATGACAATCAAATGCATTAAAGGTCAAGCATTTCGTATTGAAGCACTATTACCTAATTACGGTGCCTTGTATGATAAACTACCTTTACATGCCTTTGTTTCTCGGCAAGATAACTTAAATAATGCATCTTTGCCTTTGGATTACTTGCAAATATGGGACTGTTTGAGTTATAATGTTACTGTAATTGAAAAGGACAACCTTCGAATGTTGAAGTGTAAGTTCCTTGACAAAGAAAGAAACTGGCATTTCGGTGAGTATATGTTCACCGTAGATTTTTGCCAAAACGACCCTGGTTATCTTAATACAGGATTTTCTGAAACAGTAGAAGAACATAAGAGTTATAATTTTATTAAGTTAGATAACGGACAATTTGCCGCACAACCTAACAATAAAACATTATTCTATGATGCATCTTTGACTGTACCAGAGTTTAAGATGCCAGATTTTAAAATAGCAACAAAGTTATATTCAGTAGAGAAATTTAATAAACACTCTGCAAGAAATAACAATGATTTTTTCTATGACTTTAAGGAAAGAAAAGAATGAAAAAAGTACCTTTGTCATTCTTTATGTTGATTGACAAATTAAAAGAACATCAAGAAATAAAAAACGAATTAATCAACCTATTGGTCAACACAAAATCCGAAAGCTTATTTCAAAAAAATGAATATTATGGTGACAGTATTAGTCGATTGGATTGGTCGAAAAATAAAAATTTGAATCGTAAATGGGTAAAATATTTAATTCCATATCTACAAAAACACTTTGAATTATGTGCCAAAGAATTGAATTATCAAAAATCACACATACATTCTGTTTGGTTTCAAGAATATAATCAAAATGACTATCATGGATGGCACATACACGAACATCATTATACTGGAGTTTATTATTTACAATTTCCAAAAAACGCACCTAAAACGGAATTAGTCGACCATCAAAACAACAAATTTGAAATAAATGTAAAAGAAGGTGATATCGTTATATTTCCTTCTATTGGAATACATAGAGCGCCAGTTGTGAAAAATGATTTAACAAAAACTATTGTTTCGTTTAATATAGAATTTTTTGATATACAACCTGATTACATGCAAGTAATTGATGAATTGTGATATATTTTAGTGAAAAGGAAAAAACAAAATGAACACCCGTGAAATCGCCAAAAAACTAGCCATTGAGAACAAAATGCCCCGTGCAGAAAGGTATGATTTGTTCTTGCGTGAGTTTGATGATATGGTTGAAGTAATTGGTTGGATGCAAGACCCAACATGTGATATGAGAGATTTTCAAGGGAGAGAAATGCTTTTTCCTAAACGATGGGTAACCATCGGAGTTGTATCTGCGGAGACAAAAGTTAATGTATAGAGTTGCATATTACATGACTGGCAATACTGTTGCATTTAGAGAATTTGAAACCTTCGATGAAGCAATAGATTTTTCAAATAAACAACCGATTAATTCGGTGATAGAGATTAAAAAATATGACAATAAAACTTATAACATTCAAAACAAATCATACGATCCTAGGTGATGCCGATGAACAATTGAGTAATAAATTGTTCAATGATTTCAAAATTAAAAAACCTGTTCAGGTTGTTGTTCAACCAACGAAAGAAGGACCTATGATGGGTTTCGCACCTTTCTTAGATTATGCCGAAGAATTCGCATCAGGTATTGAACTGAATAAAGCGGATGTATTATGTGTTACTACACCTAGCCGTGAATTAGAAAATCAATACAATCAAGTGTTCGGTTCTGGCATTCAAATTGCCTCTGCAATTCCAAAAGTATGATAAAATACTTGAATGAGTAAATACTACACGAATGTTGCCGTTCAAGGCAACAACATTCTTTTCAGAGGTATTAAAAACGGCAGGCGAGTAAAGATGAAAATTCAATACTCGCCTACTTTGTTTTTGCCATCCAAGAAAACATCTGAATGGAAAACACTATTCAATGAAAACTTAGAACCAATGAAGTTTGGAGATATCCGTGATGCTCGTGATTTTGTTCGCAAGTATGATGGTGTCGAGAACTTTAAAATCTATGGCAACGACCGATTTGAATATGCGTTTATCGCAGATGAATTTGTGGGACAAATTGATTGGGACTTACAAGACATTCATGTTGCCATTATTGATATTGAGGTTGGTTCAGAGAATGGTTTTCCAGACCCATACAAAGCCACAGAACCTATTACTGCTATCGCCATCAAAAAACTAGGCGGTGATGTTACAGTCTATGGTTGTGGTGACTATGAAGTAAAAGGTAGTGAAACATATATTAAATGTGATAGTGAATCTGACCTTTGTAAAAAGTTTTTAAAAGACTGGCAAGAAAATTGTCCAGATGTAATTACTGGTTGGAACATTGACTTCTTTGATGTTCCATATCTTGTCAATCGAATCAGAAGTGTTCTTGGTGAAGATGAGGTTAAGAAACTTTCACCATGGAATTATTTGTGGGAAAGAAAAGTAACAATTAATGGTCGTGAGTTGACACAATACAACATTGGTGGCGTTTCTGCACTTGATTACATTGAACTGTATAAATGGTATGCGCCTGGTGGTAAATCACAAGAATCATATAAGTTGGATAATATCGCCAATGTTGAACTAGGTGAAAGTAAACTTTCTTATGATGAATATGATAACCTTCATCAGTTGTATAAACTCAACTATCAAAAATTTATCGAATATAATATCAAAGATGTGGAACTTATCGTTAAACTAGAAGATAAGTTAAAACTCCTTGAATTGGCATTAACTCTTGCATACGACACAAAGACAAACTTTGAAGATGTGTTTGCACAAACTCGTATGTGGGATGCCCTAATCTACAATCATCTTTTTGCGAAGAAGATTGTTGTACCACCAAAAGTAGTTCAACGAAAGAACTCTGCGTTTGAAGGTGCGTATGTTAAAGAACCACAAGTTGGTATGCATCGTTATGTTGCATCATTCGACTTAGATTCTCTATATCCACATTTAATGATGCAGTATAATATTTCACCAGAAACTCTTATTGAGCCTGACAATTACACACCAGAAATGAAACAAATTCTTTCGCAAAGTGTAACTGTCGATAGATTATTGTCATCAGAAATTGATACTTCAAAACTAAAAGATGCCGCACTAACACCGAATGGTCAGTTTTTCAGAACAGACTTGCAAGGTTTTCTTCCTAAAATGATGGAAGAAATGTATGAGGATCGAAAGAAGTTTAAGAACATGATGTTGAAGGCAAAACAAGATTATGTAAATGAAAAAGATGAAACAAAGAAGAACGAAATTGGTAAACTTGTTGCACGATATAATAATCTGCAACTTGCAAAGAAAGTATCACTAAACTCCGCTTATGGTGCTCTTGGTTCACAATACTTTCGATTCTATGACCTGCGCCAAGCGTTGGCAGTTACTATGGCAGGTCAGCTTTCAATTCGTTGGATTGAAAGTAAAATCAACGCTTACATGAACAAACTATTGAAAACGGAGAATGAAGATTATGTTATCGCCTCAGACACAGATTCGATATATCTCCGCCTTGGTAACCTTGTTGATAAAGTTTATAAGGAAAAACCGGATACTCTCCGAATCATCGAATTCATGGATAAAGTCTGTGAAGAAAAGATACAACCTTATATTAATCAAGGTTATCAGGAACTTGCTTTATATGTCCATGCGTATGCCCAAAAAATGAGAATGAAGCGTGAAGCTCTCTCAGACAAAGGCATTTGGACTGCAAAGAAAAGATATATCTTAAATGTTTACAATAACGAAGGTGTTCAGTATAATGAACCAGACATGAAGGTGATGGGACTTGAGATGGTTAAAAGTTCCACACCCTCTGTCATTCGTGAGAAGATGAAAGAAACAATTAAATTAATTGTTCGTTCTACCGAATCGGATGTTCAAGAATTTATTGAAAAATTTAAAAATGAATTTAAGAGTTTACCTCCAGAAGAAGTTGCGTTTCCCCGTGGCATTAATGGACTAAAAGATTATTCTGATTCTGCAAATCTATACAAAAAAGGCACACCAATTCATGTGCGAGGTGCAATTCTTTACAATTACATGATGAAAGAAAAGAATTTAACTAAATCATATCCTTTAATTCAAGAAGGTGAGAAGTTGAAATTCACATATCTTAAAACGCCAAATCCTTTGAAAGAAGATGTTATTTCTTTCCCTGTTAGATTGCCAAAAGAATTTGGTCTGCATGAGTATGTAAATTATGATTTGCAATTTGAAAAAGCATTTATTGAACCAATCAAAGTTATTTTAAATTGTATTGGTTGGCAAACTGAAAAAATTAGTTCGTTGGAGAGTTTCTTTGGCTGATATTCGTATAATCAAAACGGGCATCAATGTTTCTAAAATTTTAAAACAACTCGAACAATATCCTTCTGATTGGGGTGTTCAAAAAGAAATAGAAGGTGCTCAACAAATTGATCCTGACTTTCACAGGATTGAAGCAGGTGTGTTGCAATTAGTAATGGGTGGCATTAGTCATCCAGATGAAATGGTTTACAATACTGAAATAAGTATTGAGACACCTGCATATGAGAGGCACACCGAAGTCATTCGTTTCTTAAAAAGACATTTCCATAAATTTTGTCGTTGTGGATTTTTAGCTTTGCCTGTAGGTGAAATGGTTGGTACACATACTGACCAAGGAACATATTACTTAAATAAAGATAGATATCATTTATCGATACAAGGTCGATATGAATATCATTGTGGTGATGATGTTGTAAATGTTGAACCAGGAACTCTACTTTGGTTTGATAATAAGAAACCACATGGTGCAAAAAATATAGGAGATGTGACACGAATAACTTTTGTATTCGATGTTCCACATCATAAATCTAATCCATGACACAAGTTCTATTACCTTTTTTAACTGCAATTGCTTTATCTGCTGTTGCCGCTTTTTATTCGGTAATAGGCCTTGCACAAATATTTCCAGGTTCATTCTGGCCAATTATATTGATGGGTTCAATATTAGAAGTTGCAAAATTGGTAACAGTTTCTTGGCTATATAACAATTGGAATGTTACTGTGCGAATAATGCGTTACTATTTCAGTATCGCAATTGTGTTGTTAATGCTCATCACATCAATGGGTATCTTTGGTTACTTGTCAAAGGCACACCTTGAATCGAATGTAACTCTTGGTGCAAATAGTGTTCAATTAAAAACACTAGAGACACAAGAAAAGATTGCTAAAGATAGATTAACCTATTTGTTACAAAGAGCAGGTGACCCGGCAACAGCTAGTAGAAAAATCGACAATCAAATCCAAGAAACACAGGCAGAACTAAAACGAATTACGAATGAGAAGTTGCCTTTAATGGCAGAAGAAAACAAGTTAGCGGCAGAGATTGGTCCTATTAAGTATATCGCCGAGTTATTCTACTCTAAAGATGACCCATCATTTATAGATAAAGCAGTAAGAACTG
>Ga0315909_10008092_pt1 | contig 11593 bp, 20 predicted proteins | sample LakEriMetagenome_11_FD_203527 | JGI IMG/M metagenome (GOLD analysis project Ga0315909, IMG submission 203527) | Freshwater fungal communities from buoy surface, Lake Erie, Ohio, United States - Buoy 2 MA125 | ecosystem: Environmental > Aquatic > Freshwater > Lake | place: USA: Lake Erie, Ohio...
CGCTTCTTGTAGCGGCTTCGGCAACGGATACTATTGTTGGCGGAACGCTTCGTAATAGGTTAAAAGCTCTTACGATTTCATACGCAGCCACTGGTGGAACTGTTGTTGTAAAAGACGGCGCAGCAGGGACTACGATATTTTCGTTTCCCGCCCCTACAGCTATTGGGACAATACACATCCTAATACCCGGAGAAGGTATTTTGGCTAGAACTAGCTTGGCAGTCACTACAGGTGCTGGTGCTTCTGTGATTGTTTATTATGGCTAAGTCTCCAGCATGGCAGAGGAAAGAAGGCAAGTCCGAGAAGGGCGGCTTGAACGCCAAGGGTCGGGCCTCCGCGAAAGCGCAAGGTATGAACTTGAAACCTCCCCAGCCGGAAGGCGGCTCACGGCGCGACTCCTTTTGTGCAAGGATGAGTGGCATGAAAAAGAAGCTAACAAGCGCCAAGACAGCCAACGATCCAGATTCACGCATCAACAAAGCTCTTAGAGCTTGGAACTGTTAAGGAATCTTTATGAAACGCAGTATTAACGAATACGATCCAAATCGCGGCGGCGGCGGTGGAGGCGGTGGTTCTTCTTCGCCACCAAGTGGCGCTGTTACACCCAAAAATAAATATACCTTTGATCGGATTACTGGATCGCGTTCTGCAAAAGATTACAAAGAAAGAGAACGAGAGGCAGAGCTAACAGGTAGACTAGATTTTGGCTCTCCGCGCCAAAGTAGCAGCAACAGAACTCCTAGGATGAGTGATGATTATTCGCGTGGAGGTAAAGTGTCTGCCTCTAAACGCGCCGATGGTATTGCCCAACGGGGCAAAACTAAAGGTCGGATGTGCTAGATTTAAACACAGCATGGTCAGCAGTCCTATCTTTGGTGATTGGATTGCTAGGCTACATGATGAATGAAAAGTTCAGGGAACTGGCTCGCGTCACAATCCTGTTGAACAAAACCCGTGAGGAGGTTGCCCGTGATAACGTTACTCAAGCAGAAGTGGATCGCATTACGAACCACATTGACCAACGCTTTAACAAGCTTGAAGCAAAAATTGACCAGCTTATTCAAGCGGGGAAATGATGCCGAGCACAAGTAAGAAGCAACGGAATTTTATGGCGGCAGTAGCGCACAATCCTGCGTTTGCCAAGAAAGCAGGCGTTCCACAATCTGTGGGCAAAGAGTTCAACAAAGCCGATAAGGGCAAAACTTTTAAACAAGGTGGCGATATGAAAAAGATGAACATGGGCGGATATGCAGATGGCGGCATGCCAATGGTTATGAAAGATGGACAAAAGGTTCCAGCTTTTGCGGCTGACGGCAAAGGCAAAATGGCTAAAGGTGGCATGGCTCACAAAGATGTAAAGATGGACAAGAAGATGATGCAGAAGGCCGTGAACAAACACGAAGGCCGTTTGCACAAAGGTGCGGCTATGACTAAACTGTCTAAAGGTGGCATGGCTCCATCTAAGATGGGCGCTGTTAAAACTTCAGCTACTCGCGACGGTGTTGCCTCTAAAGGCAAAACCAAAGGGACAATGATTGCAATGAAACGCGGCGGCATGGCCTGCTAAGGAGTTGATATGGCTACTAGAAAACCAATGAAGAAATTTAAACGCTACGACGAAGGTGGTAGCGTAGGCTCAGATGAGCCAATGACACGCCGCATTAGATTTAATGACGACGGTACTCGCACTCAAAGTTTTGGAGAGCAGGTTGCTTCTCGCCAAAAAATGGGCGGTGATGAGGCGGCTTTAAAACAGCAAGGTTTAGAAATTTCAAATCGTCAAGATCCTAAACCATCTGGTTTTTTAGATCGCATTAAATCAGACTTTAGTCGCTTGGGAGAAGGTAGCATTGATACTCCAGGCTCAGAGGCATACAACAAGTATGGTGCTGGTCGTGCCCGCGCTGCGGCTCCAGTTCCCGTTACTCGGCCTCAAGTTGTAGCTAGGCCACCTAATATGCAACCTCGTCCTGTAGAGACTGATTTGTCTGACGATATGTATTCAGACACAGGTTCTAAAACTGGTCGTGGTTCTGCTGGAACTAGCGAGACATCATCTGCTCCCGAGCGTGGCGCACCTGGCACTAGCGAAACAGTTAAGCCAACACGCCAGCAAAAGAAGCCTGAAGCCGCCGTTCCACGTTTACGCACCGAACCTAGTCGTGGCGATCTTGGTAATAAACCTTCACAGTACGCAGGCCCAATGCGCGGTATGCGTAGCGATGCTGGCACAAGTCCTCCCGTTGCCACGCACAAAGGCCCGCGTGATGAAGAGAAATCTGCGGCATCTAAGATTCCAGGTCAATCTACCAAAGCTCCTCAAGGAGGCGAAAAGGCCGACTCTACAGAAACTAGTCGTAACGTTGGAAATGCAATGAATGCATTAGGCATTACTGCTGGTATTGGCGCGGGTGCGGCTGGTTTATACAAGCTTGGCAAAATGTATGATGCATCTAAAAAGGCTAAAAGAGCGCTATTAAATAATCCAAGACTTGAGCGTCCTGGAACTGTAGCGGGTAAAGATTTTGTTGTTCGTGACTACGAAGGTGCGGCAAAGGCTGGGTCTAAAGGTGTTCCTAAAAAACAATTAGGCTATAAAAAAGATTCTGACGTAACTGATGTTACCGCTAAGAAACGCGGCGGTGCAGTTAAGAAGTATGCCTCCGGTGGAATGGTTTCATCCGCCTCTAAACGTGCTGACGGCATTGCCTCCAAAGGCAAGACCCGTTGCAAAATTTGTTAAGGAACTATTATGAGTCCAGCAGAAAAACAAGCCCGCGAAGAACAAGCTGACCGCAAAATGCGGGCAGCGGCTGATAAAGCTTATAGCAAAGAAATGCCAGAGCCAGATACCACAACCGGTAAGCTTAAAGGACAGTCAATTATGGATAGTGTTAGGAAGTATTCTCCTAACCAAGCCGCAGCAGTTGATGAATCTGAAGCCACCGCTAAAAAATATGGTGAAGCCGCTTCTAAAGATTTTACGGAAGGCAAGTATGGCTCCGCCGCACTTAACGCCGCCAAAGGTTTGGGTTCTGCTGCAGACACTATGTTGGTCAAGGCTCCCAAAGCAGCGGCATTTGCCGCCCGTAACCGTTTAGTAGATGGCCCTAAAAAAGCTTCTGGAGGTATGATTTCTTCTGCATCTAAGCGTGGTGATGGTTGCATTACCAAAGGCAAGACTAAAGGCAAAATGATTACCATGAAAGGCGGCGGTTACGCCTGCTAAATTATGATGGCAAGCCGTGGTATGGGAGCCGTTCTTCCAAGCAAAATGCCTAAAGGAAAGCGTAAAGCTCGCCGTGACAATACTGACTTTACGCAATACGCTGAAGGCGGCAAAGTAAACGCCGCTGGAAACTACACTAAACCCAGTCTGCGTAAACGAATTGTGTCTCAGGTAAAAGCCGCCGCTACCCACGGAACGGGAGCGGGACAATGGTCTGCCCGTAAAGCACAACTTGTTGCCAAAAAGTATAAAGCCGCTGGCGGAGGATATAGAGATTGAAAGCTCCTCAAAAATCTCTTAAAGATTGGGGCGACCAGAAATGGCGCACCAAGTCTGGCAAGCCGTCGAGTAAGACGGGGGAGAGATATTTGCCTGAAGCGGCTATCAAATCTTTGTCATCATCTGAGTATGCGGCTACAACCAAAGCTAAACGTGCAGGTAAAGCGGCAGGTAAACAGTTTGTGGCTCAACCTAAAACAATAGCAAAGAAAACGGCAGGATTTAGATGACTACTACTGGATCAACTCTCTTCAACATGGATTTCACGGAGATTGCCGAGGAAGCTTGGGAGCGGGCTGGTCGTGAGATGCGTTCAGGTTATGACTTACGTACTGCACGTAGATCTATGAACTTGATGACCATAGAGTGGCAGTCTAAGGGAATCAATATGTGGACAATGGAGCAAGGGATCATTAACCTAACTCCTGGTCTATCTACATACGCCTTGCCTACAGATACTATTGATTTGCTTGAACACGTTATTCGTACTGGACAGAATACGGCATCTACTCAAGCTGACCTGACCATTACCCGTATTAGTGTTTCTACTTACGCAACCATTCCAAACAAACTTCAGCAGGCTCGTCCAATCCAAGTATGGATTCAAAGGCTTTCTGGTGAAACTAACCCAACTGCACTTGTTGTTGCGTCAGCGGTTTCTTCTACAGACACAACAATTACCCTTAACTCGGTGGTTGGACTAGCTGGCTCAGGCTTTATTCGCCTTGATTCAGAAGACATTTACTACACCTATGTAACAGGAAATGTACTGGGTGGAGTGTTCCGTGGACAGAATAACACAACTGCCGTGTCTCACAACGTTGCGACACCCGTGTTTGTTCCCCAGCTTCCGGCTATCACTGTGTGGCCTACACCAGACAACTCAACACCTTATCAATTTGTGTACTATCGTTTGCGTAGAGTGCAAGATGCTGGCGCTGGTGTTGAGACAGCAGACATGAATTTCCGCTTTTTACCTTGCTTAGTTGCAGGTTTGGCCTATCACATTGCTATCAAAGTACCTGAGCTAATGCCGCGTATTGAGATGCTTAAGCGTATTTACGATGAAACCTTTGAGATTGCCGCAGGTGAAGACCGCGAGAAAGCGGCGATTAGGTTGGTTCCTCGTCAAATGTTTATTGGTAGCACATAATGGCAAATAGGTTTGCATCCGGCAAGATAGCGATTGCTGAATGTGATCGCTGTGGCCAACAGTATCAACTTAAAGCACTTAAGACTGAGATCATTAAGCAACGTAAGTATCAGTTATTGGTTTGCCCTGAGTGTTGGGATCCAGATCAGCCACAGCTAATGTTGGGTACATTTCCTGTAGATGACCCGCAAGCTTTACGCAATCCGCGTAGGGACACAACGTATGTTACCTCTGGTGTTAATGCCAACGGTAACTTGTCAGGTGGCTCAAGGGACATTCAATGGGGCTGGGCACCAGTGGGTGGATCTAGTTTAAATGATGCAGGATTGACACCAAACTACTTGGTGGCAACCACATTTGTTGGTACAGTAACGGTTAGTTAAGGAGTTTAAAATGGCATACACAAAATCAGCAGACGGCATTACCAAAAAAGGTAAAACTGATGTTCAAGTTTTTCCTACTAGCGGCCCTTCTCAAAAAGAAATGATGGGCGGTAAAGGTAAGGGTAAGGGTAAAACCAACTCTGACATGAAGACTATGGGTCGTAACTTGGCAAAGATTGCCGCACAGAAGCGAGGTTAATCATGGCTACATTTAGCAAAAAAATAATGGGCAAAGAAGTTGGCGATGCCAAGGTCTACGCTACGCCACACACCATGACTGGTAAAGTGGTTACAGCCTCTACTAACCCAGGTTCTGGCCCTGACCACAGCGATGCCGGTACAGTCAACATGGCTGTAGGTAATGTGTACCGCCGTCCTGCGCCAGAAGCTAAAACTTCTGGTATCAAAATGCGCGGTGCTGGCGCGGCTACCAAAGGCGTGATGTCAAGAGGCCCGATGGCATGAACTATAGCCAGCTTGTTACCGCAGTAAGCGACTACTGCGAAAACACTTTCCCAACCACTGACATGGATACATTTATCCGTCAGGCGGAGCAACGCATCTATAACACGGTGCAGATTGCTAACTTGCGAAAGAACGTGACAGGCACTTTGACTACCGGCAATAAATACCTTTCGTGCCCAACAGATTTCCTGTCTACATATAGTCTTGCACTGTACCCATACAACACCACGACTGCAACTGGTGTGTCTGGTGAATACACAATTGTTGTAGCTAGCGCCACAGGGATTGCCAGGGGTCAGCAGGTTACTGGAACTAACATTGCAAATAATGCTTTAGTTCGTAGCATATCGGGAACGACTGTTACATTAAGTGAAGCAAACACTGGCACAGTCAACACTACAGTTACATTTCAAGGCGACTATTTGTACCTGTTAAATAAAGATGTAAACTTTATTCGCGAAGCTTACCCATTAACAGCCGTTACATCTGAGCCTAAGCACTATGCCATTTTTGGCCCACAGTCTTCAGATGTTAATGAATTAACATTTATTGTTGGCCCTACGCCAAGTGCCGCATATAAAGCGGAACTGCATTACTACTACTATCCAGAGTCTATTGTCACCGCCACAACTACATGGCTTGGTGATAACTTTGATTCTGCTTTGTTGTACGGCACGATCTGCGAAGCATTTGTTTATATGCGCCAAGAAGCCGACATGATGAAACTAGCGCAAGATCGCTATGTGCAAGCTATTGCTCTGCTCAAGAACCTGGGTGATGGTAAGCAACGTGCTGATGCTTATCGTGACGGTCAATATAGGGTTGCAGTTACATGAGCAACATTCTTCAAACCCAGACCACTAGCTTTAAAACAGAGTTATATACAGGCGTTCATAACTTAGAAACCAATACGCTAAAGATTGCTCTGTATACAGCTAGTGCCAATTTAAACGAAGCAACTACTATTTACACCACAGATGGTGAAGTTAGTGGAGGCGGTTATACCGCTGGTGGCGTAACGCTGACAGGCGTAACCATTAGCTCGTCTGGGTACACAGCCTATGTAGATTTTGCTGACGTGGTGTTTAACGCATCAGTGACGGCTCGTTGTGCTTTAATCTACAACGTGACTCAAGGTAACAAATCTATTGCAGTGTTGGACTTTGGTTCTGACAAGACATCCACCAATTTCACTATTACGATGCCTGCTAATACAGCGACGGCAGCTTTAATAAGGTCATCAAACTAATGTTTTCAGCAACATCATCAGGTACTATTGGCGATGTAATGGTTCACACTGTGAGCCATCGTGGATTCACGCCAGAAGAACTTGCAGAGCAAGCCCTGAATAAAATCATTTATGTTGGGGATCAGTCCCATCCGGCCATTCGCGATCAGGCTCAAGCCTTTCGTGAACACATCCGTGGTGTGTTGGTGTTCTACATGAAACGCGCAATTGAGTCTAATAATACGACTCTGGCTAACAAACTCCGCGAAGCGGGGCATTCTGAACTTGTAACTCTCTTGGAGATATAACATGGCTATCACTATCACTACGGCAATGCCTACCAGCTTCAAGGTAGAAATCCTTAAAGCTGTACACAACTTTACGGCCAGCACGGGCGACACATTCAAGATTGCCTTGTTTGTATCCACTGCTGCTGGCTCTGGCACGTTTGGCGCGGCCACGACTAACTACTCCAATATGGGCGCAGATCAGTTGCCAACCGCAACGGGTTATACGCAGACTGGTAACACATTGACTTCAGTGACTCCTGTTGCTGACGGCACAACCGCTATCTGTGATTTTTCAGACACTACATGGTCTTCTGCTACGTTCACAACCAGCGGCGCATTGATTTATAACTCCACGGCTTCTGGTGCAGCTTGCGCGGTACTGAGTTTTGGCGGTGACCAGCAAGTAAGTTCTGGTGACTTCACGATTCAGTTCCCTACAGCCGCTGCCGCTACTGCGATTATTCGTATTGCGTAAGCGGGTTTAAGTGAGCGGATGGGGCGAACTTCCTTGGGGCTATAACGGTTGGGGCGGTGTCCCTGTTGTAGTCCCCCTTGACGGCTGGGGTAGTCAAGGCTGGGGTGTTTCTCCTTGGGGCGCTGGCAGTATCTCTGTACAGGGTACAGGTGCTGTTGGAACAGTTGGGATTTCAGTATCGGTTACGTTTGTACCTACAGGCGTTTCTGCTACAGGTGAGGTTGGTACAACTCTGCCAAAAGTTAACTTCACGCTTACGGGCGTGGTGGCTAACGGGTCTATTGGTGATGTAAAGGCTTCAGTCGTTTACACGCCAGCAGGTGTGCAGGGTGTTGGTCAGATTGGTAACTTTGAAGTCAACGTTGATGATTTCATTATTCCAATTGGTGTTGTGGGCACGGGTCAGATTGGTACTCCAACAATAAGGGTTGGTAAAGCAATCACAGTTACTGGAGTGCAGGGTGCGGGTGCTGTAGGTACTGCGGTTCCGTATGTGCAGTTCACGCCTGCTGGGGTTTTAGGTACGGGTAATGTTGGTAGCGTTCAAATTAATGTGAGCGAAACCATCATCCCAACGGGCATTGAAGGTATTGGTTCTGTTGGTAGCGTAACGCTTGTTTATAACGGCGGAGCAATACCAACAGGGGTTGTAGGTACGGGTAGCGTTGGCACTGCGATTGCGAATGTTATAAAAACAATTCAAAACGGAGTGTCTGCTACTGGACAGGTAGGCACAGTTTCAGTTAAAGTTAGTGACACTGTAATCCCAGTTGGGGTACAAGGTAATGGACAAATTGGAACTGTTTTAATTCGGGGGTGGACAGTGATTGATGATTCGCAGACACCAAGTTGGGGCAACGTGGATACAACACAGAACCCCGGATGGACAGATATTCCAACATAGGAGTTTTTAGATGACAACTCAATATACAACGCTGCTGGGTTTTGCCCTTCCGGTTACCGGAGAACTCTCTGGTACGTGGGGCGACACCGTTAATAGCTCCATCACGCAGCTTGAAGAAGATGCGATTGCAGGCGTGGCAACAGCAAGCGTGACTTCCGGTAACTGGACACTTTCTACAACAGGATCAGGTGCATCTAATGAGGCACGTAAAGCGATCTTGATTCCAACGGGTACTCCGGGAGTTTCTAGGAATATCTTAGCGCCTAACTCAAGTAAAGCCTATATTGTTGACAATCAATCCAATGCTGCTGTTGTATTAAAAGGGGCCACTGGGCCTACCACGGGTATTACGATTGCCACTGGTGAAAAATGCTTGGCAGCGTGGAGCGGCTCAGACTTTGTCAAGGTTTCTTCTAGTATTGCTGACGGCGTTACAACCATTGATTTTGGTTCTACAGGTTTAACACCTGCAACTGCTACATCTGGCGCGGTTACTGTTGCTGGTACATTAGCTATTGCAAACGGTGGTACAAATGCAACAACGGCGGCAACAGCACTGTCCAATCTTGGCGGTGCAACAACAGGTAAAGCTATCGCAATGGCGATGGTCTTTGGTTAATTTTTAGGAGCACTAAATGGCAAATCCAAATATTGTTGCAGTCACAGTAATTGTTGGCAACACATCTTCCTTACTAATTTCATCCACGGCTGACCCGTTTGCTACTGCGTTGGTAAACAATGCGGCGGCATCAGGTAAAGTCTACAAGATCAATTCAATTGTTGCGGCCAACGTTGACGGCACTGCCGCTGCTGACATTACGATCAAGATATTTTCGCAAGATGATTTAGGTGGTACAGGTACTGCGATTGCTTCTACAATTTCCGTGCCCCCTGATGCGTCTTTGATTGTGACTGACAAAACAACAAGTTTTTACTTGCTAGAAGACAAGTCAATCGGTGCTACGGCAAGTGCGGCAAACGATATAGTCGTTACTTGCTCTTGGGAAGAAATAACAGGCCCAGCCCCTTAAGGACTTATCATGTCTCAAAGATATGCAGGCGGGACGCTTTCTGTCGGGCTTGACGGCATCAATTCACCTGTAACAGCGGTGGAGTACCTTGTCGTGGCTGGCGGGGGTGGTGGTGGCGGTGGATATGCATCTGGTGGTGGCGGTGCAGGTGGATTGCTAACTGCTACAGGTTATGCCGTTGCTATGGGTTCTGCCATCACTATTACTGTAGGTGCTGGCGGCGCTGGCTCAAGTAGCCGCACTGGGACTGGAACCAATGGCGTAAATTCAAGTATTGCTGGCAGTTCAACTATTACTTCTACAGGTGGTGGTGGGGGTGCTTGCGATCAAACAACAAACGGCGCATCTGGTGGTTCTGGCGGAGGAGGTGCTGGCGATGCTCCGGGTACAGGGGGGTCTGGCACAGCAGGCCAAGGAAATGCGGGTGGAAATATGATTAACACTCCGCCTAATTATGGTGCTGGCGGTGGTGGTGGCGCGGGTTCTGTTGGCATAACAGGGACTGCAGTTTTAGGTGGCAACGGAGGTACGGGAGTTGTTTCTTCTATTTCTGGTGCACAAATTCAATATGCTGGCGGTGGCGGTGGCGGAACTTTTGATGGCGGTGTAGCGGGTATTGGTGGCGGTGGCGGTGGTGGTTCTGCAATCTCTTGGACTAGCGCTGGAACCCAACAAACAGGATTGGCAAACACGGGAGGTGGCGGCGGCGGCATTTCTCAACTTGGTGCTGGCGGCGCAGGCGGCTCTGGCATAGTCATCATCCGCTACCCCTCCTACCTTGCTCCAGCCACATCAACAACAGGTGGGCCTGAAATGTACGTTGCAGGCGCATGGCGCGTGTATAAGTTTGTTGCCTCTGGCACTATCACATTCTGAGGTTCTATGGCAAACGGTTTATTTAATCTCAAGCAAGTCATGCAAGCTGTTCAGCAAGGTGGCTGGCCTGCTCAAAGAACTCCGTCAGTTGAATATTTAGTTGTTGCTGGAGGTGGTGGTGGTGGTGGTAATTCTGGCGGTGGCGGTGGTGCTGGTGGTTTATTAACTGGTATTGACCCCGTACCAAATGGGCAAACCCTTCTTGTAACTGTTGGTGCGGCTGGTACAGGTAATAGCGGTACTTTTGGCAGCAATGGTGGAGATTCTGTTTTTGGCGCAATTACATCTACAGGTGGTGGTGGCGGTGGTGGCGGGTCAAATGGTCGTTCTGGTGGTTCTGGTGGTGGCGGTAGTTTAGAAGGTTTATCTTTTACTGTTGGTGGTCAAGGAATAGCAGGACAAGGAAATGCAGGAGGTGGCGGTTCTGCGGCTGGTAACGCACCATGTGGCGGTGGAGGTGGTGCTGGAACTGTTGGGTTAAACATTCTAAGTTCTACCAACGCAGGAAATGGTGGTGCAGGAATTGCATCTGCAATTAACGGAACTGTTACTACCTATGCTGGTGGCGGTGGTGGTGGCGTAAGAAATAGTCAAACTGCGGGAACTGGTGGCGTAGGAGGCGGTGGTGCTGGTTCTGGAACAGGTGCTGGAACTGCTGGAACAACAAACACAGGCGGTGGTGGCGGTGGTGCTGGCGCATCAGGTTCTGGTGGCTCTGGAGGCTCTGGCATTGTCATTATTCGCTACCCAACCGCATACGCTGATGCCGCAAGTGTGACCACTGGAACAAAAACAACAGCAAATGGGTATACGATTTATACCTTCCTTGCCTCTGGAACAATCACCTTCTAAGGAACAGACATGAGTAATAGACTGGGTGGTTTTATTGCAGGGCAGAACATCAGTGCCTCAATTGGCACGTTCACGGCGGTAACTTCACCAACCTTTACCTTTGGCTCTACGCAAGGAACTCCCCCTGTGGGTCAGGCTATACAGTTAACAACCACTGGCACTTTGCCAACTGGCTTGTCTATAAATACAACGTATTACGTCATCAGCACAAGCACAAACACTTGCCAACTTTCTACAACGCTTGGTGGCTCTGCTGTCACGTTCACAAACAGTTCAGGTTCTGGCACTCACACTGCGGTAACCCAACGCGCATTTAATCCTTATGCTGGCGCTCCTGATACTGTTGAGTATTTAGTGGTAGCTGGTGGGGGCTCTGGTGCAGGCGACTACGGAGGCGGTGGCGGAGCAGGTGGCCTTTTAACTGCCGC
>Ga0315909_10008094_pt1 | contig 11590 bp, 14 predicted proteins | sample LakEriMetagenome_11_FD_203527 | JGI IMG/M metagenome (GOLD analysis project Ga0315909, IMG submission 203527) | Freshwater fungal communities from buoy surface, Lake Erie, Ohio, United States - Buoy 2 MA125 | ecosystem: Environmental > Aquatic > Freshwater > Lake | place: USA: Lake Erie, Ohio...
TATCTGCCGTACGATATCGAGATAGCCACTCCTCGTGAGTCTGTAGCATTCTCCAAGATGACTATGGAGCAGATCGGTATTGTGGCTCTACAGAACCGCGCTTGGGGCGAAGCGCTCATGGAGGAGGTTAAGTACGATAACGTTATCTCCATAGTTAGCATGATCACATCTAAAGACTGCGCTGCTCATATTAACATCAGCACTACTAAGGGACGTGACCATCTACGGGACATTATCGGTGTAGTTAACAACTACGTTTCTGATAGCGCCCCTGGCAGTGACCGCAAACTGCTAGACCGTTTTGCTATCGTCTACCCCAATGGAGTGGATATCATTGCTCAGAATAACGGTAATGAAGTCTCTCTTCATATCAATGGTAAGGCCTTGAGTGCATTCGGTGCCTTCTCTGGCGCCTCCGCTACTGGTATTATGTTGGACCTCCTGACACTGTTGGCCTACGTTACTGATGTAGGGATTGAAGATCAGAGCGGTTTGGATAGTAAAATCTACTCCATGACCGCTAAGATCAGCCGCGGTTTACGCACATGGTGTAACACCATGGTTAAATCCAAGAGCATTCTGAAAAGTATGGCCCGCGCTGGCGATGTGGTCGTTGGTAAGGTCAAGACCAGCTATAGCCCGCTGCTTCATAGCGCTGATGGCGTGCCTGTAATTCTCATGCACCCCAATTGCCCTATGGTGCGTATGCTTGGCATCGAAGAAGGTCAGGTTATTGGGATACAACGTACTCCTATGGGTTTCATCCTATGCGGCCGCGTCAAGTTCTCTACTACTGATGCCTTCATAGCACACTATACGGTCAACCCTCTCCTATGGCACGCCGTTAACGAAGGCGATGCTGATGGTGATCAGTGCGGCGGCATTAATGCTCACAAGTATGGTATTAACACTGAGAGTGCCCTCACTATCAATGCTAGTCTCATGGGCATGGGCGGCTACTTCTACTGCTACGAAGCAGATGACCTGCCGTTCTTCGCCTTCATGAGCTATGAAGATAAGATGGGCAAGAAATCCCTTACTAAGTGGGATAAAGCTGTAGCTACTGCTATCGCTGTCGATAAGTACGTCAGCGACGCTGCTGAGGTGCATATGCACTACAAAGTAGCCGTAGGTGTTGGCTATGGTATCTGTTCCGCACTTGCCTTCCAGACATGGGATAGTATGTATCGCGCTAGCGGCGTCGATACCGACGCACTTAAAGCGTGTGTTATAGCTTGGCGTTTCGTCTATGAAAGCATGGGTCTCGGAGGCTATACCCCTGAGGCTAAGATCTTCATGGCGACCTTAGTACAAGCAGCTCGCGCCTGGGCTGCTGGCGTGCCTATGTATAAGTCAGCACAAGACGGGTTATACTACTCTGCCAACTCCACTAAGCTTGCGGATACGGATCGCCAAGGAAGTGGTGTACCTCCTGCTCGGGTTATGGCCGACCTTATGCCCGCTAAACTAGCTAAGGAACCCGCGGTAATCCACCAGCTTATAAAGGCTCGTGCTCGTACTCTTACATACGGCGCTCTCGAACGGGGCAACTTCACTCGCGAGAGCCTTGTCATGTCGTCCGTCATATACGGAGCCTTCCGTCGTACTGGCCAGGGCTATGATCCTGTGGCTCCTATGACCCAAGATGACGCAGCCAGTTATGGCCCTGACGATATAGTTCCCGTTAGTGTGTTCCATATGGTAAGTGAGTTCCAACTCTCTAACCATGTCAGGAACCCCCAGCTCAAGCAGCTGTTGGAAATCGCAACAGATGTACATCTCGAGCTCGGCGACTACAAACTAGAGCTCGCTGAAGCTGAAGATCATCCTGATTTCTAATTACAATGGGGTCATATGACCCCTGGGGCCACCTGGCCCCTTTTTCTTTTAGTGGAGCTCTCCCCTCCATATGATAGATAGTATCCAGTATTGTTCATGACAGCGAATGTTACTAGCGGCGGCTTATGCTCGTGACGGCGAATTCTATTAGCGGTGACAATAAACTATCTGTTGAGTACTCCCTAAGGATCCAGCAAGAGCTGCGTTAGTTTTATTAGCCACTCCCTTTCAGAAGAGCTATTGATGCGATAGTTACACTAGCTATACTAGCCACTCCCCTTCGGAGGTACTTAAGCTACGATAGCTACCATAGCCGCCCTAGCCACTCCCCAACGGAGGGGCTTGTGTCGCACTAGTCGCGATAGCTACCATAGCTGCACTAGCTGCTCTGGCCACTCCCCAGCGGAGGGCTTATGGTACTCGAGCCGCGAAAGTAGCCGATGCCACTCCCCAACGGAGGGACATAACCTCTAATTAATCACTATTACCTATTAGCTATGAGACCATCACGCACTGCCAAAACCACCGCAGGAACCACCGCCAAAACCACTGCCACTTCAGCTATAGACGCATTTAAGGCAGCGGCAGCGGATAAACCACAGGAATCAGTCAAAGCGCAACTACTCTACTCAATCGCGTTTACAACTAAGTTCCCACCAGCACGCTTCTGGAACAAACCATGCTCCGACGGAACCGTCCGGCTAATCGGCAGAGTCGAGCGGACTAACAATGTTACCCGCCAGGGTTTCCCGATTAGCAACGACCAACTCGCTGGTCTCTCAGTTGAAGTCCGGGTAACACCGGACCAATTTGAGATTATCTCTGATGGCGCTGAAGGCATGGTAGGAGGGGGTGTCATCGTTCTCTTAGAGGTCGGGGAGCCCATCTTATCCGAACTCACCGCAAAAGGTGAAGAAGTCAATAGCATTGTCTTCTACGCATCCTCCTTATTAGGTATGGAAGTCAATCAGACCGCTATTAGCGGCCTAGGCTTTGATTCAAAGCCCGCGATGGATGCCTGGTTCTCAAAGGCGCGGTCTCAGAATAATGATCGGCAGAAGCGCCAGCGGGAGGAACGTACTTCCCGACTGCAAGCTGCTCGTGCAGCAGCGGATGCAGCAAGTGATAATACAGGGTGGGCGGCCCCTGCCGCAAGCGCCAATTCTATGGACTAGTAATTAGCTGACCTTATCGGAGGTCAGCTGATATACGCCTCTCTATTAATAGAGAGGCGTATATATCGTTCTACTACAGAGAGAAGGAAATGACTACACCACACACAATTCTGTTATCTAGACAGGGCGTCGAAAATAGAAGACAGTTTAAAGTCGAGGAAGATTTGGGCAATGGCATCACCTTAGATATGGTTGCCATCCCGGGGGGAATTTTTACGATGGGTTCACCGCCAAATGAGAAATATAGTTTTGATGATGAACACCCTCAACATCAAGTAACTGTCCCACCCTTTTTCATGGGTAAATACCCCATCACCCAAGCCCAGTGGAGAGAGGTTGCCTCTCGCACAGATTTAAAAGTTAAACAAGACCTTGATCTCAACCCAGCTTATTTTAAAGACCGTCCCAATAGTGATCGCCGCCCCGTGGAACAAGTCAACTGGTACGATGCGGTTGAGTTCTGTGCGAGATTATCTAAATTAACGGGAAGGGAATACCGACTACCGAGTGAAGCAGAATGGGAATACGCTTGTCGTGCTAGAACCACCACCCTATTCTACTTTGGGGAAACCATTACAAGGGAATTGGCTAACTATGACGCCAGCGAAACAACTCCCGTGGGACAATTTACACCCAATGCCTTCGGACTGTACGATATGCACAGCAATGTCTGGGAATGGTGTGCTGATACTTGGCATGATAACTATGACGGTGCGCCTAGTGACGGTAGCGTTTGGCTTGATAATAATCAAGAGGAAAATATTGATGCTGAAAATAGTCTAGAATCTACTGAAAAAGCAGATTCGGCAGACTCACTGCAAGACGAGAATAATCTATATTCTGTCATGCGGGGCGGTTCCTGGGCCAACAGTCTTAATCTCTGCCGTTCCGCGATTCGCTACGACACCTACCGCCGCGTCAACCGCTACTTCCTTAATGGTTTTCGGATAGTTTGTGATTAATCAATTAGCAATCAGTTATCAGTAATCAAGATTTAATCTATCAACAAAAAGTTATGCTGTCATTTGAAGAGCTTCAGAGTAAAGCATCAGCAGAAAAACAACTGCTGTCATTTGAAGAGTTTCAGAACCAGGTCTTAGAGGCATTCGGTGCCTCTAAAAGAGAGTGCGATTTTTATGATTTCTCGTACGGTTTCGTTGCAGAAGTTAGTTACACTAATTGCCAGTGGTTACAATTTGTGGTCAGATACATAACAGACCCTGAAAACTGTTACTATGGTCACTGGACTTGTGTTAAAAGATACGACAAGGCCTGTAAGAGTATTTCAGAATCATTGCCTCAAGCAATAAAAGTTGTTGCCCAAAGAACAGAGGAAAGTATCAAAGAAGAGATACGTACTTTTAAACAATTAGGGGAGTAAAAACAATGAGCTTATGTCTATCATGCGCCCGTCGTAAAGATCAAGATCCATGTATGGGTCAATTCTCTGACGGGCATTACTATTGGGGAACCCCAGTAGTCCGGTCCGAATTGGAGAAGGTACCGTCTTGGGTACGGGATAAAGAAGTCTATTCGGTCAAGGAGTGCTTCCGATGGAAGGAAAACCCTTAAGTGCCTTAATGCTATGTGCAATGGGACTGGCCGGCGTAGTTGCATTCGGTGACGTAGCATCTAACCTATCGAAGGCGAGGCCTTCCGTATGTAGTACTAATAATGACAAGGTAGTAGATAGAGTTCAGGTGATTACAACCAGTGATCCCTTACTTGCCTCTAATAGGCAAGGTTGTTACGTATATGTGCCCATAGATGGGCCCCCGCCTGAGATAGGCGAGTGGTTAATTGTGCGAGGCGTTATAGAGAATGGTAAGTTAAAGGGCACCTATCGTCGTAGCTATCTAGACTACGATAGTGAAGCCAACCCTAGGCTCAAGAAGCGTTTCATTGAGCTAAGAGAGCCCTTACGGGAGACCGAGCCTGGTTCTGGTTACTATGCTATAACTAACCTCAGCCTACGCGTCGATGCACTCGACGTGCAGGCCATCAATTATGCGTTACGACACGGCGGTGTCGTATACGCCATCATCGAATGGGACCAAGCTGTAGTGTATAGTATGACCTTCGTTAACGAGACCGAGTTCAATGAGGCAATAAAACGTGCTAGATACAATGCTCGCCCTTATACTAGGTAAGGGGCCCCCGCCTATATCAGTGGACCTATGCGATATAAGGCGCCATAATGGCTCCCTCGTGACAATTAGGAGGGCCTGGGTTAAGAGCACTACATACTCTAACCCTCTCCTACCCAATCATGCCTACGCCCTTCTATACGAGGACGTAGGCACTAGCAGATGTAGTATACTTATCCTGGCTAGGGGAGTACGCAGCGGTAGGTTTATACAAGTAACGGGTAACGTTAGTAACGGCACGTTAATTAACGTTACCATTATTACCTTAAGTAGGTAAGTCATGGCAATCATATTAGGGTTGATGGCCCTCATAGTATCTCTGATACCATATCTTAGTATCGAGATACTGCTAATGGCGCTTATGCCGTTAATAAGCGGCGATAACGCAATGGGCGTATTAGCTATAGTGGTAATTGGCACTATAACCAGTGAGGCCCGCATGAGTAACCCAGCCTTCACTGGTATGCGAGTAGTTACCGCCACTAGTGGATATGACGCATCGGCTTCGCTGTTAATACGAATCACCAGCCTAATTGGGGGCATAATAGCCAGTCTAGGCATAATAGTTATGGACCAATACCTCGGTGTATCTCATATGTGGGTGACGCCATTAATGATGGCCATCTTCATATTAGTGCAGTGCTGGGGCCGCGTCGAGATGGTAGGTCTAGCCATTATCACGGCTATCTTCCTATGGTTCCTGCATAGTCAGCCCCACGCCACTACGATCCTGGGTATGGGGAGCTACGTTATGGCCAGCCTAATATGCCCCGCTAGACGTAAGGCTGAGGACTGCGAGACCAGCAATGCACTGGGAATCGCTATATCACTAGGACCATTCCTAGCGATTGGGTTACCTGTAGCCGCAGCCGCCCCCGATGGTAAGACTGAATCTTATCTCGAGGCCGTTGTGCGGGGTATATCATTGGGACTAGTCATGTTAGGTAATAGTAGCGGACGAGATGCCATGAGCTCCTATCTAGCTATAACAAATGTAAACCAGTTGAATTGGCCCGCCTTCGTCGGCGTAGTAGTGTTACTGACGCCCCTATTCTTATCAGCCTATTGGCTGACCATCTGGATGATAAGGAGTCCTATGTGGCAACGCTGGTTACACGCCGGCCCCACTCGCCTTATCAATCTAGTTGTAACGGCGGCCACGCTGGTCGTGTTGATGGCATCGGCTCACGTTAGTATTGTATTCCTACCGGTGGCCGTATGTATAGGACTGATGTATATGGTAGGGGAGGAGTTATCGGGAGTAGATAAGATGCTACCCTTCCCCATACTAATAGTTGTCAGTTATATAAGCCAATGGGGCTCCTAGTGCCCCACTAAGGGCCTAGTGCCCCACTAGGGCATCGACTGCGGCCTAATCGGCGGCACTGGGTGTACCCATTCATTAACCACATATGTCGGAGAGCTATATGAAGCCTATAGAATTAGATGCGCGTTACGTAGCGTATCTATCATTATTCATGTTCATGGTGGCCGTGCTGGTCATCACACATAGTTTGACGGTGTTGCTGTTAGTAGTGTTCCTGACCCGCACGCTCTATCTAGCTAGAACGAAGAAGAGCAATGCGCTTATTCTCGTATATCGTAATGGTATAGAGAGCCGCGTAGGTAACTCGACTTACTGGGGGGTAGGAAATGTCTGACTACCTCATTTATCTATATAGCTTGGCAATTAAACCACGCCATCGAGAGCTAGTAGTCAAGGTGTGTCTCGTACGCCCGCAGATGAAGAAGGCCCCCGCGGGGGGAACGGGCCGTCAAGTCTGGCCATATCACGGAGCCCGCCGCATAGAAGAGTGGCCGCACCACTAAGGGGCCCCAGCCCCCGCCTTATTAATTAATTCAAGACCAACTAACCGAGGTGTAATATGAAGCTCAGAATCAAATTGACACGCAGCAACAAAACCCAGCAAGTAACACTTACTACTAGTCCTAAGAATGGCAACACGGTGCTAACTGGCACTTGTGTAGGAGCCAGTGATTATCAATTGAACCTGTCGAATGGTAGCTTCGTTGATGCCAGTGAGCTAGCCATTGGGCTGACTGTTAATCTAGTATTCAGACCACAAGATACTGATACTATAGCCAAGCACGTAGCTGATGGTTACCGTATTCATGGAAATGGCAGTCCATTCATCACGATGGTGATTGAATGTAAAACTAAGAAGCCCGCAGCCGACGGCAATATAATCATCATGGGGGACGACATTGCGTCAATTGACTATGAAGCATGGAATGACGATACCTTCGTGACCGAGGATGAGTTAGATATGCTCTTTAGTAAAAAGGCAGGAACTAAGGGGGCAGGAGCTAATGGAGGAGCTAATGGAGCAGCGCGTGAAGTAAGTGCTCCCAGTTGGTTCAACCGCAAGGTAATTCTCCAGGATTAATAGAGAGCTAGAGTAGCCTAGCTATAAATTACACGGCCCGCGGCTACTAGCGGGTCAACCCCGCCCATACCAGAGGGCGTGTAATACATTGAGTAAACTAAACACAGCACTAGAGGGGATAGCAGAATGGTTAGAGGAGTATGGCCCGGCCCATCTCCCCATTCTAATACGATACGCCTTACTAGAGAGATACACACTAATAAAGGCCCGAGAGATGGGGCACGATATTAATATATGTACGACAGCGTTCAAGAATCTATGGATAGAGGCCAATGATGAAGGTATACAGATAGCGATATTACTAGGGAGGTATCTAGAGGGAGGAGGAAGAGTAGAGTACTTCCGAGAGAGGCCCGAGTTAGTAGAAGCGATGGGCTACTTCATGGCCCTAGGGGATATAGAATACTTCCGAGGACTAGACGATAAGATAATAAGTGCGGCTACAGAGAAAGCCGCGCGGGCAAGCAGTACAAGACTAAACAAATCATATGCAAACTAAATATACAATACGAGCAAAGGATGGTAGATACCTGCCCCCCATCACTATAGAGGAGGCAGAGGAGCTAGAGAGGAGCGGCATAATCAGGCCTTCTGGAGAGGGCGGGTATATCATGGTAGCAGACAGCGCGTTTGCCGTCAGTCAGTACGTGATATATGATTGTCAGCGGCTATGTGATGATCTATTCGAGGAGGGGCCCGCCGTAATTGAGAGGACAGCTTCAAGATAGGTGCGTGCAACAGCGTCACAGCGTGTAACAGCGTCACGCGCAGGCGGCCTGCTCCCTCCTGAATATATCAAGTAGGGGGTCGATAGTAGATCTAAGGCCGGCCATGAGATGGCGAGCTGCATCAGTAGGTAGGCCCCGCCACCAGCGCTGCACCTTCTCCTGAGCCCAATCGAGGCCCAATCGTGTCATAGTGCGCTGTAGTGTGAGCTCAAGCAGGCGGGTGAACTGAGCGAGGGGGCGTATATCACCGCTATCGGTACCATAGTGCACTACCCACTGAGAGGGGTCAGCGATAACCTCAGGATTCTGAGTAGCGTAGGCCAGGAGTTTATTCTCGATGGGGCTCACGTACCAGAGATTACTATAGTCATTGTTAGAGGGGTCACCGTCGAGGTGATGTACCTCCATGAGGCCCGCGCGGCAGACCTCACCACGGCGTTCTCGTCTCCAACCAGCGGCGGGCCGCCTATCAATGTAGAGGACTATCTGGTGAACATATACCAACTCCTTACGGACGTTAGTGCAGTGGAACGCGAAGAAGCGGCACTGCTCGAGATAGTCGAATAGCCGCTTATTTTCCTTAGCGAGGACGTACTGATAGCCACTGGCATTGGTACGAATAGTGGCAGCCGCGAGATAACGGCGGGCCCCGCCTAGCATAATATACATGGCGTGATAAGATGGACGAGGTTCGAATCCGCTACTTAATTTTGATTCCATGTGCCTCCATGTGTTATAATAAAGGGGTTATAATAGAGATAATTATGCCGGGCAGCCCCCACGAGATAGGCTCCCGGCATTTACTTATCCCTGCGACCCTCCTCAATCCCCCCTCCATCGGAGGCCAGGGAAGGAGCAGGGGGGCCCCAGGGATAAGTAAATGAAAATGCCCTACAGATGCATATCCCCCCTCCATCGGAGGCCGAGACGCCATCTATAGGGCATTTGATTATCCCTAGATCGCGGGTCCCCCCCTCCATCGGAGGCCGGGGTCACAATCTAGGGATAGGTTCAACCTACTGGCCAGATATTCAGTAGGTCTAGATCATGCTCACTGGCCAGATATTCAGTGAGCACTAGCATATATACATTATACATCGAAATTATCATCGTGGCAATAATGCCGATGTACTAATTAGCGAGGAAGGCCCGGGCTCTAGGAGGTAATTACCGTTACCTAGTACAACCCTCGATGGCCATAAGTGGTGCTATCTGGGCGCCGGCCGCATCTCTGTGAAGGGGGGTGATTATTAAGGCTAATTTTGTGGATATGCTAGCAAGATGGGCCTAAATAGTCTAGCGGCCGCACCTCTATAATCCAATACATCCATTATACCACGCCGCTACAGAGGTGTCAACCCCAACATTGAGGATACAGTCAACTAACATAAGGCCCGCGCTGAGCTGACGTGGGCGGTATGACGGTACACGGCCGGTGTAGCTCAGCATTGAGGCCATACTGTCACGATGGTGGGCCCTACTGCGGTATAAGGAACCGGTGTAGCTCAGCTCAGCTACTGTCATATACTAAGGGCCCGCGATGTTATAACACAGTGGGCCCTGCGGTAGAGGGGGGCCCTCCTTATAACAGCCCCCTTATAACCACTCCCATAAGGGCGGGGGGCAGAGCAGGTATAGAACAGAGACTATCCGCAGGCCCCAATTAGAATAATGGACACAATAGTGCCATACGATAGTCTAGGCGGCCAAATGATAAAATATATGTGCCAATATAATAGAACAGCCAATGAATAATGAGAGTAAGTCTGAGATAGATTACACTAAGGAGCGACTAGATGCACACAGCGTACCCTGGACGCCTATCAGCAGTGAGTGCATACGCATCACAGTGAGGGAGCGCTCCTACTATTACTACCCAACCCGTAAGAAATGGCGGGTCAGAGGAAGCAATAGGCAGTATGATACACACTCTATCGACCACCTAATAAAGTTCCTCTCCACAGGATGGGCCCTACTAATCCCGCCACAGGCCCACAACAGCTAATCAGAGAGCCTATAAGGGGAAGAGATAGGGCCATAAACCCTACTAGAAATTGAAACATATAAGTTAAACCTATCAGTCACTATCAAAATGCCATTCCACCCCCTGGAGCAAATCTATTAACTATTGATTATAGTCTATGCTAGCGTCACTTAGTATAGAGTACAGTATTGTATATCGATAAGCTATACTTATCAATTAAATATTCTACAGCTTCTCTCACCTCAGATAAATATGCCTATAACATACAGCTAGGATATGTAACAATTTAAACATAAATAATTGGGGTTTTTAATACAGCGTTGAAAATACAGCAAATATCGCCGTATTTAGATATATTTAAACATATATTAAGCTATCAAATGCGAGCCAGAGAGATAGACAAGAGTGAGTAGTAAGGAGTCCCCACTCAATTATTAAGGAGATATAGGTATGTCAATAACAGTAATAGCATTAAATGTAATCTTTACCGTGTACATAGTGTTTCTAATGTATCTAATTCCTAAGGTAGGGCCCCGCGCTAATAAGTGGGGCCTTGTCGCGTTAATATGCGCCATAGCAGTGGTATGGGTATCAATCATGTCTGCTGGAGAGCCCGCCAGCGATACATGTAGTAGAGTGTTCCACTACTCTACATCTAGGCTATAACACTACTTACTACTTGTAGCGCAGTAGTAGTAGTGGTAGTATATAGAACAAGGCCCGTACCATAATAAGGAGGCCCGCGCCATAATAAGGATAAGTGGAATAGTGTAACCGACTCCACTATCCTGCATACAGTAAACCTTATAGAAAATTAAACTCAGGAGGAAGATAGTGATTTTATTGCTTTCGCAGATTGGTGGAGTAATCTTCTTTGTAATTCTATTTCACAGGCTGTTACATCACTTCTATGTAGCGGCCTGGGACAAGAATACAGATAGATTGATAAGAAAGGGTAAGTAACGGCATACTAGATATAACGCGGCCCCCCCAGTTAGGGCCGCACCCCAAGCAGGATTGGCCGATAGGTGGAGGCACCGTCCTCATAAGACGGCTTAGAGCGGTTCGATTCCGCTATCCTGCATTCAGAATTAATATAGGCCCCTCCCATTAGAGATACCATAATACTAAGGAAAGCTGTGAAAGTATTAACCTCTTACGTTTTATATCCATCGCCAGATGAGCATATCAACATTAATAAATATGCGTGCTTCACAAAGCACATCATCAGCGTAGAGATTGGTATGGTAATGAGGCCCAATAATGAGGCCCGCAGTGTTCAGCGGATGAGATGCCTGTTTAAAGGTCT
>Ga0315909_10008095_pt1 | contig 11588 bp, 7 predicted proteins | sample LakEriMetagenome_11_FD_203527 | JGI IMG/M metagenome (GOLD analysis project Ga0315909, IMG submission 203527) | Freshwater fungal communities from buoy surface, Lake Erie, Ohio, United States - Buoy 2 MA125 | ecosystem: Environmental > Aquatic > Freshwater > Lake | place: USA: Lake Erie, Ohio...
CAGGAAATAATCCGCGAGGTGCCAGTTCAGGAACTCGCCGCCGTTGTCGCTGTCGAAGCCGAGGATCGCGAAGGGCAGCGCCTTTTCCACCTCCGCGATCCGTGTCCGAACGCCGTGCTGGCCCTTGTTCCAGACGGCCCGCGTCTCGGTCCACTGCGTGTGCACATCGGTCATCGTCAGGCTCCAGACAAAGTCTCCGGCCATCGACTCGCCGCAGTGCGCCACCGTGTCGGCCTCGATCCAGCCCGGGCCCGCCACGTCCCAGTGTTCGGTGCGCACCGGGATTTGTTTGCGCAGCAGCGTGCCCGGCCGCGTGCCGCACCGTCCCCGGCTCCCGGCTGCCACGCGGCAGGGTGCCAGCAGCCGGTCGATCGTCGCCGCGCTCGGCGCGAGCACCCGTGCCCGCAGCGCGCTATCGAGCACGCCGCGCTCGGTTTCGTAATGCGGCAGCCACAGCGCCAGCGCCGCCTTGAGGCGCTTGCCGCACGGCTGTTCGGCCGCCAGCCAGATCACCTTGAGCACCGCCCGCTCCGCCTCCCCGTAGCGCCGGCGCGGCCCTCCCCGCCGCCCTTTCTCCCCAGCCACAGGCAGCTTCCCGCCCAGCAGCTTGATGGCGTGCTTGCGCCCGTATCCGCACAGTTCGCACAGCTCGTCGAGCAGCCGGCCGCGCGCTTCGCGCCCGCGCCGCCCGTAGCGTTCCCGCATTTTCAAAATCACTTCCCGCGTGGTGTTCTGGCTCATGGTTGATGACATCGCCCCCGGTGTCATCAGTCGTGAGGCAACGTATCAATTGCAGCCACACTCCGATTCCTTCCCCGGTGTCATTTCATTTGAGTCAATTCGTGAGCGAGCGCGTCATGCGCCGAAGATGGCAAAGCGGGCGTGGCGTGGGCAAGCTGGGGCGTGTGATTTATTTCGCGTCCAAAAGTTCAAGGGGCGAGCGGTCAGAGTTCGGACCAGCGGTCATTGGAACGCAGGACGCGAAGCTGGGCCATGGTTTCCGCGTCGGATGGGAACCATGCGGCTCCTGAGATCTTGAGCCGCGCCTGGAGCACATGCTTGTGGCCGGCTTCGATGAGCCCGCTGCCGATGGGAGGTCCCACGGCTCCGCCTCCTTCCACAAAGCAGCAGGGGACTGTCGCACTCCAAATCTGCCGTCCTGCTCGTCCGCCCTTTTTTCAGATACTGGATCGAGATCCCTGTTTTTGGACAACCAACCGGACAGGCGCGGGAAGAAAACATTGCCTGCTTTATCCGCGCCGATCCGATGGCCCGGAGAAATTTGAAAAACTGCGATCAGTTCTTCTTTAGGAATTTGTGCAGCCGGCCGAATGCGCTCCACTCGGTGACGATCAGGTTTCCGTCCTTGTCAATCGAACCGCCGTGCGGGGAATTCGTGATGCCGTCCGTCCATTTGTCCTGCGTGAGGCCGAAATTTGCGCGCTGCTTTGCGTCGGGATTGTCGCCGACCTGCGCGGCGATCGCGCCGGACTTGTCGAGCACGGTCACGCGACCTTGCAGTTCCGGGACGATCGCGAGTTCACCGCGGATTTGGACCGCGGCGGGCATGCGGAGATCCTTCTGGATGACCTTCACGAAGTTGCCATCGAGGTCCCAGTATTCGACGCGGTTGTTATTGCGGTTGCAGACGAAGAGCAGCGGCTTCTCACCGCGCGTGTCGAGAGCGATGCCGTGGCATGTTTTGAATTTCCCCTCCTCGGCACCCGGCGATCCGAAGGCTTTCACGAATTTCCGTTCCTTGTCGAATTTGAAGATGCGGTTCGAGCCGTAGCCGTCCGCGACGAAAATCGAACCATCGGGCCCCACGGTCACCGCGCAGGGATTGAATCCGTTCGCGTCTTTGCACACCGCGGATTCCTCGGGGTATTTGATCGCCCACTCCTGCGTGCCGTCGAGCTTCAGCTTGATGACTTCATGAGCGGACGGACGCGCTGCGTAGATGGCTTCCGTGCCGTTCTCCTCGCGGATTTCGAGCGCGTGGATTTTCGTCGGGCCGCACGCGCGCAGGAATTTCCCATCGGGCGAAAAGACGAGGATGCCGCGCGGCGTGTCGGTGGTGACGTAGCAGTTGCCCGCCTTGTCAATTGCCGCACCGCCGTGACACGCGCCCTGCGGCTGCCCGCCGGGCAGCTTGTCGAAAAAGTTCGGGATGTTTTCGTACTTCAGCGTTTCGGCGAACGCGTGGACGGAGACGAGCGAGAGGATGCCGATGAGGGAGAGCGGGAGGCGTAGCATAGGCCCCCGCTTCTGCCGTGCGTGGGGATTTTTGCAATCGCGAAGATTGCGAAGATTGCGTCGCGGACGCGCGACGCCGCTCGAATGCGTGCGATGCACTTTTCGACGCCGGAGGCGTCATGAAAATCGCCGGTGGAGCGTGACCTCCCGGCACGCTTCCTCGGCGGGGCGCAAGCATTCCATCCGGGAAACGCACCCGGGAGGTCGCGTTCCACCGGCGCTCCGTGCCGCTGAACTCGGGACTCGGAACTCGGCCACACAATTTTCCGAACCGCTCCGATTGCCTTCGTCCCTCCGGGATATGCGGCACACGACGACACTCACCGCATTCGGAGCGCACAACACACCGTACGCGAGCAGCGCCTTCACCATCTCGCCGTTCACGTCGGTGAGGTGGTAGTCGCGACCGCTGAGTGACGGGTTTGTCGAGGCCGTAGAGCTTGCGGATGGACTCGGGCTCGCGGGCGAGGTCGGTGCATCACATGATCGAGTTCATCGAGTCGGTAATGCTCCTTGTTGTTGCCCTCGTTGCTCGGTCCGTTGCGGCAGACGCCCGCGGCAACGAGCAAAGCCATTCGGATGCAAACAATGCGAGATGGCGCTGCTCCATCCACACGAGCATCAGTTCACTTTTCAACCGCCTGCTAGCAGGATGACCTGCCTTCATCCAGCCGCCCGGCGGCATAGGCTTCAAAGACACGGCGGATTTCATCGCGCACCCGGCGGAAGACCGCCATCTGCTCCTCTTCGGTGCCGGTGGTGTGGGCGGGATCATCGAAGCCCCAATGGTGACGGTTCATCTGGCCGGGGAACATCGGGCAGACCTGATCCGCATTGCCGCAGACGGTGATCACCGTCTCGACGTTCTGGTGCAGAAATTCATCGAGGTGTTTCGAGCGGTGGGCGGAAATATCCATGCCGATCTCGGCCATCGCGCGGATGCCAAGGGGATGCACGTAACCGGCGGGCTTGGATCCCGCGCTGGCCACGGTGTATTTGTCACCGAGCGCCGCGCGCAGGATGCCTTCGGCGAGGTGGGAGCGGCAGGAGTTACCGGTGCAGAGGATGAGGATCGTCGGTTTCATAAGCTATGGGGCGTCGGCGCAGCGCCCGGCGCAACAGCCCGGCTCGCGGATGCCGATGCACACCGGCACGGCCAGCAGCGCGCCGAGCACGGGAGCGGCGAGATAAATCCACAGATGTTCCAAGTGACCCGACACCAGCGCCGGTGCGAGCGAACGCGCGGGATTCATCGAGGCCCCGCAGATGGGCCCGGCAAACATCGCCTCCAGCGCGATGACCGCACCGACGGCAATGCCCGCGGTGATTCCCTTTTCCTTCGCGCCGGTGGACACGCTGAGAATCACAAACATCAGCAGCGCCGTGAGCACGATCTCCAGCACAAAGGATTGCAGCGCCGGGCCCGCGGGCAGCGTCGCGCCGAGTGTCGCATGGGCCGGGAACAGCGCGCGCAGCAGGCCGCTGGCCGCCAGCGCGCCGAGCACCTGGCTCGCGAGATACGGCAGCACCTGCGCGCCGCCGAGCCTGCGTGCTACGAAGAAGCCGAGCGTGACCGCAGGATTGAGGTGCGCGCCGGAGACATCGCCCAGCGTGTAAATCATGGCGAGGACGATGAGGCCAAACGTGAGCGCGATCCCCGCGTGGGTGATCGCGCCGTGACTCATTTCATTGATGATGATCGCTCCGGTGCCGGTGAAGATGAGCGCGAAGGTGCCGAGGAATTCGGCGAAGTATTTTTTCATGCGGGCAAAAATGCTTCAGCCGCAGCAGCCGGCAGGAGCGCAGCCGCAGCCCGCATCGGATGGCTGCGGCGGAAGGCACACGTCCTTCGCGAGACAATCGGTGTGCTTCGGGGTGAGCTGCAGCACCACGGCATCGTCGCCGACTTCCGCGCTGCCGATGGGATACTGGGTGAGGGCCGTGTCCTCGTACTCGATCTCCACGGGCAGATTGTCGCCGGGGAGAAAGGACGCGGCTTTCTGAAGGATGCCGAGCAGCTTGCCATTGCTGATCCGGTGGTCCTCATCGCTGCCGACCCACGCCTGAAGCTGGCACGTCTCCGCCTCGTGCATTCGCCCGCCGCAGTCCATGAATTTCTTCCGCACATGGCCCACCTCGGTGATGTGAAAGGACACGGGGACGCTGCCTCCGGCGGGGAGCTGGAGGCGGAAGCCCTTGTCGGGATGGCGATGGAGGAGGTCTTTGAGTTCGTGGAGTTGCATGGTGGATCAGGCTTTGGATTTGCGGTTGCGGGTGGCTAAAATTTTGGGCGCAGGGCAGCAGCTCGCCTCGCGCTGCGTGACGCGGCTCTCCGCCTTGCGCGCATCGCGCGCCAGCGCGGGCACGGTCTCGCTCGTGGTCTCGAAGTGCCGGAACAGCACGCGCAGGAGCGGCTGGAAATGTGGTTTCACCCGATAGTAGAGCCACTTCTCCCGCCGCTCGCAGTCGAGCAGCTCCGCGCGCTGGATGACGCGCAGGTGGCTGGAGAGCGTGGACTGCGGGAGCTTCAGCACATCGGCCAGCTCGCAGACGCAGAGTGCGCGCTCGAAAACGAGATGGATGATCCGCCACCGGGTGCGGTCGGCGAGGGCGCGGGCAAAGGCGATCGGGTCACTCATCGGCGATATTCGTAACGACTTCTACCGTTGTGTCCAGCGGTTTCCGCCGCCAGCCGCGTCCCGTGACGGCGCAGCGAAAAAGTAACCCAGCCCCCATGAGACCGACACAATCGTTTGCGAGTGTCCGCTCACACAACCGAAGAAAGCACGCGTCCCCCCACGGCCGTAGTGCCGTGGGAAATGCGTGCGAAGTCAGCAACTCAGACACCGCACACCAATTTGAAAATCAGGACTCCAGCAGAAGAACCAGCCCGTCGCATCCCGCGGGGACTTTACTCAATGCCGCCGGCCGTGTCCGGACGCGGGCGCAGATTTTGCGCTGCGTCCATCGCGGTTCTCCTTGCCGCCTTCAGTGCCGCGGAGTCGCGCGCGGCGACTTTTTATTGGGATGCGGATGCCGCGGGTTCCGCGGCAACGGGCGGCACGGGCAACTGGGACGTCGCTTCCTCGCTCTGGCGCAGCGTTTCCGACACCGGAGCGCTGACGACGTGGACGAACGTGGGCAACAATAATGACGCATTCCTCGTCGGAACGGCGGGCACGCTCACTCTCACCACGGGCATCTCGGTGAATGACATCAGCGTCGCGCCCACAAGTGGCACGGCCTATATTATCGCAGGCGCGACGCAGACGCTCACGCTCAGTGGCGCGGCGCAATCCGTGCTCGATGTCGCCAGCGGCAGCACGCTCACGATTTCTTCCGGACTCGCCGGGACAAATGGCTTCACGAAGAGCAGCGCGGGCACGCTGATCCTCGACAGTGCGCCGGGTACGGTCACGCTTTTTGGCAGCATCGCGGTGAATGGCGGCACGTTGCAGGCGGGCACGGCGACGAACAACGGCGCAAGCCAGGTGCTGCGCTCGAATGCGGTGAATCTGGCCGAAGGCACCAGCCTCACGACGCTGGGGACTGCCGACCTGCGCGTCGGCTCGTTGAGTGGCAGTGGATCGGTCACACCTGCTTCTGGCAGGGCGATCAACGAACTGGCTTTGGCGGATGCGACCTTCTCCGGCACCATCACCACGACCGGTGGGCTGAATCTGCGAGGCGCGAACGCGACACAGACCTTCAGCGGAACGGTCTCCAGTCTCACCGGCGCAATTGGCATCAATGGCGTGAGCCTCGGGAGCGGCAGCACCAGCACGGTCCTGAAATTGAGCGGCAGCGGTGCGCTGACGGGCACTGGCACCACGCTGGAACTGCGGGGCGGCGCGCTGACGCTGGACAACACCGGCGGTAACACCGGAGTGGGTTCCACAACCGATCGTCTGCTAAACGGCGGCGCGATCTCCGCGTTTGGCGGCACTTTGTCGCTGCTCGGCAATGCGACGAACGGAAGTTTGGAAACCGTGGGTGCGTTCACACTGAATGCGGGTGCTGCGACGATCAGCGTCACTCACAACGGCGGCTCCGGAGGAACCGCGCTGACGCTCGCCTCTTTTGCGCGCACCGCGGGCGTGGGAGCGTCGCTCAACTTCGTCGGCTCCGGCGGCACGCTGGGAACTGCGGATGCAAACCCGCGCATCATTTTCACCAGCGCACCCGGATTGACGAACAGCGTCATCGCCAACAGCGCCGGCAGCAACAAGGTTGGCTTCGCGACGGTGAACGGCACGGACTTCGCCAGCTACGACAACACGCTCGGCGTGGTTGCCGTCACGACGACCTCGGTGAGCGGCATCTTGTCCACGGCCCCCAGCCAAAACAGCCTGCTCACTGCCACGGGGACGATCGGCAGCTCAAACATCAACTACAACACCTTGAAGATTCAGGCCGGTGCGGGGGCCACATTGAACTTCACAGGCGCAGGGATCTACAACCGCAATGCAATTCTTCTCGCGGGCACGGACGATTTCACCATTCAAAACACCGGCAGCGGCAACGGCGGCATTGGCGGCAATGATGATCGTTTCCTTTTCGTCTCGAACCCGAGCACGACGCTGAACGTCGCGGTCACTCTGGCGGCTGCCGATGAAAACCTCACCAAGTCCGGCGATGGATTCCTCGCCCTCACAGGAAGCTCGAACCAGCTCGCATTCGCGACGAGCACACAGAAGATAGTAGTCGCCGGTGGCGTGCTCCGGGGCACTCTCACCAATCTCGGGGGCGGGACTTCCTCGGGCGGAGCAAGGACGACCATCCAGATGCGCGGAGGCGTGCTGGAACTCAGCGGCGGCGGCACTTTCACCCGTGCCATCGGTCTCGCGGGCACAGCATCTGGCGGCGGTCTCACCTTCGACGAAGGCGCAGCGGAAAAAGGCAACGGCGGCTTTTCGGCCATCGGCGGCAACGCCACGGTCACGCTCGTTACTGCCATCGCTGACTCGACGGCCGCTACACTGCGCTGGAATGACAACGCATTTCTCTCCAACGGCTATGTCTTGCTGATGGGCTCAACGAAGGCCGACAGCCGCGTTGACCTGACGAACGCCATCCAACTCGACGATGGCACTTCGGGCAGCAACTACTTCGCTCGCGAAATCCGCGTGGCGGACAACACCGGGTCCGCGAACGATGTCGCCCGGCTCTCCGGCGTCATCTCCGGCTCAGCCAATGCCGACTTGCTCAAGACCGGCGACGGCGTTCTGGAACTCACGAATACGAACACCTACGCGGGCAACACGCTCATCCAGCAGGGCACGCTCAGTTTCTCCAATGTCGGCGCGCTCACCAGCGGCTCCGGGGTCATTCTCTCGAATGGCACGACACTCATCTACACGGGCGGCACTGCCTCGCTCGGCACTGTGCCGCTCACGGTGACAACTGGCATCGGCACGGTGCAGAACAGCGGCGGCTCCGGCAGCACGATCACCTTCGGCGGCACGATCACCAAGGCGAACACCATCCTCACATTCACCGGGAGCGGAAACTTCATCATCAGCGGACTCATCACGGGCGGCACGACTTTGAACTTCAACTCCGACCTGAACGTGGTCGGCACGACAGTGACGCTGACCAATGCGAACAACGATTACACCGGGCCGACGAATGTGTCCGGCGGCGGCACGCTGATTGACGGCGTGACGAATGCGATCCCGACCGGCTCAGTGGCGACACTGGGCAGCAGCGGCGACGGGGCGGTGACGAACACACTGGATCTGGACGGCTTTGACCAGGCGCTTGCGTCGCTCAACAGCACCAGCAACGGCGACGGCACCAACTCCAACAGAGTGACCAACAGCGCGCTGGGCACCGGCACGAACACTTTGACACTGAGTGGGGTGAACAGCGCCAGTGCGGCGGTGAGCAGCAGTTTTGCGGGGATTTTGCAGGATGGGTCCACGGCAAGGATCGGCCTCCAAATCACAGGCGGGATGCACACCCTCAGCGGGGCGAACAGCTTCTCCGGTGGGACGACGCTTACGGGCGGCACCTTGATCGCGGGAAACAACAGCGCTGTCGGGAGCACGGGCGCGCAGGCGGTCACGTTCAACGGCGGCAAGCTGGCTTCCGACAATGACGCCCGTTCGCTGGCGAACAACATCGTTGTCAACGTCGCCGGAAACCAAATCACCGGGGCAAACAGCGTGACGCTCACCGGCACGGCGAGCGGCCCCGGCACGCTGGAAGTCGCGCTGACGAATGCGGCGAAAAGCGTGACGGTGACCCCGGCCTCCGCAAACAGCTTTGCGCCGGACATGCTGCGGCTCACCTCCGGCACGCTGCTGCTTGGCGGCGCGAACAAAATCGGTGACAGCACCGCCGTAAATTTCAACGGCGGCACGCTGAACACCGGCGGCTTCAGCGACACGGTCGGCGCGCTCACGCTGACGGCAAACTCGGTGTTGGACTTCGGCACGACCAACAACGTCCACCTGCAATTTTCCTCCGCCGCGTGGACCGCCGGCGCGCTCACCGTGAACAATTGGACGGGCACCGACTTTGCCACCGGCAATCCCGATCAGTTCCTCGTGGCGAGCGCCGGGCCGCTGGATTCGAGCTTCGTCGCCCAGATTTCCTTCACCGGCCATGGCACTGGCGCGGTCGCATACAGCGTAGGCGGCGGCCTCTACGAGATCGTCCCCGTGCCAGAGCCGACGACCGTCTTGGGGGCGCTGGGCCTGCTTGCTTTCCTTGCATACCGCGAGCGACGCCGCGTGAGCAGGCTGTGGAGTCTTCACGTTGCGCCCCCGCTGATACTCTTGGGGTTCCTGCTCGTCGCGTTTGTCACCAAGGACACTGATTGAGTTTTGGATTCCAAATCCCGGAACGCCTTGTCCTATGCTCATACTTTTTGGATTTCTCGTGGTGGCAGCCGTCCTCTCGCTTCCCGACCTGGATAGCGTGGGAAGAACGCAGAATCAGAATACAGGGAAGAAGGACGGAGAAAAAATGCCGGACTGATGGGTTCGTCCCCGGTGTCTTCTGCTGACGCAGAACCGTCGGAAGTCCGCAGCAGGAATGTTACCATTGTCACGTAGCCAGTGGGCGCGTGTGCCCGGTAGAAATGTGGGAACATGAACCACCGCACCATCCTCATCGCATCCATCGCCTTCGCGCTTTTTCCCGTCGTCGCCACCGCCCAGACGACAATCCCGGCAGGCACCACCGGCAGCGCCTTTTCGGCGACCACTGCGGGCGGCAGCTACATCCTGAACCTCGGCGACACCCGCACCTTCACCGGCGCCACCGAGGCCGTCACCTTTGGCGGTGCCACAGGCCCGTTCACGCTGACTGTCAACGGCTCGCTCATTTCCAACGCCGCCGGCAGCCGCGGCGTCCGCGGGGCCAACAGCAACGTGATCTTCAACGTCACCGTCGGCGGCTCCGGCCTCATCCAGGCCTTCGGCGACGACGCCATCCAGGGCCGCAACGGCACGTTCAACGTCACCAACAACGGCACGATTTACTCTGGCTCCGATATCCTGTCCTCGCCCATCACCGCCATCGCCACCGGCCAAGCCCTCGACCTCGCCGGCGCCGTCGGCGGCACGGTGATCAACAACGTCACCGGCCTCATCCGCGCTGACGGTCACGACGCCGTCCGCCTCGGCAGCAACATGACGATGACCAACTACGGCACGGTCCGCACCAACGGTGTGGTCAACGACAACTCCGCCAACAACGTCTTCAACACCGCGCCCAACAACAGCGTCGCCACGACCTTCTCCGCCAATGATGGCGTCTCCTTTGAGGGCGGTGCCAATTCCTCGCTGAACAACTACGGCCTGATCACCGGCAGCCGCCACGGCAGCGAAACCGACACCGGCGCCACCAACATCGTCCTCACCAACCAGGCTGCTGGCATCATCATCGGCCGCAACGGCTCGGGCTTCGGCTCCGACGCCACCAGCGCCGTCGTCTCCAATATCACCGTCCACAACTACGGCATCATCCGCGGCGACTTCGCCGGGGTCGGCAACATCATTGACCGCGTTGGCGCCGCCAGCTTCACCCAGGACGGCGACGGCGACGGCGTGGACATCGACGGTGCTGGCACGGTCAACAATTACGCCGGCGGCCAGATCCGCGGCACCGGCGCCAATGGCTTCGACAGCGGCGGCCGCGCCAACACCGCCGACGGCATCGCGATCGGCGGCGGCATCATCAACAACTCCGGCCTCATTCAAGGCGCCGGCGTCGGCATCGTCGTCAACAACGACACCAGCCTCAGCCGCAGCGGTGTCGCCGCCACCACGATCACCAACAATGTGGGAGGCACCATCGAGGGCCTGAACGGCTACGCCATCCGCCTCGAGAATAAGCTCGGCGACGCCCGCGACAACGACACCATCACCAACTACGGCACCATCATCGGCGGCGGCAGCATCCCCAACCCCTCCGGGACGATCACCATCCAGAGTGGCGCCACCGACACGAACTCCACCGGCACCCTCGACGGCGTCACCTACACCGGCACCGGCTCGGCCCGCTTCATCAAGGGCGACGGCTCGGCCATCCAGACGGGCGAGGGCAACGACATTATCACCAACCACGGCACCATCACTGGCTCGAACGGCCGCGCCATCAACATGGAAGGCGGCAACAACACGCTGAACATCGCTGGCGGCACCATCACCGGCGCAATCAATGGCGGCACCGGCGGGACCAACGCGCTGAACGTCAACCTCAGCACTCCGAGCAGCAGCTTCGCCTACTCCGGGGCCATCACCAATTTCGCCACCACGAGCGTGCAGAGCGGCATCTTCAGCCTCAGCGGCTCGATCAACGACAGCAGCGCCATCTCCATCGCCACCGGCGGCACCTTCAACTACACCGGCGCCGGTGCGCTCGGGAATAACATCACCCTCGATGGCGGCACCTTCAAAAACAACGGCGGCAACTACACCGGCACCCTCACCCTCGCCTCCGGCACCGTGAGCGGCACGAATCTCTCGGGCGTCGCACTCACCATCGGTGCGGGCACCACGCTCGCGCCCGGTAACAGCCCCGGCACGCTCTCCACCGGCAGCGAGACATGGGCCGGCGGCGGCAGCTACCTGTGGGAGATCAACCGCCTCGGCGTGGCGGGCGGCACGCAGGGCGGCGATCCCGGCTGGGACTTTGCGGACATCACCGGCACCCTTACCATCACCGCGAACTCGGGCAACAAGTTCAACATCAACCTTGATTCGCTCACGCCGCTGACCTCCTGGGACAACTCGCAGAGCTACAGCTTCAATCTCGCCACCGCCTCTGGCGGCATCTTCGGCTTCGACGCTTCCGACTTCCTCATCAACACCAGCGCCTTC
>Ga0315909_10008097_pt1 | contig 11586 bp, 6 predicted proteins | sample LakEriMetagenome_11_FD_203527 | JGI IMG/M metagenome (GOLD analysis project Ga0315909, IMG submission 203527) | Freshwater fungal communities from buoy surface, Lake Erie, Ohio, United States - Buoy 2 MA125 | ecosystem: Environmental > Aquatic > Freshwater > Lake | place: USA: Lake Erie, Ohio...
CACGGTGGGGCGGCACCTTGGCAGTCTCATCGAGGACATCCTCACCTATGCCTCCCTCGAAGCCGACCGCCTGACCGCCCGTACGGCCCCCATGCGGCTCGACGAGTTCATGGACTCGCTACACCCGTTTCTGGAACCGCTCGCCCGCGAAAAGGGGATCGCGTTCATGCTCGATCTCGAGCCGGGGCTGCCGGTGCTCACCACCGACGAGGCGCGGGTGCGGCAGATCCTTCTCAATCTCTGCCAGAATGCCATCAAGTTCACCGAGGTCGGTGGCGTGACCGTACGCGTATCGCGCGGCTCGCCCGGTTCCGACGGATCGCCCACGGTGCGCTTCGCGGTGCGGGATACCGGTGTGGGCATTGCGGCGACCGACATGCAGCGGCTCTTCCGCCCCTTCTCCCAGCTCGAGGATTCGGCGCTGCGCCGGGCACGTGGCACTGGCCTTGGCCTCTACATCGCTCGCCGCCTCGCCACGCTGCTGGGAGGGCGCATCGAACTCGTCTCCCGCCCCGGAGAGGGATCGATCTTCACGCTCGTGCTTCCGCAGGCGTCATAATTCCGTCGTAACCGGCTTTCGCGATTTTGTAGGCGGCCGCCACAGATTTGGCCTTGGCGTCCTACTAGATTTCGTGGTTATGTCAGCCATCACGAGCGTTTTCAACGACGGCATCTTCGCCGAGCAGTTCGAGCGATACCGTCGCGATCCGGCCAGCGTCGACGAGACGTGGCGTCAGTATTTCCGCATTGCCGAGTCCCTGTTCGGCACGTCCGGCTCGAGCGCGACGGGTCCCGCCGCTTCCGGTTCCGTGGACACCGCGTTGCTCGCCAAAGTCGCCGCGGCCGCCTCGCTGCAGCAGGCCATTCGCATGTTCGGCCATTACGCGGTGCAGCTCGACCCGCTCGGCACGCCGCCGCCCGGTGCCGACGAACTGCGCCCCGAGTTCCACGGCCTCACCGACGCCGACCTCGAAGCCATTCCGGGCGCTGCGCTGGGCGACGATCGCTACGCCACCGCCAAGGACGTCATCGCGCGCAAGCGCAGCGTGTACTCCGGGCACATCGGCTACGAGGTGTGGCACCTCGAGGTGTACGAGGAGCGCGACTGGTTCCGGAAGGCGTTCCGCGATGGAGTCATCACGCGCCCGCTCACGGCTGACGAAAAGAAGCAGGTGCTCACGCGCCTCAACGAAGTGGACGGGCTCGAGCGCTTTCTCGGTCGCGCGTACCAGGGGTACAAGCGCTTCTCCGTGGAAGGCACGGATGCGCTCATCCCGATGCTGGATGCGATGATCGATGCCCTCGGTCGCGACGGTGCCAACGAAGTGGTCATCGGCATGGCGCACCGCGGACGCCTGAACGTGCTCACCAATGTGATGGGCAAGCCGTACGAGGCGCTGTTCGCGGAGTTCGAAGGGCATCATGACGCCGCCGACGAGAACGCGACCGGCGACGTGAAGTACCACATGGGCTACAACGGCGCGCGCTCGGTGGAGGGACGCGAGGTGAAGTTGCGCCTCATGCCCAACCCGTCGCACCTCGAAGTGGTGAACCCGGTCATCGAAGGCGTGGTGCGCGCGCTGCAGCGCGAGCCTGGCCAGCCGGGCCGCCGCAATGAGCACGTGGTGGTACCGGTGGCCATTCACGGTGATGCCGCGTTCCCGGGCGAAGGTATCGTAGCCGAGACGCTGAACATCTCGCACCTGAACGCGTACCGCACCGGTGGCACGATTCACATCATCGTGAACAACCAGGTGGGCTTCACTACCGATCCGTCGGATGCGCGCTCCACGTATTACTCGTCGGACCTCGCGAAGGGTTTCGAGATTCCGATCTTCCACGTGAACGCCGACGATGCGGAAGCGTGCGTGATCGCCATGCGACTCGCGTGCGCATACCGTGCGGAGTTCAAGAAGGACGTGCTCATCGACCTCGTGGGTTATCGTCGTCACGGGCACAACGAGGGTGACGAACCGATGTACACCCAGCCCACCCGCACGGCCGCCATCCGCAAGCACCCCACGGTGCCGCAGGTGTGGGCGAGCCGTCTGGTGAGCGAAGGGGTGATGACGGCTGACGAAGCCGCGCAGGTGGAGAAGGACGTGTCGCAGCGCTACGCCGACATCCATGCGCGCTTCAAGCAGTCGCTGCTGGGCAGCGAGAAGCATGCGCCGTGGCCGGTCGACACGGCCGCCGCCGCACCCCGCCCCGTGCAGACGGGCCTGCCGCCGGAGCGGTTGCACTTCGTGAACGAGTCGTTGCTGCAGTGGCCCGCCGACTTTGCCGCCAATCCGCGTCTCGCGAAGCAGCTCGAACGCCGTCGCGAAACCATGGGTGAACAGGGCGGCATCGAGTGGGGCCACGCCGAGGCGCTGGCCTTTGGTTCACTGCTGCTCGACGGCATGTCGGTGCGCATCACGGGGCAGGACGCCGAGCGCGGCACGTTCTCGCACCGCCACTCCGTGCTCAACGACGTGAATACCGGGCGCAAGTATGCGCCCCTGGCCAATCTGCCGGGTGCGAAGGGGGCGTTCGAGGTGTACAACTCGGCGCTGTCCGAAACCGCGGTGTTGGCCTTCGAATACGGCTACAGCGTCATCGCCACCGATACGCTCACGCTGTGGGAGGCGCAGTTCGGTGACTTCGTGAATGTGGCGCAGCCCATCATCGACCAGTTCATCGTGGCCGACCGCGCCAAGTGGGGGCAGGATAGCGGACTCGTGATGCTGCTGCCGCACGGCTATGAAGGGCAGGGCCCGGAGCACTCGAGCGCGCGTCTCGAGCGCTTCCTGCAGTTGTGCGCCGAAGGCAACATGACGGTGGCCTACTGCAGCACGCCGGCGCAGTACTTCCACCTGCTGCGCCGACAGGCGCTGCGCACGCAGCGTCGCCCACTCATCTGCATGCAGCCCAAGTCGCTGCTGCGCTTGCCGCAGGCGGCATCGAAGCTCGACGACCTCGTACACGGCCACTTCCAGAGCGTGATCGACGATCCCATCGCGTCGCAGCACCGTGACGACGTGCGCCGCATCGTCTTCTGCACGGGCAAGGTGTACTACGACATGGCGCTCGCCCCGTCGCGCAACCCGCACGTGGCACTGGTGCGCGTGGAAGAGCTGTATCCGTGGCCGCACGAGGAGATCCAGCGCGTGATGGACACGTATCCCGCGGTGGAGCAGGTGGTGTGGGCACAGGAAGAGCCCAAGAATCAGGGCGCGTGGACGTACGTGCAGCCGCGTTTGCGCGCGAGCGCCGGTGCGGCGGTGGGCGTGCGCTACGTGGGGCGCCCCGAGCGGGCGAGCCCTGCGGAAGGCTTCGCCGATGCGCATCAGGCCGAACAGGCGCGCATCGTGGCAATGGTGATGGACACCGGCGAGGTGCCGGAAGGGCGCCCTGCCATGACGGCCACCCACTGAGACCCATGTCCTCTTTCGCTTCCCCTTCGAAGCGAGCGATCAGCGCCGCGGCCATCGCCGCGGCGCTCGTCGTTCGTGCCATGCCGATGGCCGCGCAGGTCGCCCCTGAGCGTGGTGCGGCGGCACTGGGCTCTACGCTCGCGGGCATCGGTACCACCGCGCGCGTGCTCACGGTGGCGGCGCACCCCGACGACGAGGACACGCCCATCATCGCGTGGCTCGCTCGCGGTCGTCACGTGGAGACCGCGTATCTCTCGCTCACGCGCGGCGACGGCGGGCAGAATCTCATCGGCAACGAATTGGGCGAAGCGCTGGGCGCCATTCGCACGCAGGAACTGCTCGCGGCGCGGCGTATTGACGGCGGTCGGCAGTATTTCACGCGTGCCTTCGACTTCGGCTTCAGCAAGAACGCCGAGGAGACGTACAAGCACTGGCCGAAAGACAGCATTCTCGGCGATGTGGTCCGCGTGGTGCGCGCGTTCCGTCCGCACGTGATGATCGGCTTCTTCAGCGGCACACCGCGCGACGGACACGGGCATCACCAGGTGAGCGGCCTGCTCGCGCGCGAGGCGTACGAACTGGCGGCGGATACCGTGCGGTTTCCGGTGCGCCAGTTCGGTGTGCCGTGGACGCCGCAGAAGTTCTACCGCAGTGCACGTCAGGTACCGGACAGCGCCACGCTGCGCGTGAACACCGGCGAGTACGATGCGCTGCTGGGCCGTAGCTACTACGAGATCTCGGCCGAGAGCCGCTCGCAGCACAAGAGCCAGGGCTTTGGTGTGTTGCAGCGCAAGGGCGTGGTGTGGGGCTACCTCTCGCGCGAAGCCACGCGCACGGGGCCGGCGGACGCACGCGCCGAGCGGTCGCTGTTCGATGGCATCGATACCACATGGGCTGCGATGCGTACGCTGCTGCCCACCGCGTCGCAGGCGGTGCTCGATTCGGCGTTGCAGGGCGTGGCGCAGGTGCGCGCGGAGTATCGTGCGCAGGACCCATCGGGGATCGTGACGCCGCTGGCCCGCGTGCTGGCACAGTTCCGTCGGGTGCGGAATGCGCTGGGCAGCGGACCGTTCGTGTACGTGAACGACGGGCTGGCTGGCGGCAGCAGCCCCAATGCCCGTCGTGCAAAAGACGAAGCCGATCCGGCGCTCTGGGCCGCGCTGGCTTCCACGGTGGAACGCACGGAGCAGGCACTCGTGCTCGCGGCGGGTGTGGTCGTGGAGGCGACCGCACCGCGCGGTACGTTCCCCGTGCGCGAACCGGTGAAGGTGGAGGTGAACGACACGCTGCCGCTCACCATCACCGTGTTCAATCGCGGCCGTGCGCCGGTCTTTCTGCGCAATGCCGGGGTCGCCGGCATCGGATTGCGCGGTACCGAGACGGGCGACGTGACCATCGCGCCGGACAGCGCGCACGTGTTGCAGCGCTGGGCGGTGGCGTTTGCGAGCAACTCGCCCTGGTGGCGGGCCAAGGGGCGCAAGCAGCAGGACTGGTTCCAGCAGCCGGTCGATTCGCGCGACGAATTCGCCCAGCAGGAGAAGCTGTCCACTGTGGTGCAGGCGTTCGTGCAGATCGCCGGTGAGGCCGTGACGATCAAGACCCCGGTCGTATACCGCTTCGCCGATCCGGTGAAGGGCGATCTACAGATTCCCGTGAGCGCGGTGCCGGGGATCGCGGTGAATCTTGGCAGCAGCATGGAGTACATCCGCGCCGGCGTCCCCGTGGAGCGCATGATCCCCGTGCGCATCACGAGCGCCTACCCGCACGAGGCGAAGGTGGCGGTGCGCATCCTGCTCCCCGACGGCCTCAAGGCCGATTCGGTGGAACGCGAGCGCACGCTTGGCGCGCAGGGCAGCGCAATCGTGATGTTCCGCGTACGGGGCATGCTCAAGGAAGGGCGCCACGAGCTGGGGGCGATGGTGCTGCACGAGGGCACCATGAGTACCAGCGGACCGTATCTGGTGGCGTACGATCACATCACGCCCATGCGCCTGTACGGTGCGTCGGGGATGTACCTCTCGGCGGTGAACGTGAAGCTGCCGCCGCGCGCACGCGTGGGCTACATCGAGGGCGTGGGCGACGCCGGCATCAAGGCGCTCGAGCAACTCGACATCACAGTGGAGAAGCTCGAACCCGCGATGCTCGGCAGCACCGACTTGTCGCGTTTCACCAGCATCGTGGTGGGGCCGCGCGCGTACGAGACCAGCGAGACGCTGGTGAAGAACAATGCGCGCCTGCTTGACTACGCGAACCGCGGCGGCACGCTGGTGGTGCAGTACGGTGCGCAGAACATGAACGCGTTCCCCGGTGTCGTCCCGTACCCACTGCAGTGGGCCCCGCGCGCCGCGCGCGTGACGCTGGAGGAGGCGCCAGTGACCGTGCTGCAGCCGACCAATCCGCTGCTCACGAGCCCCAACCGCATCGGCGCCGCCGACTGGGCCGACTGGGCGCAGGAACGCGCGACGTACATGCCGAGCGTGATCGACAAGCGGTACACGCCGCTGTTGCGGATGAACGATCCGGATGAGCCGGCGAACGATGGCGCGCTGCTCACGGCGCCCGTGGGCAAGGGGCGCTACGTGTACGTGACGCTGGCGCTGTTTCGGCAGTTGCCGGCGGGCGTACCGGGGGCGGCCCGACTGCTCGCCAACCTCGTCGCGGGGCAGGCGGCGGGGGTGCAGCCGAAGATGTAGGGACGTCGCTCCCGCGTTCTTCCGGCGTCCCTTCGGCGTCCACTACGCGGGACTACGCGCGATCGACGACGCGTTGGCGACTACGCGTTGGAACTGACGCGTTGGAAAAAACGCGTTGGCACGGACGCGGGGGAGCGCAGGCGACGACGCGGGCAAAAACGTGGGGCGACCTGGCTTCGCCTCGGTCGCCCTGCGTTGGTGCCTGCGTTGGTGCGTTGTTGCCAGCGTCGTCGCCCGCGCCCCCCGCGTCATTTCCAACGCGTTCGTTCCAGCGCGTAGGTGCCAACGCGTAATCGCCAACGCGTCGTCGATCGCGCGTAGTACAACGCCGCGCGCAGTACAACGCCGCCCGTAGTACAACGCCGCCCGCAGTACAACGCCCCGCGTAGTACTACGCCCCGCGTAGTACTACGCCCCTACGCCGCCCGCCCCTTACCCACAAACGACAGCGCAAGCCCGACCGCCAGCACCACCACCGCCCCGATCACGTTGTGCCACAGGAAGCTCACCTGCGGCGCCCCGAACGACACCGCGGCGACCGCGCTCATACCGGCGATCAATCCGACGAAGGCGCCAAGAGCGTTCGAGCGCTTGATCATTGCCAGCAGGAAGACGCCAAGGATGGAGCCGTAAAAGAACGAGCCGAAGCGGTTGACCACTTCGATGAGCGAGCCGAGCGTGGCGGCCTTCACGGCCACCCCGCACGCGAACACGCCCCACAGCACCGTGGCCACGCGGCCGGCCTTCAGGAGCTCGGCGTCGGTGCCTTCCGGCTTGTACCACCGGCGATAAAAGTCGACCGTGGAGGCCGTGGCGAGCGAATTGAGCTCGGCGGCGATCGCCGACATCGCTGCGCCGATCACGGCGGCGAGGAACAGCCCCGCGAAGCCCAAGGGCATGTGCTCCAGGACGAGCCGCGGCACGATGAAGTTCACGTCGCGCGAATTCTCCCCGGTCACCGCGGTGACCGCCGCGAGCGCCTCGGTGCGCACACTGTCCACGCGGGCGTTCTGCTCGGCGAAGGCCTGCAGCGGCACGGAGCCCTTCACCTGCGCCGCTTCACGGGCGGCCTGCTCACGGGCCGAGAGCGCGGCGGTGTAGCGCGACTCGAGTTCGACGTACTGTGCGGGGGCCTTCTCGCGCAGCGCCGCATCGTGACGCGGGTTGTACAGCATCGGCGCGCGATTGAACGTGAAGAACAGGAACACCAGCACGCCGATGATGAGAATCATCGCCTGCAGCGGGATCTTCCAGTACGCGCTCATCAGCAGCGAGGTGCGCGCCTCCTCCACCGTGCGCGCGGCGAGATACCGCTGCACCTGACTCTGGTCGGTGCCGAAGTAGCTCAGCATCAGGAACGTGCCGCCGATGATCCCCGACCAAAAGGTGTACGTCTCGGTGAGCGAGAACGAAAAATCGAATACGCGCATGCGCCCCGTGCTGCCGGCAATGCGGAACGCTTCGTCGACCGGCACGGGGAGCTTGATGGTCAGCAGCACGATGATCGCCACCAGCGAGCCGAGCACCACCGCCATCTGTTTGACATCGGCCCACGCGACTGCTTCCACCCCACCGATGGCCGTATACAGCACCGTGGGGATCCCCATGAGCAACACGCAGTACACGAGGTCCCATCCGAAGACGGCGCTCAGCACCACGCTCGGCGCGGCGATGATGGTGCCCGCTGACATGCCGCGCGACAGCAGGAAGAGCAGGCTGGTGAGCGAACGCGTCTTCGCGTCGAATCGCCGCTCGAGATACTCGTAGGCGGTGTACACCTTGGCGCCGTGCAGGAACGGCACGAGGGTGACCCCCAGCAGCACCATCGCGATGGGGAGTCCGAAGTAGAACTGCACGAAGCGGAGGCCGCTGATCGACCCCTGTCCGGTGGTGCCGATGAGCGTGATCGCCGAGAGTTGCGTCGCCATCACGCTCAACCCCACGGCCCACCACGGGAGTCGACGGCCCGCGAGGAAGAACCCCTCGAGATTCTTCGTGCCGCGGGTGCGGCGCAGGCTGTCACCCACCACCACGACCAAGTACACCACGACCACCAGCCAGTTGATCCAATGCATGGACGCGGGCCTCAGGCGGTGTAGCGGGACTGCAGGAGCCACAGCAGGGCCAGCGTCACCATCTGGATGAGCAGCACCCGCACGAGAGTACTCTTGAACTGGGACATGACACAAAGCTACAGGAGGAACGCCTCCCGCGGTGTCCGGTTTGCCGCCGAGGACGGCGGGCGCTACAATTCGCATTCTCCGGGAGTGTGATGACCCAACCGATCGCATCAGTAGAACCCGCCCCGGAGCTTGCTCCGCGTGAACGAGCACGGCTTACCGCTCTACTCGAGGCGTTGCCGTCGGCCGCCGCCCTCTTTCGCAACGACGGATTCGCGGTGGCGGTCAACACGAACGCGCGCCGTATGTTCGTCGTCGACTCGGTGGCTCCGCTCGCTGCACAGCACTGGAACGTGATGCTCCATCCGTTCGGTCCGCAGCTCCTCGAGGCGCTCCGCTTCGCCATCGCCGGACAACAACCCGACACGCTGCTGCTCCCATATGGGCGCGAAGGGCGCCTTGTCGACGCGCGTGTGACGGTGTTCGATCTGGACATGCTGCTTGTTTCCGCCGTCGATGTGACGGTGCGCGAACAGGAGCGCGCCACCGCCGTGCGCGCCGAGCGTGAGCTGCAGTCCATCTTCGACCTCACGCCGTCGTCGGTGCGGGTCGCTGACGTTGCCGGGCGTATCCAGCGGGTGAACGACAATGCACTTCGTGAGCACACCGACCGGCAACCGGCCACAGTGCGCATGCTCTGGGAGCTCGATGCGCCGCACGATGTCGCGAACAATCGGCCGCTGTCGTTTCTCGATACGCCGGGGATGCGCGCGCTCGCCGGCCAGACGGTGCGCACGCAGCTGCTCGAGGTCCGGCGACATGGCGGTCGACGCATCATCGAAGCCTATGCGGCGCCCATGCACAGCCCCGACGGCAAGATTGTCGGGGTCACGCTGCTTGATCGCGATGTGACCGACCGCGAGACCCTGCAGCGCACGCTGCGTGAACGCGAGGGCGAACAGCGGGCGCTCAAGGCCCAGGTCTCACAGGATGAGCAGGACCTCGAACGGCTGGTGGAGGAGCGCTCGCGGGCACTCGTGGCGCTTCAGGAAGAGCAGGTGCGCGAGCGTCGCCTGTCTGCGGTGGGGCAGCTCGCGGCCGGTGTCATGCATGACGTGAACAACGCGCTCAACCCCATCATGGCCGCGGCGTACCTGCTGCGACACCACGCCGAATCCCCTGCCGCGGTGCGCGACTATGCGGACCGCATTCAGAAGGCGGCCGAAATCGGCGCCGCTACGGCCAGTCGGGTGGGGCGCTTCATCCGCCAGGAACCGGTGCATGCCGGGGGCGACGTCGAGGTCGATCTGTCGGTGCTCGCGGACGAGGTGCTCGACCTCACGGAGCCCATGCGCCTGCAGCGTTCAAGCCAGAGCCGCGAGGTGAGCATCGTGCGCATGCTCGCCGAGGGGGCAATTACCCGTGGGATCCCCGGTGAGATTCGCGAGGCGCTCCTCAACCTCGTACAGAACGCCATCGATGCCATGCCGGATGGTGGTACGCTCACTGTTCGCACAGCAATCGATGGCCAGGACGCCTGCATCGCCGTGCGCGACACCGGCGTGGGCATGAGCGCCGAGGTTCGCGAGCGCGCCTTCGAACCGTTTTTCACCACCAAGGGCTCCAAGGGGTCGGGGCTCGGCCTCGCCGAGGTGTACGGAATCGCCCGCCGGCACCGTGGCACCGCTACGATTTCGTCGGTCCCCGGACGTGGCACCGAGGTCATGCTCCGGTTGCCGCGGCAGGCGCCGGCTGGCGGCGAACCCGAACGGGCGACGGCCGCGCCGACCCAGCCGCGCCGCATTCTCGTCGTGGAGGACCATGACGATGGTCGGGAATTCCTCCGCCGGATCCTCCAGGGCGACGGGCACGATGTCGTCGCCGTGGCCAGCTGTGCCGAGGCGCGCCGGGCGCTCGCCTCGCAGGACAGCCGGTCGTTCGACCTCATGCTGACCGATGTCGGTCTGCCGGACGGCAATGGTTGGGACCTCGTCAGCTCGACGAAGGCGGCGTATCCGCAGCTGCGGATCGGCGTCATCACCGGCTGGGAACCCAACGTCGGGACCGAACGCACCGACGGCGCAGAATTCGTACTGCGCAAGCCGTTGCGGGCGCCCGAACTCAAGGCCCACATTGCTGGTGTTCCAAATTCCGCTCACCCATCCGAGTAACCCATGTCGGAACTCCCGTCGACCATTCGCGTCCTGGTCGCTGAAGACAACGCGCTCGAACGCTCCACCCTTGTCGATCTCCTCGGCGCGCTTGGCCACATGGTGGTGGCCGAAGTGGAGAGCGGTACCGACGCCATCGAAAAGGCCCAGCAGTTCACCCCCGACGCGGTCCTGCTCGATATGCACATGCCGGGGGCGACGGGTGTGCAGGCCGCCGAGGGGATTGCCAGTGCCCTACCCGGTACGGCGGTGGTTCTGATCACCGGCGATCTGTCGCTCACGCTCAGCACCGCCGACGTGCTGCGTTCGACGGCGGTGGCGTTGTTGCCCAAGCCCACGCCGCCCACCACGCTCGATGCCACGCTGCGCATGGCCGTCACGCGTGCGCGCGAACTGCTGGCGGCCCGCCGCGAAGCGGCCGAGGCGAAGGAGCAGCTCGAGAATCGCAAGCTCATCGAACGCGCCAAGGGCATCCTCATGCGTCGCACCGGCAGCAGCGAGCAGGAAGCGTATCGCATCATGCAGCGCTCGAGCCAGGATCGCAGCGTGCGCATGGTCGACATCGCCAAGGCCGTCATCGACAGCGAACCCGGCATGAAGGCCTGACGCCAACCGGCCAACAACGACAAAGGGCCCGAGTCTCGCACTCGGGCCCTTCGTCGTACCGGCTACGCGGTGTTCAGGAAATCGGCTTCTGCGGTCCGGATACCTGCTTGACGAGCCGATACAGGAAGTCGAGTCCGTCGTAGAACGACTTCACGCGCAGCTTTTCGTCGCGGCCATGCGCGTTGGTTTCGCCGGTCGCCGAAAAGATGCCGCTCACGCCGAAGGTGGGAATGCCCACCGCGCGCAATCGGTAGCCGTCGGTGGCCCCGGTGCTCATGGTGGGAATGACTGGCACGCCCTTGAACATCGTGTTCGTGAGCTCAGTGGTGGCGCGCAGCAGTGTGGGGTGAACGGGGGTCGGTGCGCCGTCCTTCCGGTCGGGGCGATCCCCCGTGATCTTCACGGCCGTGTCGTTCACGATGCGCTCGAGGGTCGCCTTCACCTGCGAACCGCTGCTCGTGGGCGCAATGCGGCAGTTCACGTTCGCCTTCACGAACTGCGGCAGTGCATTCGCGGCGTGGCCGCCCTCGAGCATCGTCGCTACGCACGTGGTGCGCAGCATGCTCGCATAACGCGGGTC
>Ga0315909_10008103_pt1 | contig 11579 bp, 6 predicted proteins | sample LakEriMetagenome_11_FD_203527 | JGI IMG/M metagenome (GOLD analysis project Ga0315909, IMG submission 203527) | Freshwater fungal communities from buoy surface, Lake Erie, Ohio, United States - Buoy 2 MA125 | ecosystem: Environmental > Aquatic > Freshwater > Lake | place: USA: Lake Erie, Ohio...
TGTCTGGACGGTAGTGGTATTCCTCCATGAACTTGGTCGACAGATCTGTCAATAAAATGACATGGTCTGCCTCACCGCCCTTGGCTCCATGGATGGTGGAAAGACGGATGCGTGGCAATCCCCGCAGCGATTGGCCACGTCGCAGTGCTGCGCGGATGTAGATCTGACGATCGTCCGACAGCTTGTCCAGGGCCTCGAACCACGGTAGGTCCTTATCGATCATCAGGCCGTGGTCTTTGACCAGCATGTCGTAGTAATAAAGCACATCTTCTGGTCCATTAAACCGCTTAAACCCACGTGCAATTTGCTTTGAGGACATGAGCTCGTAGACCTTCTTGACCTCGGCAGCGGGGATGCCATGCTTCTTGCCAAGCATGGTCCAGGCGTAGACGGCATCGATCACGGATTCAGGGATCGATCGGACGTGGTTCTTCTCGTAGAGCAGGCCCAGGGACTTCAGGTAGGAGCAGACCTCGTTCAACATGTAGTTGGTCGAGGACAGAATCAGCCACGTGCCCTCTCTGGAGAGATCGACGTCGGTGAATCTGCCGTAGGTGTTAATGGATCCTTCGCGCTGGTTAGGAGCCCAGACCTTGTCCACGCGATATTTGATGCGGTTGACGACGCGATTGCATAGCTCATGCACTGATCTTGGTACGCGGTAGGACTGCTTCAGGACAAGCTCCTCGCCCGGGTAACTCAAGAATGATTCCACATCCGCGCCGGAGAAGCTAAAGATGGCCTGATCGTCATCCCCAGCGATGAAGGACCTCGGTGCGCGCTTGACCAGCCTGTCGACAATACGCCACTGCAGGGGGCTCAAATCCTGAGCCTCGTCGATGATTACCGCGTCGAGCAGCGGGTAGTACTCGTCATCGGCATTGGCAAAGTTTTCCAACAGGTCCGTAAAGTCCCAAAGGTTGTTTTCCACAAGGAACTTGCGGTACATCTGGTAGACGTAAAGGAAGTGGTGCCAAGACACGCCCAGGTTGGACTGATTGTAGGCCACGCTGACGTCAGTATTCTTGACCCTGGCGAGGTTGATGGTGTCCATTATTGGGTGGCTGGCACGGGTGATGCCATCGTCATCGCGATCGACGCTGAGCTCAATGCCCACGGTCTCCGAGAACTTCCGGTAGTCAGAGTCCTTGATCATCATGTTGTGGGTAATGCCAAGACGGCCAAAGGCTAGGCTATGCAGGGTACGGAAGTTGATGAAAGACGTGTCTGCTAGGTCAGAGAACTTCTCCCGTGCACGGTCCCGCGCTTCATGCGCAGCCTTTCTGGTGAAAGAAAAGTAGCCGATTCTTTCTGGAGAAATGCCCTCCTGCAGAAGATCGGCCACCGTGTTGAGCAGATAAGTTGTCTTCCCCGTACCAGGGGGCCCGAATATTTTCTTAATCAAAATGGATCCGCCTTCTCTTTTGGTATGGCAAACGGACCATCCTGCTTCTTGAATGCCGGGATCCACCAGAGACGCACGGCCCTGTCTTTGATGAACAGGGACTGTGGGTTGCCGCCAAGCGTACGCAGGCGCTGCGCAATCTTGGCAGAGGTTAATGCCACGAATTTGTTGCGAACCAGGAAAGCTTCAAGGTCCTTGAGCCGGAAGTAAGTCTTGCCATCGTCCTCGTCTACCCATGGCCGGCCCATGAGGATTTCCTCTCGAGCCATTGCTCCCTGCATGTGGGTGCAGAACTCTTCGAGCAGGTCCAAGAACCGACCTTCGTTAGACGTGTCATCTGGTGCTTCTTGGATGGCCTGAGACTCCACCATCTCTCGCATGAGCCTGTTGAGCAGCTGCTCCCAATCTCCACGCTTCAGGGTCGGTGGTGCAATGTTGACCTTATTCATGCAGACGATTTGGAACTTGTGCTGTTGCTGCAGCTCTTCTGTGGTTAGCTCCAGGCGTTTGCCACTGACGTCTACGAACCAGAGCGGCGGGTCAGAATCGTATTTGGAAAGCGCGCTGATGCTGTAATCAGCCATCTCTCCGATGCCAAACTTCCTGGTACGGCAAACTGCCTTGTTGCAATGTGAATCGATCGGTGCTGACTTGCACCGGTACATGTAATCCTTTTTCTTGAGCTGCTTAACCAGCAGATTGATCTCCGGCAGCGGCAGCGGTGGGTCCATGTACTTCTGATTCGCGGTCAATATTTCTTGCTCCCAGGTGTCTGGGAATGACTTGCGCAAGAAGACGCCGATGTTGAAAAGGCCATTGTTCCGCGTTCCTTCAGGAAAGCCCTGCGCGCAGAGGAACTCCAGACAGGGCGGCGCGCCGTCGAGGAAGTTGTCCGGTACGACTTGCGGTTTGACAGGATCAGATTCTGATATCGCGTACTTTTCATAGAGCTCGTAGAACTGCTCAAGAGTTGCCGCTTCGCCGTCATCGGTGAAGCAATATCGCGTCCCGTTATCACCACCGAAGAATGGCAGGTTCAGGAAGTTGCCCGTGTCTCCACGGTCAACGAGGATTTCGGTTTGCTTTGGGAAGATCTCCGCGCCACTGTTGCCCAGGTATGCAGCGTAAAGGCGTAGCTGGTTCTGCATCTCTGCAGCAGTGATCGGTTCTCGTGAGAACAGGAATACATGTGCTCCGCCAGACTTGGAGCGGAACAGAATTAATGGCAGCTCTAGCCGCCTGATTTTTTTGATGAGGGCTTTATGGTCCAGTGGGTAGGTGTCGATGTCGATGCAACCCCAGATGCAGGTGTTATCGGCTCGAATCGGAATGATTCCAAGGCTTGGTTCGATTCCTTTGAGGTGCTGCTGCCAAAGATCGTCCGTCGGCGGCTTGCGTATAACCCGTGCCTGCCCATTCTGTTTACCATCTGCTCTCTCCTTTTCGATCACGTACGTGCCGTACGCAATATCCAAACCAGCAAAGATAGATTTGAAACGAGAAATATCCATGAGCTTCTCTATATGTAGGGGCAAAAAGGGCCACGATTAACGTGGCCCCTCATGGCTCATTTAGAATGCGTCAGTATCAGTGACGCGTGGTGCAGCATCATCCTCCGTGTGCTTCACCTGTACAGAACCAGCTTTGATTGCCTCGGCGAAGGTCCGCGCTTCCATGTACTCGTTTACGCGATCTTCACCGACTTCACTGACCCGCTCGATCTCCCATCCGTACCACGTGCCTTTGTCGTTCACCTCTTTGCTTGTGAACAGGCGGTAGATGTTGCTAAACGATGCGGGGTTGTAGGGCTTGCCGTCCTTGCCAATCTTCTTGACAGTCATCATCATGCTGTTCCACTTGCGCGACTTCTTGAGCTGTGTGCTCTTCATTGAAATCATCGCGGGGTGTGAGCCTGCTTCATCTAACACGATCACGTAATGCTGCGCGGTGGTCTCGATGTAGTTGCCGCTCTCCAGGTAATCCTTACTGTCGTTCGGCTTTTTGAAGGTCTTACTGAGAATATCGCTCGTTGCTGGGTGAACGCCAAGCGGTGCGCCGCTACCAGTACCGCGCGGGGCCCACTCAATGTACTTGCGCTCGTAATAGGATGGCAATACCAACACACCCTTCGTGCCGTCGTACAGCTTACTGGTCACGGTGTTGATGATCATGCCGGCCTTCGCACCCTCCACTGATTCGATTTCCGGAGACAGCTGCGACAACACTTTGAGAAACGGTAGGGCCAGATCCTCTTGGCTCATGTTCTCCATGCCAGAACTACGGTCTGCTTCAAACATGTCATTAATAACTGCTAATGCCTGCTCTTGTTTTTTTGCTACTTGGTTCATGATTCGCTCCTATTTGGTCTTGGACTCGATGACTGCCTTGACGCCAACGTATGCGCCAAAGAGATCCATCGGAAAATGCACACCTTTTTCTACCATTTCACGCACCCATCCCTTGAGAGTCTGGGGGTGAACACCTGTGGCCTGTTCAGGGATCAGGCCTTCAGACCTAACGACTTCCAGCAGCCGGCCTGCCTGCTCGTCCTCGCCACGTCCAAACTGCACAGACACCGTGTTCTTGATGATGTCTGCATAACCGTTGTCCCGAAGCCATGCAAGAGCTTCCCCTACGCGCTCTTTCGGGATTGATGCTGATACGTAGTTCTTGATCTTGAGGGAAGAACCATCGGCAAGATCGAAGCCAAGCATACCAATCTCTGCGCAGGCTTCTGGAATACGAACCTCCAACAGCTCACGCAAGGCTTCTTTCTTTTCCTTGACAGTGTCTTCTAAATCCTCAATCTCATTCTCAATTAACCGCGCCTGCTTGCCAAGCTCCCCTACTGCTGAGAGCTTATCGTTTTGCACCGTAAACGTCTGTGCATCAGACTCGAAGTCAATAGTCATCTCTTTCTCCTTTCTGGTTGATGTCTACTTGAATCGGATAGTACTTCATCTCCCGCTTGTCCCACTTCAACAGCTTGAACTTGCCATTGTTGTGTTTCGCTGCAAGAGCTCCTGCTAAACCCATTGCTGCTGGGTCTCCAATCAAAAGCAAGAAATCCTCATCGGTGAAGTTTTTAAGGAAGCGCTCCATGCGAACTACCATGGGTCCTGGGGAAAACGATACCTGTGCCCCTGGGGGCAGAAGGAATACCAGTTCACCAAAAGCCGTAGCAGGAAGCAAGTTGTGCTTCATCGTCTCTTGTATGACGAAAACTTTGGGCATGCAAATTTCTCCTTTCTGATCTAGACTATACGCAGGGTCGCAAGCCCTGTCAAGAAAGGATACTAATCAATGCAAGACTATCGGTTCAAACATGAGCCCTATGCTCATCAGGCGGCTTACCTGTCGCGCTTCTGGCGCAAACAAGAGGCTGCAATTTTCGCAGACATGGGCACGGGAAAGAGCTACATGCTCATCAACAACATGTGCATGCTCTACGACAATGGCCTCATTAATGGGGCTTTGATCATCGCGCCCAAAGGCGTGTACAGGAACTGGGCGGAGCTTGAGCTACCGAAGCACATCCCAGATCACGTGCAGTGGCATGTAGGGTTGTGGACATCATCGCCACGCATCGCAGACAAGATCTTGCTCGAGGACCTTTTCAATGTGGATGACAAGCTGCACATCCTCGTGATGAACGTCGAAGCGTTGCAGGTGAGTGCAAGCCAAGCACGGTCGATGGCAGAGAGATTTCTTCTCTCGCACAACGCGCTGATTGCTGTGGATGAAAGCACCACGATCAAGAATCCGAAGGCTAACAGAACGAAGAACATCACCAAGCTTGGCAAAAGGGCCGCGTACCGTAGGATCCTGACCGGCTCGCCTGTTACCAAGAGTCCCCTGGACCTCTATGCACAATGCGAATTCTTAAACGAAGAGTTGTTGGGCTTTCATAGCTACTTTGCCTTCCAGATGCGCTACGCCATCTTGGTCAAGAAAAGGGCCATGGGTGGCATGCGAGAGTTTAATCAGGTGGTGGGGTACCGCAGGCTTGATGAGCTCAACGAAAAGATTCAAGACTTCTCGTTCCGCGTTACGAAGGAAGAGTGCATCGATCTGCCGCCAAAGGTCTACGTGAAGCGGGAAGTTCCGCTGACTGAGCAGCAGGAGAAGGCCTACAAGGAGATGAAGAAGTTCGCCATGTCGCTCTTTGCCGACGGGTCAATCTCCACAACCACCACAGCGCTTACCCAGATTCTCCGGCTGCACCAAATATCCTGTGGGCATCTGAAGACAGACGATGGGGATGTTAGGACTTTCCCTAATAACCGAATTGAAGCGTTGCTTGATTGCATCGAAGAGGTCAACGGCAAGGTCATCATCTGGGCCAATTACACCCATGACATCAAGGCGATATATAAGGCGTTATCGGAAGCTTACGGCGGAGGATGCGCAGCCACGTACTTTGGTGAGACAGAAGGCGAAGACCGTCAAAAGATCGTCACCCAGTTCCAGGATCCCAACTCCGAACTGCGGTTCTTCATCGGTCAGCCACGGACTGGTGGCTACGGGTTAACCCTTACAGAAGCCAAGACGGTCATTTACTACAGCAACAACTATGACTTGGAGGTTCGGTTGCAGTCAGAAGATCGGGCCCACCGCATTGGCCAGAAGTCCAGCGTGACCTACGTAGACCTCATTGCCCCGGGCACAGTAGATGAGAAGATCGTCGAGGCGCTCAGGAGCAAGATCGATATCGCAACACAAGTCCTTGGAGAGGAGCTAAAAGCATGGCTGATTTGATCTGCAACATCATCAAGCGGTATCGCTACGATTCTATGCGCCGCGTCGACACGATCGATGGTCGGCGGTACGTGAATCAGGATGGGCTGGCTCTACCAAGTGTGACCACAATTCTGGATGCCACCAAGAACAAAGCCCAGCTTCAGGAATGGCAGCAGAAGCTGGGCGATGAGGAAGCGGAACGTGTGCGTAGGGAAGCAGCCGCAGTAGGCACTTACATGCATGCGTTCATCGAGGGGCATGTAAAGAACCGGCCCGTCGCAGCAGCGAAGACCTGGAATCAATTGAAGGGTTACCGGATGGGCGCATCTCTGATGGAAAAGTTTTTCCCGAATCTGGACGAGATCTGGGGCAACGAAGTGATGGTTCACTACGCAGACCGCTACGCCGGCACGACAGACTTGGTCGGCGTGTATAAGGGTAAACCCTCAATCATCGACTTTAAGCAGAGCAACAAGATGAAGAAGCGGGAGTGGTTAGATGACTACTTTCACCAGCTTACGGCCTATGGCGGTGCGCACAATTGGCAACACAACACGGAGATCCGCCAAGGGGTGATCCTGATGGCCTCGCAGGACGGGGGCTTACAGGAGTTCTTGCTTGTGGACCGGGAGTTTGACCACTTCCTGCACAGCTGGAGCCAAAAGGTTATTCAGGCTGCGCTTGCCCCGCGCGTTGTTGCAATAACGGGCTCAGGAAATCTTGAGGAAATAGAGTCGAAAACTGTTGATACACCCCTTCAGACGGTTGAGCCATCGGCAACGGGGGAAGGGTCCGCGCTGCAGGGCTCTGGGAAAGAGCACGAGAAGGTGCTGGAGCAGCAGGGCGCTGAGCCGCAGGTTGTGGCTGTGGGATTTCGACGGGTGGAGCAGCCCGAACAGGCAACGGCTCATCCTGAATCATCGGCTCCACAGCCTCAATAGTCGCCACCTTCCCAGCGCTGGTCAGTAGGGTGGGCCAGTAGTAACCGGCCTGGGAGGTAAGTTTTGCCTGCTGGCGCACACCTGCAGGCGTAGAAGCAACCGCAGTAGCATTCACCAGCTCATGGGCATACCGTGGGTCGGTGAGTGCCTTGTAAAGAATGGCCTCGTAGACGTTGCCCTGCTGCCGAGAAACCAGTCGGGCAAGCAGGCTGGTGACAGCATGGAAGGGGCTGATCTGGCGGATCGTAGCCGCACGGACCGTAGATTCCAGGTTGCTTACGCTCGCGCCAAGCACTTGTTTCAGGCGCTCGTCGGTGCTCAGGAATGGACTGGTGCGGCCAACCACGCTATCTGCAGCAAACACCCGCTCTTGGATCTCTGACAGCTTGCGCAGGTTATCCATGTGCTGCGGGGTATAGAGCATTCCTAACGACTTGCCGTTCCGATTGAGAAAATCTTTCAGAAAGGTTGGAGCGCTAGGATTGAACAGGTCATCGCGGACAGACATCCAGACCTGACGGCGCAAAGATTCAAGGTTCTCGGGCTTTGTTCCAAACTTATCCACAAGCTGCTTCATGCTTGCCGGATCGGCAACGGCGTTGGCAACCAGCTTGGCGGGGTCTGCGCCCGGGCGGACAAACTTCTTGACCAGATTGTCGAACTCCAGGTCTTTGCTGTCCTCAATCCGCTGGTTCATATCCCGCATGCGGTCGTGCAGTTTTTGCCCAGCAACAGCTTCGTCGCGCAGGGTGGTCTGCACGGAATCGGGCATGTTGTTGATCAAGTTCTGCTTGGTAGATAGCCAACGGCTATACTTTTTGGGATCTAATAGACCGTCTTTATCAAGTACGCCAGCTCGATAGGCTTGGTCATACATGACGTCGGTCAGGGTCTTTTGATACATAGGGTTATCCATACCCATGATCACGTTCAGGGCACGGATGTTGTCGCCAGATTTCAACGCCTCGCTGACCACGGACTCGCTGGAGATGTAGGACTCCCCTGTTGCTCTCTTCTTGCTGATGAGCATGGGGAAGTACTTCTCGTAGCCGTTCTTGAACGTGTCGTCATACCGGTCCAAGAAATTGCGCATTTCAGGGCTGTTCCTGAAGCTGTTACGCACAAAATCTTCGACGTCTCGCTTGATGCCCTCAGCAACGTCAAGCACACGCTGTGCTTGATAGCGGGGCATGCCCATTTCAATCTTCTTGTTGTAGTCCAAAAAGGCTGCGTTCTTGTAGCGCAAGGCATTACCAAGAAGGTCCATGGCTTCTGGAGAAGTGATGCGGAAGTTGATCATCTTGTCCGCTTCTTCCTTGGCCGATTCTAGGATCTTCCTACGCTGCTCTTCTGTACGCATAAACGCAGGAGGAGGGATCTCTAGTTTGTCCAGCCCTTTGCCACGTCCACGGACAGCGATGGTAATGGTGTCTTTTGTTGCCTTGCCCAAAAGCATGGCTTTCATCTGCTTCATTTGGGCCGCGATCAACGGATCGTTGACAGAGGTTGCTTGCGCACCAGCAGGCATTTCTTTGTTGGCCTCTCGAAGCATTACATCGTCCAATGATGTTTCCATCATCTTCTCGCGTTGCTTCTGCAGCGCGTTCATATAATTCTCGATCTGCCGCACAGGTCCTGGAGCCACGTTGCTTATAAATATTCGCTCCTTCCCAGTGAGCTTGTACTTGCTGAGCATCTTCTGACCAAAGCCTTCAAAGTCAGTAGCAGGAATATAGGGCAATGGCTCACCCATGGCACGAGTAGCCGTGGGAATTCCTTCAGCAGAAGTCTTGGCTGCATTAGCATCAAGCGCTTCGCGTCTGAGCTTGTGGAACTGACCATCCATCTGCGCTACAACTGTTCGACGAAGGTTGTCACCAACGTCGTTCAGGTCAATCGCCTTGAAGCGATCAGCGATTGCTATGGCTTCGGATTCCGAAAGGTCTCTAACTTGCTGGAGAGACTTTGCCAGGGCTGCTTGATCTTCTGCCCAATAAATGCGGAGAGCGTCGTCAAGCGGCATTGCAGCTTTTGGAGCAAGGGCGTTAAACGCTTCTCCAAAAAGTTTTTCCATATCTTTTTCACGGAACACCTCACGTTTTAGTTGCTCGCCGGAAAGGCTCTTGGTCAATGTATTACGGGCCGCGATCAGCGGTGCAAACAAAGAGGCTTGGGCTGCATCAGGCAACCAACGGTCTCCAAGGCCAAGCGGAGCAAGTTCAGGATTGGTACGCAGAAAGTCTTCGATGTCTTTTGTGACTTTGAGCGCGGCTTGTGTGTCAGCCATGGCTGGATCAGCCAATGGCTTGGTAATCTCTTGGACCTTCTGCACAGCGGTCTTCGCGAACATGCGTTGTGCTTTTGTAAGTGCCCAGTTGACGCCAGGGAAGCGAAGCGCTTTCTCCTGCAGCATGCTAGTCATGAGCGGGTCACTGGCAATGTCTTCTGCCAGAACGTCCATCGGCTGCTTTGGTCCAGTAGCTGCCTTGAACAGTTGAACAGAGGGCAAATTGGAAACGACTCTGGTAGCGAAGTTCAACACAGCAGGAACAGCCAACGTTCCTGCCATGGGAACGATCTGCTTGAGCACAGCCTTTTCATCGCTCGGGCTAACGAACTCTTCTACGCCCTGCTCCATTGCTCCGTACAAACCACCAAATGTAGCGTCAGCCGCTACAGCACCAACAGGGTTGTTGCGGATGTAGTCCAAGGTGTCTTTAGCAATACGCTTTGTGACTCCAGCGTTTGCCATGAGAGGTGCGCGCAGAGCATTTGTCCGCGCTACTGCGCCCAAGATTCCTGTAAAAGGAAGAGCAGAACCAGCTCCTTTACCGATGGAACGAGCGAAACGCTCGACCATGTTTTCAGGAGCCACTTCCCCTTGATTGAGGAACTTCACAAAGCTTGGAATGTCATCTTCCCGCACACCACGAGCACGTGCAACCTTCTCTACTACCGCATCCGGAAGAGCAAACAGAGCAGACAACATTCCCCAACTAAATTGATTTAATGCGTCCATCGCACTCTCTGTCCCAAAAGGTTTAACAACATCCACCTTTTGATCAGAAAGCGCTTGGCTTGGCGTTACTGCGGTAGGCTGGTCTTGACCAACCACCGCGCCAGTATCAGCATCAATCGTTACGCCATCTGGGAACGTGAAGGTTCTCATTGAGTTTTCAGCCCTTGTTCGTATTGCTGCTTGGTGATACCCATTACCTTACCATCAGGACGCTGGATATAGACAGTGCCAGTCGGTCGGGCATTGAAGTACTCAGGCAACATTGACACTGCAGTACCTGGGACTGGGTCACCTTTCGTGCCAAGCGGCATGCGACTGAGCTGTTTCAGAGGAACAGTAGGATTCAACCTGTTGTCAGCTTGGTTGATGCTATTGGTCAGACTGCGCTCAAACTCCATCAGTTTGCCAAGAGCAATGTCCGGGGAGCTGAAGAACGAGTTCGGGTCATCAAAAAGTGATTGAAGTTGCTGTTGCTCATAGACAGACACGCGCTCTGGATTCATCGCAATAAGTTCTTTCAGGTCCCTTATGAATATCCGAACAGCAGTAGCAGCTGCTTGGTTACTCGAGTCCAAAGGTCCAATGTCCCCGACAATCGGAGTGACGATAGAGGTAAGGCCACGTTGAATCACGTTCATCGGGCCGTAGACGTCTACCAATTGTCCCTTTAATGACTGCACACCAGCCAGAAGTTTTGCCCTGCCGGCACGTTCATCGCGAATCTTGGTCATCTCTTCTACCGTCTGTGCCGATGGCAGTGACGAAGATTCGAGTTTTATGAACGGATGGTTGTCAGGGATGAATCCTACTTGTCCTTGCCGCGTAGGCTGGTTGCTTGGACCATAATTAAGTATCCTGCCGCTCGGATCACGCATGTTACCGAGACTGTCTGGGATAAGGGCTCCGTCATTTTGGAGCGTAGCCATGCGGGTAGCAGATTCTGGCGTCATCCCAGGATTAGTGGCTAGTAAAACTTGTGCCATAGACGTGATTTTTTGTTGCCGTGCGAGCCCAGATTTCTGCAACTCAATGAGCTTGTTCGCATAAGCGGAAGCATATTTAGCTTCATCACGAACCTCTTGCTCAACAGACGAGATCGCAGAAGCCATGATTGCCTTCTGTGTCTTATCACGTTCGGAAACAAGTTGTGAGAACGCTGACGGCACACCCTCAAGACCTTTTTGCAACCGCTCACCAAAGGTCTTACCCTTGGCTCCGGCAAGCTGCAGGCCTGCTTCGGCAAGGATAAAGTAAGCGCGCGATTTGCGCATTTGCGGATCGTCCCCAAGAAGATCCCCGTAAATTTTGGCGCGTTCCTTGACTCGCTTGGCGAAGTCAGAATCCGACTCACCCTCCTCCTTCTTAGGTGTAGCAGCGGACGGGGCAAAAGCTTGACCCTGGCCGGCATTCATTGCCTGCTCATAGTCTGGTGTCAGCGTGTAATCATCAACCACTTCAGCTACGTTCGGTCTGG
>Ga0315909_10008105_pt1 | contig 11578 bp, 18 predicted proteins | sample LakEriMetagenome_11_FD_203527 | JGI IMG/M metagenome (GOLD analysis project Ga0315909, IMG submission 203527) | Freshwater fungal communities from buoy surface, Lake Erie, Ohio, United States - Buoy 2 MA125 | ecosystem: Environmental > Aquatic > Freshwater > Lake | place: USA: Lake Erie, Ohio...
ATACATAACAATACGGGTCTCGTGGGTCATCTAACTCAATGTCATAATATATACATCCAATTGTAGTAACAGACCTAACTCTATATGTAGCATATCCATCTTTAGAGAATTCTAACTTTTCAACATACGCTAACTCTTTTACACCAAACCATTTTATAGCAATTGGTTCATATGGTTTGTACTGATGTTTCTTACGTCTACGTTTATCTTTATTTACGTTTCTGACTTTGGGTAGGGTTGAATCTTTACTCATGACCACCAATATTCAATATTATGTTCTAACATTTTGAATAATACTCTTTTAGCTTTAGCGTGTTGGTTGTAGTAATATTCAATTGTATTTCGGTCTTCAACAAGGTCACCCGTTGACGTTGTTTCAAATAGCAATTCTATGTAGTATTCGTTTTGAACCCTATCGATTAATTTTAATATGGTTTGAGCTCTTTGATATCTAATATCATCAATCTCCGAAAACTTTTCACCATACTTTAAATGTTCAATTTGATGTTTGATTTTTGTTTCAATAATCTCATAAACATAGTAATAATCCCAATCTTGGTCTCTCCAAATGATAGGAGCCCATCTAATTAAATTTCGTACACGTTTGATGAATCGTTTCATTCTAAACATATTAGATATTTACGTTTTCGAGACCACCATTTTTTTCTACTTGAAAAGCGATAGCCCTTTTCTCTTCAGGTCGTTCCTCACTAGCATTGTTGATTAGGATTCGTTCAGCTCGTCCGATACCCATGACCAATTGGTGGAATGGGATACCTAACAACGCCATCTCAAGAACAGTGGTATTTCGTAGATATTCTGGTCGAGCGGTGGTTAACACAATATGATGACCTTCGTTGTACCATTGGTTCATTTTCTCAACAGCACCGGGCAAAGCCACACTACTATAAGGGTCAATTTCTTCAAATCGTACTTGGTGAACCAAAGTACCGTCAATGTCACTAAAAATGGTTTTGGGTTTCATATTTCTCTCAATCATTACTAACAAATATACAAATTATTTTTCAAACAAACAAGCATTTCAATGTTAAGTTTATGTTAAATACACAATTTTTCACGAAGTCGTTTGATGTGTTTACATTCCGAATATCTACGGAATTGACCAGCGGGACATTCACAGCTGAACGATTTGTGTTCATATGAAGTCACGATGTAGTATTTGAGTTTTCCGGTCTTTTTGTCACGGGAACCCATTTCTCGGTATTTCTGAATCCAACTCATAGTCTCAATCTTACTATGTAAAGATACGAAACTATTTTGAGAATGCCAAATTTATTTTGATTTTTTTGGAAAAATATTTGAAAAAGTATTGGATGTTGGCACAACTGGCGGAGTTGTGTTTGGTTTGGAATCCCAAAGATGGTCAAAATTATCCCACTTACCATAACCCAAATTATCATAGTCTTGTCTGAATCTCTGATATACCAACTCACGGAGTTCATCTTCATCCCAAGTAACACCATTTGGAATTAACAACCTACCCCTATTTGGATTTTTAATTTCCATATCGTCCGAAATAAATGGTAAGTTTTTAATATCACTTAACCAATTTTCAGCATGGATTATGTAATCAATTCGTGATTCAAATTGAGTAATCACTCTCCACTGTGACAAAGCATCACACCTTTCGATTGGAAACTTCTTGAGACCATCCAGCGGGTCTGTAGTTCCCTTTGGTAATTCAGTACCATCCCACTGGTCATGTTTCCAATAAGAAATCCATCTATAGTAGGGATGTCTTACCGAAACAATATGTAAGTAATCTTTAGGACACACCTCGGGCCACATATTTTCATGAGAAAATACAGGCCAATTGCTTGGTGGGATTGGTGATTTTATGTGTGGATTTAAATCACAATGAGTTCTAAATACGTCAGCTGTACTTCTACTGGCAACCTTTGGCGGACAGTGCCAGACAAATTTGTATTTATGTGAATAATTCATTAAAGCTCGGTATCGAAGAAGAATGTCTGAAACAATCTACCATCGTATAAATCTTGTCCAAAATAATCCAATGACATATGAAAGTGGTCACCACGATACATAACCAATCGATTATACACGTTGGCTAATCTATCTACCAATTCCCACTTTGTCATGTCTTGTGAATCTTTGTAAATTTCTTTTAGTAATTCTTCGTTATAAGTACCATCTTCATTTTTTGGAGCCATGGTACATCCGGTTGGTTTGTGTTTAAATAAACCAGTTCCAGCACTCAAAGGTGCATTTGGTGTTAAATAACAAACAGCCGCCCATTTTGTAGTTTGGTCAGCATGAATCCAACTCCTATCTCGTGAGGTTGTATATTGATAAGCACCGGTATATTGTTCTTCAGACCAATATGTCACACTACCATACATGGGTTTTACTATTGACTCTATTGTAGTTTTCATAGAATCGTTTAGGAATGTTTGAGTTCTTGGTCCTGGATAATTTCCACGAACGGAAAAGTCTTGTTGGAGAGCGAACTCTCTAACTACATCTACATCTGAATAAAAATCATCGATAATATAAGCTGATATTTGCATAACTAATTTTGGTTTGTTTATTTCATGTTTGCTGTGATTGTATCAGGAGCGTTGTCTTTAATCCAATTGAAAAGGGTATCTTTCCAAAGTTTTTCTGGCAGAATAGAACCACCTGCTTTTTTCAATGGTAGAGATAAGAACCCTTTGGTAGCACCACTTAATTGGTTACCTTGAGAATCATAATAATATACAGTATGTTGTGGGTTGTTCAGAATCACGTCAACTCTACCATTCATACCTTTTGGCATTGCTTTGGTAACAAGTCCCCATACTGTGTTGGCAGCACCTTCATGAGTTCCCAAAAGAATATCTTCAGGCACAACTCGTGAACGACCTTTGTTATTTTTAAGAGCGATATTGTAGTTTGTCAATACCCAAGTCAAGTGAATATTCTCTGGCTTATAACCAGCAGATTCCAACTCAACCATGTATTCGGTGATTGAACTAACTTTCTTTGCTGTAATATCAAATAAGATGTTCGGTAATACTTCGGGATTATCTTTACCAGCCAATAGAGCAGTTAATGTCTTATCCTTCAAGCCCATTGCATCTACAATCGTATGTAGTGCGTACACATTCTCCGGCTTTCTCATATCCCATTTGTAGAACGGAACACCTTTATCTTTTACTAATTGTATTTTCTCCATATCGGATGGAGAAATGTTTTTTCCATATTTTTTTAGGATATCATTTAATGATACTTTTTTAAGACGATTTAATTTCTGAATACTACTCTTCATAGCATCAACATCACGAACCTTAAATCCAGCGGAATCAATAAAATTATCGATAGCCCAACCCTTACCACTACCAGCACCACCAGCAAGGAACACAACTTGACCATATGGTTTTCTATTACCATATGTGATTAATTTTTCATCAAGTTGTTCTTCTTTGATTACCTCAAATATAAATTTTCGTAAGTTTGGGAATTTCATTTCGTTTCCTTGGTTTTATATGGAAATATTTTATTGAGGGTTTGTTGTCTAGCAGCACAACCACAATCTTGAGCTCCAACTGCTTTTGCAATACTTTCAGCCAAAGCGTCTAACTTTGTAGCTGATGTTATTTTTGCTATGGTATCACCAAGTCCTTTAGATTGATTCGTTTCCATTTTCTTTTATCTCTAATTTAAATCCATCTTTGGTGAGAATTTCATAGAGGTCTTCAATCTCCGAAATATCACCACTTTTTATTTCACATCTACCCACTCTATGAGTAATATCAGCAATTGAACATCCGTGTATCAAGGTATAACCCAAATAACGTTTCAATGTGAATATGACATCTTGGAATGAGTGTACGTCATCATTTAATAAATATAGTTTAGATTTCATTAAATGTCATATATTATGGTTTCAGTTGTATTGTATTCCGATTTAAATTTACTGATGTAGATTGGAAGTTCAACTTCATTTGCAATTTCAGCTACAACAGGTCTACCATCATCATTCATAACATAGATGATAAATGGTTTATTAATGGATTCAACTTCACCACCAACTCGTTTGATTATTATTTTCATTGTTCTTCTCCATAACCTTTAGCAATTCTTGAAGATGAACACATTTTTCATACTCCTCTTCTGATGTGTAATATTCAGTCAAGTTACTAATTAGGTTTTTCTTAACGATATCATCCACATTGCTTGGGTTGTGTAATAAAATATAGTACACCTCATCCATTGCTTTATGTTTGAAATCTATACCCATAAGTATGAAAATTAAACTTATTAAAACAAAATGGTTTGAATTGCTAAGAAAATTAATCCTATTACTGATGTAAATAGAATCCAAAGCGCCTTATTAACACCATCTTTCCAATCCAATATCTTTTCTAATTCTTTTATACGGCTTTCGTAGTATTCTTCTTTACGTTCTTTTTCCATTCGAAATTCCGTATTTTTATTTACACGAACTATAACACCATTTTCAGGGTTTAGTAATGTGAATTTAATGTCAGAGATATCTTCCTTGATATCTACATAATTTTCTCTCATCTCCTTGATGGATTCTTCCATGCGTTTTAACTCACCATTTGGGAGTTTTGTTTTCATTTCGGAGATTTCTTTTAAGATACTCTCTAATATTTGAGCCTGCGTTTTCGTAGTAGCCATAGGTTTCCTATACTTGGTTTACAAAAGTTCTTTGAATTTATCAGAATAGTATTGCTCAAGCAATTCTTTTCTTTCATTAGTTGTTAAATGTTCTACAGCCAGAACTGATTTAACTCGAATATCAGGATATTTTTTTTGTAATGAACCAACGGCTTTTACATTTTTTATGGAGTCATCCATGAATGCAATGTCGGTATAACCCTTTTTAATATGTTGTTCAATCCAATCAGCTTTGGCTTGTGGGTTTGCGTCACCCAATGCTACAACATATACATCAATTCCCAAGTTTTTCTTAAACCAATACTTTACGGGGAATCCTAATTTACGGGCGGTAAGAATTGTAACCTTTTTTTCGGGACTTGAAATCATTCTTCGTAACAAATCCACATTCTTTTTTATAACCTTTGGATTGTTTAACATTCTATTAAAATCACGAAAGTCAAAACTATCACCAGCTTTTGGTTCATAAACTGCGTATTCTGCGGGGTCAAGGGTACTTTGACTACCATCCGCATGTCTTATATAAATATATGACACACTTTTTGCTAGCGTGTCATCGAAATCGAAAACTCTTAATGTTTTACCCATGTAAATAAATATTACTATTTCATATCTAAAACACGATTTAGATGTATATTTCTGAATTTGAAAACGACAAGTGTAGGTCAGCCAAGTCCTTTGCTACCTTTTTAGGATTGAGTAACTTCTCTTCCAACTTCTCAATTCGATGTGAATTTACAAACTTTTCAGCATTTTCATACCCAAGGAATGTTTTTAACAATTTATTACGAAGAATAACATTGTAAACTTCTTGACCATTAATCTGGCGACCAGCCAACTCGATTTTGTAAGGACGAATATTTTTCATTATTATAAAGGTTTATTTAACATTTCTACTTTAGGGAGATTTTCCAATTCGATGGAGTTAGCTCGCATCCTACACTCATTACCAGTGAAAATCAGAATCAAAATCAAAACTATCTTTATCTCTCTCATTACAGAGTAAAAGTACGCATAAGTTTTGGAATAAACAAGCCTTTTATGTTAAATAATTGTTAAATTTATCAACAAGTTATTAACATTATTTGAGATTGGGAATACCACCAATTTTTGGTATTCTGGCTTTCCATGTGTTGTATATCTTCTTACGAGTTTGTGGAGTTATTACACCATCATCCACCAATGAATCCAAATAATCATCAACCACATTTTGATATGGCTTTTTCATTGTCTTTGCCTTTGAATATAGACCATGGATATTAGCATCTACTTCTTTTGGTAGCAAGAAATATTTGTAGAACAATTCAGGGTTCTGACGAATCTTGACTCTCATAGCCTCATCGCCTCTTAATATTTTTGAGAATTTAGCAGCAGCTGAATCTCTACCATGTGTTAGGTGTTCTATTTCATGGCGTACTAAATCACGAAGTACCGGTTGTATTTTAGAAAATACTTTCTCACCATCATTTGGATGTACAGCAACGTTTACTTCGATTGATGGATAATCAGAGTCAGCTTCAGCGTGACCATCTATAAAAAATTTACCAACTTCAACACCATCTTCAGTAACAGCAAATTTTAAATGTACTTCAACATCAACGCCCGATACTGAATCTGAAAACTCACCTACATACAAAGTTCTATCTTCATTATTGAATAACGTTTGCATATCGGTAAGTGGCATTGGGTCTTTACGAACTTCATAACCCTTATACTTCTTGGGTGATTCTTGAGTACCCGACCCCTTCATGGCGTTCTTCATAGTAATAAAGACAGCCTTGTTAATCTCACCTGTGAGTTTATCGTACATTCCTTCTAATATGAGCTTTTTTAGATTCATTACAAATATACGAAATTTAGTTTATATTTCCAACTTTGGAGTCGATGATTTAAAATCTTTTTTTCTCATGATGGTTTTAGCAATAGCTTTGTTAGCTTGCTTCATGAATGGAATATTGATGTTTGTTCTATTATCAAAAGCTACCATTTGTTCGTACTTCTCAAGGAATTCCATGAATTGTTTCTTGTACTTTGATAATCTTTTAAAAAACCCAATCAATTCGGCTTGTGAAATCTCTTTACCATTCCGAGGGTCATTCAATCTATCAAAGAAATGTTTGTCGGTGATTACAACATCAACCGGATTTAAAAACTTATCAGCAACCCTATCCACATCTTTCAAATCATCCATTGGGATTTCATTGATTGTAGATTCGTTTTTCTTTCTACCTTGACAATGTGCTTTTTGAGAGAATCCTTTTGGATTGTTACAATCTATAGAGCGTTTATATTTCTGACTCCAATCCTCGTTACGAGCTTTACTAGCTTCAATTGCCTGTAATTGATTTAGAGCATCCTCATATGTATCATGAGTTCCCAATCTATCACCACCCGATTTTGGATATACTACATATTTACCATCAATTTTTTTAATGGTTTCTTTGATACTTTCACTAGCACCTGTTTTTGAGAACGTAGGTTTTTGACCCTTCTTTTGTTCACCACCCTTTTTGGCATCACCTGCCTTCTTTTGGTCAGCTCGTTTTCTTCTTACAAAAGCGGCTCTACCTTCAGGTCCAAGTTTAGCAGCCTTTTCTTTGGATAAACAAGCCGCATATGCATCGCCATCATCACCATCACCACACTTACCCAATTTCTGACCATCAGTTCCATATCTATCCCAACCACCACCATCGTTTGAGCCAGTTTTACCTTTACCAAACCAATTACGCAGGTCTTCATTTGTATTTTCAAATTGACCTTTGGTATTTACTCTAACCCAACCACCACCTGGTCCTGTAAACAATCTTGCTGGGATTGGTAGAATATTACCAACTCTTAAAATAGAACCATGTTGTTTTGGTGCGTGTAATATACGAGTGAGATACATACGCTTCTTATTATCAACACCATACAATTCTACTTCTACAGGAACTTTTTGATTTGATATTTTTACAAACCCCTTGTAGATTCCGGCCTTTGGACCTTCATTTAATTGAGATTCGGTGATTTCGGCATCCATGTGTTTTTTATATAACATCATTAAAAATGGAATCAAGTCATGAACCATTTTTTGTTTTTCAACTTGGTTATCTTTACTAACACGGACCTTATCAGTAGCTTTAGGCGGATTGTTGATAGCATCAATCGCCTGTCTTTGTATTTGCCGTTTAGTAACTTTTAGTGCCATATGATATAAATATAAAATTATTTTTCTTGAAGCGATTTCAATATACGATTATTCTCTTCCATTCGTTTCTGGAATTTTAGTTGGGACTTTCTACTCTTACCTTTAACACCGGATATTCTTTTCTTTTGAGAAGTTGCCATCTTATCTACCCTGACCACGATATGGTTTTTTGTAATTCTTTGAATTTTTGTTTTTAGACGTTTTGGTTTTAGCGTGAATACCAGGTCTACTAATTTCTTTTTTTTCGATAACGTTAATTGTCGAAGCTTTTGGTTTTGCCATTTTCGAATCTCCTAATTAGAGGTCAATCTCTTCAACCTCAATTTTAATTTTCGGAACATAGTTTTCGGGCAGTCTATTTACCACCCCATTGAACTTTTCCACTTTTGATTTAAAATAATGTAATGTCAAAACTCTATCAGTCAAATTCAACATGAGTTGTGATGATGTACTCATTTTAGGAGTATCACGTCTCATATTCAATGGACTATCTTGCTTATATAACTGTTTTCTTAAATTCTTTAATATACCAATCGGGTCATCCTTAACCGGCTCTATGACTTTTTCAGCAGACATCTTTCTCATCTTTGAAGAAAGGTAGTCAGGTCCTTTCGTATAACCAGCATCAGGATAATCATATCCATGATTTGTTCTGACAAAATTGGAATTGTTAATATCTCTGATTTCTATTTTTGGATTGTGTTTTGATGTCATCTCAATCGAAACAGCAGTTTGTGGATTCGATACCAAGGTATGTCCTTTTACACCACCATCTACTTTTACCACACTTGTAACAGCATCAGCGATTGTAGTCTTTGTTAATGCTTTTCTAATCCTAGCACCATCTTTTGAGGGTTTACCACCCTTCTTTACAATCTTCTTTTCGTTTTCATCATACCCAACCATTAGGGCTGTATTAAGAATACCAATTCCGTATTCGTTTATACCCTCTGACCAATCGGTAACCATATCACGAAGATATGCTACTTCAACACCATCAACTAGCTCGTGAACAATCTCTAATTCTGGATTGTAAGCTCTGTCTCGGTTTTTAGCCATGACAAGTGTATCTCCTACTCGTTTACCAACGACAATACACTCATTGATTTGGATATCTTTCTTCATAATAATAAGTATTAGTTTAAAGCATCTTCCAATGATTTTTTCACTGCAATGCTGAATTCAGTTCTTTCAAATGGTAAATTATCATCTTGTAATTGTAATAATGTAGCACCTACAGTTGTTTTAGCGGTTCCAGTTCCAAAATACTCTTTACCATCAATAGTCACCTTACTCTTAACTATTGTTTTTTTTGATTTAAATTCAAAAGGACCGATTCTTAATCCTTGAGTTGGTGCTTCGATTGATAAAATAACTACTTCGATTGGTTTACCATCAGGACATAATTGATATTTTTCCTGTATCATGTCTTCAGTAATTTGTCTGATACCATACGTTAATTTCTTTTCATCAACTCCATTCATACTGGCTAATGATGTAACTGCTGCAACGAAGTAACAAATGAGTGTGTTCATAATCTTTCCTTAATATGTTAGTTTGGATTGGTTTGTGTAACCGGGTGATAATAAATAGAAGTTTGTAGTTCCACCCGATGTAGGTGTAAATGTATAATTTGTAGTGATTCCTGGAATCGTAGATTTTAAATTAGAAGTACCACTTGATAAACTTGACCATTGACTTGAGGTAAACAATAGTGTGGTTTTGGTAAATGACCGAGTACCATTTATAATATCCATTATATACTGCATATCTGATATTGTTATTTTAGAATCAAGATTTATGTCAAACTTATGATAGTGGTATGATTTCGTAGGTAGTTTTTGAAGAGAAACATCGCCAATACCAATCAAGTCGGTTGTTGATATGTTTGTTGAAACCGTTGGGGTTACTACTTCTATGTAATATTCTTTGGATGGATTCGTAGACACACTAAACGAATAAGCACCACTTGAATTTGTGGTTGTGGATGTCAGTAATGACCACGAACTTGTAGTAACAATATAATCAAATTCTAAAACGTAAGGTAAGGAATTATTTGGTAAATCGTTCCACCTACCACCGGACACAAATTGTATGTAATCCTCACTACCTGCATTGTTGGGCTCTCCCGCATTCCAGTTTGAATATGGATAGACGCCAAATCTCCAAGCGGTTGACATATAATTTCTATCAATCGCATCAGCGGTTAGTGCTGTGTTGTATACTTGGAAATCACCCAACCTACCAGCAGCATATGTACCATCACCCATGTTTGTACTCTCTGATGAGAATAAAGCATAATACAATCCATTACTATTATTATATGGAGCATCACGATTGAACGTAATCGAATTAAAGTACACCCCATTCAGATATCCTTTCATGGTACTACCATCGTAAGTGAGAGCAATCATATTCCACCTATTGATTGTAATAGTTGTACTAATTTGTGATATAGCACTACTCGTATTCCACAACCCCAATCTCAATGTACCACTACTTCCCGAAACATTTGTTATCTCTATGTTTGATTCGTGCCATGTTGATGATAACGAAGCACTTCCCTTTTCAGATACCAACACACCAGCATCTGTTGGATATACCCAAAGTATTAAAGTTGTAACTTCAGACCCACCCGAAAACTTGCCCGATAAATCACCGGTCATTGCGTATTGAGTTGACCCATTAAAAGTCAAGTATTTTCCACCTGTACTCGTTAACGTAGGCGTATTAAATAATGTAGCATTTATACTCGATTTGATATCAGTAAGTGTACTTCCGGTTGTATAATTTTGAACTTCATAATCTGCAATTTGACCAGATGTGGTGTATGGTTGTGTCCATCTCCACCCCGCGTTTGGTTCTGAATAAAATGCCCCATTCTTATCTTGATAATACCCAATCCAACCGCTGGGCCATGTATTGTATACAAATGAGTTTTCGGACGAGTTGGAGATTGTTACCAAGTGTCCACCCATATTTTCACAAGCAGCTTTTGCATCAGTCCAAGTTGCGCTGGATGTGGAACGATAATATGAGTGACCATTATAATTTGTTTGTGATGTGAATCCGGTTAAGGTTGGTGTTGTTCTCTCATATAACTTAACAGTTACTCCTGAAATACCAATACTTGAATCCGTCATCACTTTGCCAGAATGAGTAAAGGTTTGAGAATATCCGTAAACTTGTACTAATAGTACAAAAATTGGAGTTAAAATAAACTGTTTCATAATAATATTTTTGTACCTGTCATTAATTGCCAGTTTAGAACTGACTGATTTAGTTGATACACTCCTGCAAAACTTATGCTCCATTTGAACTTATCCGTAACTTTAAAGTCGGTATTAATCATAGGCACCATCAAGAACCCACTCTTATACCATTGACCCTCATAATAAAATATGTATGGGGAATATACTGACAACAATAATACGTTGGCTCCGATAGATTTTCCACCTTTAAAATTAGTAAATCCACCACCAACTAACGAAAAGTTTTTAAATTGACCCTTACCAAGATAACCATAGGTGAAATTACCCCCCAACATCCAAGTTACAGGTCCGGTCTTTTGAGCATTCAATAGTGATGATGTATTGAACCAATCGGTTTTAAAGTTTGTCATAAATGAGTTTGAGAATATACCCATGTACCCATTCTTTTTTAAAGAACCATATAGTGTTACGTTTGTAACATTTTCACCAGTCTGATAGTTTACGTTTATAC
>Ga0315909_10008109_pt1 | contig 11576 bp, 11 predicted proteins | sample LakEriMetagenome_11_FD_203527 | JGI IMG/M metagenome (GOLD analysis project Ga0315909, IMG submission 203527) | Freshwater fungal communities from buoy surface, Lake Erie, Ohio, United States - Buoy 2 MA125 | ecosystem: Environmental > Aquatic > Freshwater > Lake | place: USA: Lake Erie, Ohio...
TTTGAAGAAGTATTTAAAAAAATATCATAACCCCTTCCCCTTTAGATTAAAGTTTGGTAGAATTAGACTTCAACTAAAAATCATATAAACCGCAGGGCGGAGAAAAGGTGTTATTTAAAAATGTCAAAAACTATTGAAAACCCATACGAAAATTTTATTGCATTGTCAAGATATGCAAGATGGATTCCAGAAGAGAACCGTCGTGAAACATGGGGTGAGACAGTAGATAGATATTTTGACTTTATGATTTCTCATCTAGAGTCTTATAATTATTTTCCAGATAAAAAAATTGTAGAAGAGTTAAAGCAAGCAGTCTTTAATAGAAACGTTATGCCATCAATGCGATCTGTAATGACCGCTGGTGCAGCATTAGAAAGAGATAATGTTGCAGGATACAACTGCTCATTTGTTCCAGTAGATTCACCTCGTTCATTTGATGAAACAATGTATATTCTTATGTGCGGAACAGGTGTTGGATTCTCTGTTGAGTACAAGTATGTTAATAAACTTCCTTCCGTTCCAGAAACGCTTGAGAAGTCAGATACGGTTATTGTTGTAGAAGATTCTAAGCAGGGTTGGGCAAAGGCATACCGTGAGTTGCTTGCGTTACTATGGACTGGACATATTCCAGCAGTTGATGTTTCAAAGGTTCGTCCAGCAGGAGCAAGACTTAAGACAATGGGTGGTCGTTCATCTGGTCCACAACCATTAGTTAATCTTTTTGATTTTACAATTGCAAAATTTAAGAATGCAGTTGGTCGCCAACTAAAACCAATTGAGGCACACGATATTATGTGTAAGATCGGTGAGGTTGTTGTTGTTGGTGGAGTAAGACGCTCTGCAATGATTTCTCTTTCAAATATTAATGACATTGAAATGGCAGCAGCAAAATCTGGTAACTGGTGGGAGAACAATACCCAACGTGCACTTTCAAATAACTCAGTGGCATATTCCCGTAAGCCACAAATGGAGCAGTTTATTGCAGAATGGAAAAATCTATATGACTCAAAGTCGGGAGAACGTGGAATATACAATGTTGCCGCAGCGCAGGCACAAGCAGCTAAATATGGACGAAGGGATCCTGAAATACACTATGGAACAAACCCTTGTTCAGAAATTATCTTGCGTCCTTATCAGTTTTGTAATCTTTCAGAAGTCGTATTACGTGAAAAGGATACAGTTGAAGATGTTAAGAATAAGGTTAGGCTTGCAACAATTCTTGGAACATGGCAATCAACGCTTACAGACTTTAAATACCTTCGTAAAATTTGGAAAGACAATACAGAAGAAGAGCGACTACTTGGAGTATCGCTAACAGGACAATTTGGGCATAAGTTCTTTTCTGGAAAGCAAGGACTTGATAAGTTAGAAAAGACGCTTTCCGAGCTTCGTGAATATGCTAGGTCTGTAAATAAAGAAGAGGCTGGGAAAATTGGGATTCCTGAGTCTGCAGCAATTACATGTGTAAAGCCTTCTGGTACAGTTTCCCAATTGGTCGGGGTATCTTCAGGAATGCATCCATGGCATTCGCAATATTACATTCGTACAGTTCGTGGCTCAAAGGGAGATCCAATCTCTACATTTTTAAAGGAAGTTGGAATTCCAGTAGAAGATGATGTAATGAAGCCAAACGATACTTATGTATTTTCATTTCCAGTAAAAGCACCAGAAGGTGCAATTGTAAGAAATGACCTAACCGCATTAGATCATTTAAATACATGGCTTGTTTATCAACGTGCATGGTGTGAGCATAAGCCATCTATCACTGTATCTGTTAAAGAGGATGAGTGGATGGAAGTTGGTGCCTGGGTATACAAGCATTTTGATGAGGTATCTGGTATTTCATTCCTGCCTCACTCAGATCATTCATACAAACAAGCTCCATACCAAGAAGTAACAAAAGAAGAATACGAAGACCTACTTGCAAAGATGCCAAAAAGCATTCGCTGGGAGGATTTATCTTTCTATGAAACAGAAGATGGAACATCTATTAATGCTACATTAGCCTGTACCTCAGACGGAAATTGTGAATTGGTAGACATTTCCGCATAAAGGGTATATAATAAAGATTGGGGTAAAACCCAAAATTCCTGGGCACACGGCCCAGAAATAAGGAGGATCTTATGCCAAAAGAAGATCTTAACAATGATGGAAAGGTAACAATGCAAGAAAAAATTCTAGCAGCGTTAGCAAGCTATGGTCGTCACTTTTTAGGTGCCGCCATTGCTCTTTACATGACTGGAAATACTGACCCAGGAGACCTAATCAAGGGTGGTATTGCAGCTTGCTTGCCAGTTATTCTAAAAGCACTTAATCCAAACGAATCAAGTTTCGGGTTTACAAAGAAGTAAAAATCAGTAAGTAGTTAGGACGGCTCCTGTGCTAAAATAAGCATAGGAGTTTTCCTATTTAGGAGATTTAGCAAATGGCAGGTCAAAAAAATTGGGAAGTAGATCAAAATACTACCTTTACTTTCGAAATTGTCTACAAAGACAATAATGGAGTACCTATTAATTTAACAGGTGCTTCTGCGAAGATGCAAGTACGTGATACAAAAGGCGGATCTAAATTAGCATTTAGCCTAACATCACCAACTGGCGGCATTACAATAGACCCATCTGCTGGCAAGCTCACAATGAAGATGACTCCTACTCAAACAAATAAATTGTTTTACCCAAAATCTTCATATGACGTGATGCTCACTGATTCAAATGCTAACAAGATAAAGTTAGTAGAAGGATTTTTGACGCTAAGCAGATCGGTAACTATATAATGGCTGAACAAGTAATTGTAACGGAAGTAATTAATGATGTAGTAGTTTCTGCTCCAGGGCCACAGGGTCCAGCAGGAAGAACCATTTTAAATGGTATCGGTGCTCCAGCAGGTAACCTTGGAGTAACAGGCGACTTTTATTATGACAAATCTAATACCTATTTTTATGGACCAAAATTGTCTGACCTTACATGGGCAGGCGCAACATTTTACCCATTACAACAACTACCCTCTGAGTTTGCCAAAGAGCATTCTTGGGAGCTGGCTCAAGTAACAGGACCAGTTTCAGGAGTATATTCAGTAGTAATAGTTCATAATCTAAACTTCAAGCCGAACGTAACTGTTAAGAACAGCGCTGGAGATGTATTAGAAACAGGCATAGACTATAATAGTAATAATCAAATAACACTGACAATGGCCCAACCATTCTCAGGGACAGCATATCTGTCTTAAGGGAGCAAAGTAAATGGCAAGAAAATTTGTAGTTAGTATTGATCTTCTTCAGAACGAACTTATCAATGCTAGAATCCAAAACGTAGGAACAGCACCTTCAACACCAGTAGAAGGCCAAATTTATTATAACAATACCACTGGCAATAAAACAATGTACTTCTGGAATGGTACAGAGTGGATTCCAACCTCTGGTTCAACAGAAGTTATTCAAGATGTTATCGGTTCATCTGTTATCGGCGGAACAGGTTTAACTGCTACATACAATGATACCGCTGGCACAACAACTTTAGATTTAGACAATACAACAGTAACACCAGGATCTTATGGTTCTGGAACAGCAATCCCAACATTTACAGTAGATGCACAAGGTCGTTTGACTGCAGCAGGAACAGCAAACGTAGCAACTGTACTCTCTATTGCTGCTGAAGCTGGAACAACAGATACAGTAAACCTTCTAACAGATACCCTTACAATTGCGGCGGGAGAGGGAATCAATACAACTGTATCAGATAACACAATTACAATTGCTGGAGAAGATGCTTCTACTAGCAACAAGGGCGTTGCATCCTTTAATTCAGATGACTTTAATACAACAGATGGACACGTAGAACTAGAAGATACAGTAGTAAAAACAGTTACAACTGATTCTGGAGCCCTTACACCGTCATCACACGGCCTTTCAATCCTTGGCGGAGAAGGAATTGATGTAACACACTCTGGAACATCAATAACAGTAGCTGGAGAAGATGCAAGCTCTACAAACAAAGGTGTTGCTTCTTTTAATGAAACAGCTTTTACAATTACAGCAGGTCATGTAAACCTAACAGCATTTGCAAATAATATTGATGCAAATGGAAATAAAATTACAGAACTTGCAGATCCAACAGATCCAACAGATGCTGCTAATAAGCGCTATGTTGATGCCGTTGCTCAAGGACTACATGTTCACGAAGCTGCACACGTTGCAACCACAGCAAGCTTGGCAACAATTTCTGGCGGTTCAGTAACATACGACAATGGAACAGCAGGAGTAGGAGCTACATTAACTCTAGGTTCTGCAATAACAATCATTGATGGACACACTTTAACAGTCGGAGACAGAATCCTTGTTAAGAATGAGTCTACAGCAGCATACAATGGTATTTATAGTTACACAAGCTCAACACTTCTAACAAGAGCAGATGACTTTAATACCGCAGCAGAAATTCACGGCGGAGACTTTGTATTCGTAGAAAACGGTTCTGTATATAACAGTACAGGTTGGGTAAACGAAAATGAAGTAAATACAGTAGGAACAGATGGCATATCTTGGCTACAGTTCTCTGGTGTTGGTACATTTACAGCAGGTGCAGGTCTTACCTTAAGTGGAACTGAGTTTAATATTGGTGCTGGAAATGGTATTACAGTAAATGCTGATACTATTCAGGTAGATGCCACAGTAGTTGCTCGTAAATACGCAACAGTAATTGGTGATGGAACAGCTACATCATATACAGTAACACACAACCTAAATACTCAAGATGCAGTTGTGCAGATATTTACATCTTCTGGATATGAACAAGTAGAAGCAGACGTAACACGTCCAACAGCAAACACAGTCTCCGTAACATTCGCTTCGGCGCCTACGGCAAACCAGTATAGAGTAATTGTAGTAGGTTAATCGTGGCCAAGCAATTTAAGACAACAATTGCTCCGCCCGCATTAAGTTCAGATCCAACAGGGTCTGTAGTCGGAGAAATTTATTACAATACGGCCACAGGAGCGTTAAAGTATTTTAATGGATCTACTTGGTCTGTTATTGGAACTGGTGGCGGAGGAAGCGGAACTTCAAATTCATTTGAGGTTTTAGCAACCCCTCCTGCATCCCCCGCAAAAGGAAGAACATATTTTGATTCTTCAGAAAATACAATTAAAGTTTACAACGGTAATATCTGGTATGATGTTGCGGGACCAAAAGAATTATTGGACCACCAACACTATGCTGGCGAAGGACTAGTAAGGCATGTAGATTATGGACAATATGTAGATGAGTTAAATTATATTGTTTCTATGGACGGCGGAACTGCAAGTACCTCATATGCTTCTGCACCAAACAATGATATAATAGACGGAGGAGCAGCATAGAATATGGCAATTAGAATTCAGTTACGCAGAGACACCGCAGCAAATTGGACTTCATCGAATCCAGTATTGCGAGCAGGTGAGCTTGGTATTGAAACAGATACCCTTAAATTTAAAATTGGTAATGGTTCCAGCACATGGACACAAATTACAAGCTATGCAAACGTTACAAGCACTGGGTTATCAAATAGCCTAAACGATTATATTCTTGCTGCAACTAAAGGAACTCCTGGAGGACCAGCTGCATTAGATTCAAATGGCGACCTCCTTATTCCAGAAAACTCAGTTATTCTTTGGAACGATGCCGAATATGACTATACAACAACAGTAACTGCTACACAGCCAACAGCAAATAGGACAATTACTCTTCCAGATGCTACTACAACAATTGTAGGAACTAATACTACAGATACATTAACTAATAAGACTCTTACATCTCCCGTCGTTTCTGGTCTAACTTTGTCTGATGCAAGCATCGTATTTGAAGGTGCAGTCGCAGACTCGTATGAGACTACATTGACGGTTGCAGAACCAACAGATGATCGCACTCTAACGCTGCCAGATGCAACAGACACATTAGTTGGTCGTGCAACAACAGATACTCTTACAAATAAAACTTTAACATCTCCAGTAATTTCTGGACTGTATATTTTAGACTCAAGCATTGTATTTGAAGGAACTGCAAATGACCATGAAACTACTCTTACAATCACAGATCCTACAGCAGATCGTACCTTAACGTTGCCAGATGCAACTGGTACGGTTGCTTTAACTTCAGATATTACAACAGCAATTAATGCATTGTCTACAACAGATATTGAAGAAGGAACAAATCAATATTTTACAGATGAGCGAGCTCAAGATGCTGTGGCGGCAGCAATAGCAGCAGGAACTCATACAAATATTACAATCACATATAATGATAATGCTAATTCATTAAGCTTTACAGGTGCAGTAACATACACAGATGAAAATGCTCAAGATGCTGTCGGAAATGCCGTTGGAAATGGACTTGATTATGACGACAATACTGGAGCAATATCTGTAGATCCATCTGAATTTGCCCTAAGCGCAGTTGGAACGCCTACTGCAAATATTGATATGGGCGCATACAAGATTACAAATTTGGGAACACCAACTGCTTCAGGAGATGCTGCAACTAAAGCTTATGTAGATAATACTACTGCTGGACTTAATTTCCACGCCGCCGTTCATGGAGCAACGACAAGCAATCTGTCAGCAAATTATGATAATGGAACTGGTGGAGTAGGAGCAACTCTAACAGCAGACACAAATCGTGCATGGGTTGGAATTGATTCTCATACTACATGGTCAACAGGTCTTCGTGTCCTTGTTAAAAACCAAACATCAGCTCTACAAAATGGTATTTATGTACTAACAGATCTAGGAGCGGAAGGAACTAGCCCTTGGGTTCTTACTCGTGCAACAGATGCCGATAATTCCCCATCAGGTGAAGTAGCGTATGGAGACTTTACATTCGTTCAAAATGGAGGGCAAGCAGGATACGGATTTATTGTAAATACAACTGGAACAATTACAATTGGAACAACTTCAATCAACTATGTCCAGTTTAACGCTGGTCAAGTTGTTGTTGCTGGAAATGGTTTAACTGAAGCGACTCCAGGTACACTATCAATTGATACAGGAGTTACTGTAGATTTAAGTACAGCACAAACTCTGACTAATAAAACAATTACGGGAACATTTACTGGTAATTTAACTGGAAATGCAGATACTGCAACAAACGGAGTAGTTACTACAGGTTCTTATGCAGATCCTTCATGGATTACATCTTTAGCAAAATCTAAGGTTGGATTAGGCAATGTTGAAAATACTGCTTTATCAACATGGGCTGGCAGCACAAATATTACAACGCTAGGAACAATTGCAACTGGCACATGGACAGGAACCTCAATTGCAATAGCAAATGGCGGAACTGGTGCAACAGATTCTTCTACTGCAAGAACAAATCTTGGATTATCAATTGGAACAGATGTACAGGCATATAATTCAACTCTTGCATCTGTAGCTGGAGGAACCTATACAGGTGATGATAGCATTACAACAGTTGGAACAATTGGAACTGGTACATGGTCCGCAAGCACAATTGCAACAACTAAGGGTGGAACAGGATTAACATCATATGCATCAGGAGATATTCTTTATGCTTCTGCTACAGATACACTTGCTAAATTAGCAAAGGGAACAGATGGGCAGATATTAACTCTTGCTTCTGGAGTTCCTTCATGGGCAGCAGCACCAATTACATTACCTTCTCAAACAGGTAACGGTGGATATTATTTAACAACAGATGGAACAAATGCTTCATGGGGAGCCTTAGTAGTTCCTATTACAACTGGCACAGCAACAGTAACTGCAAATACTGCAACTACTGTTGATACAACAGCATTATCAGGATTCACATCAATTGAATACATGGTATCTCTAAAGCAGGGGTCAAAGGTAAGAACTTCAAAAGTAGTAGTTCAGACAGATGGCACTTCTGTAGATATGACAGAGTTTGCAATTACAGAAACAGGCGGAACAATTGCAGGAGTAGTAGTATCAGCAGCAGTATCTTCAACAAATGGAGTACTTCAAGTAACTGCAACAGATGCAACAACCACAAGCGTAGATGTAAAATTTAGCAAAGTAAAGTTATAAAGGAGGGGTAATAAGTGGCAGATAAAAACTTTAAGGTAAAATCTGGACTAAGTATCCCGATTACTTCCGCTGCAATTCTTACTACCGATTCAAACGGTAATATCTCTTCTACAGCAGTTCTTCCAATTACGGCAGGCGGTACAGGGCAAACATCAGCAACCAATGCTATCAATGCCTTATTGCCAGTACAAAATGCTGGAACAGAAAATTACGCTATTCAGTCTGATGGAACAAACGTTTCTTGGGCAAAGGTATATAATCAATTAATTAAAAATTCTGGTACATCGGTAAACCCAAGACGAAACATTAACTTTGTAGGAGCTACATTTGCAGATAGCTCTGCAACAGATACAACAACAATTACAGTTGGCGGCGGCGATTCTGAAACTTATGCATTGATGGGAGTTTTCTAAAATGGCAGCCACACCTAAATTATTTTATAGAGGAGCCGCAGCAACATCTTCTACTACTCTTTATACTGTTCCCGCCGCAACAACGGCGGTACTAACAGATATTGTAGTATCAAATACGTCTTCAAATCAACAATATGTTACAATGACAGTAGATGGAATTAATATTCTTCCTACAGTTCCAATTTCGCCAAATACGGTTATTACAATTCAACCAAAGACCGTAATTCCGACAGGGAACATTGTAGCGGGATTTGCAACAAGCGCAAATGTAAATTTCCATGTGTCAGGAGTTGAAATAGCATGATAGATCAATACCCATCAGCTAATGGTGTCCTAACCAGCCTTATTTGGCGTAAGACAATGAGCGGCGGAGAGACAAGTTTATCAGGATATGATAATGCATCACAAGCTCTTTCATATACTCCAGGGCAGGAACAGGTATATCTTAATGGTATTTTATTAGTTCGTGGAGATGACTATACAGCTACAAATGGAACATCAATTACAGGCCTTGCTGCATTGTCTGCTTCAGACTTTATTCAGGTAAATTGCTATAATAATTTTAGCGTAGCATCAGTTCCCACAACATCTTTGACTGGAACAGTCAGTAATGCACAATTGACTAATTCAAGCATTACTATTAATGGAAATGCAGTATCATTAGGTGGATCAGTTTCTCTTCCTGGAGATATTGAAAGCGTCACAGCCTCATCTCCTTTAACAGGCGGTGGAACAAGTGGAGCAGTAACAATAGGAATTCAATCTGCTTCTACTTCTCAGTCAGGAGCAGTTCAATTATCAGATTCAACATCTACAACATCATCAGTTTTAGCAGCAACACCAACTGCAGTAAAGTCCGCATATGACTTAGCAAATGGTGCAATTCCAAAAACATTAACTACAACAACTGGTGATATCATTTATGCATCAGGTGCAAATACACCCGCTAGACTTGGAATTGGCAGCACTGGACAGGTTTTAAAAGTAAGTGGCGGGGTTCCTTCGTGGGGCACAGATAATTCAAGTTCAACTTGGACACAGATTGCAACAGGAACAATGTCTGGAAATATTGTTTCAATTACAGGTATTACATCTAATGAAATTATTATTGGATTTGTTCAGGCAAAATGTGGTAGCGGTGATGGACCAATTTCTTTGGGAATGAATGGCAGTAGTGGTTATCAGTCCTGGTCCTGGGGTTCATATTATTCTACAGGAAGAATTCCTGTAACACATTATTTAGGCGGAGATGCAACAAGTGGAATAACTCCTGTTTTTTGCTATATTCCAAATGCTCAGTCAACACTCATTAAGCCTGTTTTAATGGTTGGAAATACTGGATATGCCGCTACATACAATATTGGTGGTTCATTCTTTACTGCAGCAGCAATTAACTCACTTCAGATTGTGGCTGTTGCTTCTTCAACATTTAGCGAAGGAACATATTATGTTTACGGGAGATAAAAAATGAAAATATTAGAGCATAATGCTGAAACAAACGAAGTAGTTGAAAGAGATATGACTGCTGAAGAAGTTGCTATTGAAACAGAGATTGCACAACAGATAAGTAATAAATATCAAGAGATTCAAGACAGTAAAAATGCAGTATTGTCAAAACTTGGTATTACAGAAGAAGAAGCAAGAATTCTTTTATCTTAAGGAGATATAGTGAGTAAGGCAAGAAGACTAGCAAGTAGCGATTCTTTCACAGTTATTACATCAACTGGTGGGTCTAAAACTGCTACCCTTGCCCGTGAATATGCAGCTGGAACCTATCTTATTGAAGCTGTTTCTTCAGACCCAGACTTAGCAATTTATTTAGCATCTTCGTCTGGATCAAATGTTGGAGTTGCAACAGCAGGATCAAAATCAATTACAGCATCAGCAGCATTCTTATATGTTACAACAGAAAATGCTAATTCATCTAACGCTATTGTTTTTACTAATGTTACGGCGGCAACATTAGCAACTAAGACAGATGCAACATGGGCTCCTCCAACAATTACAGATATAACCCCAAGCGGGTTACCCAATGTAGATGACACAACAACTATTACAGGTACAAACTTTGCTTCAAACGTAGAGGTTAAATTTAGAAAATCAGATGACTCAACATTAGTTACTCCTAAAACAACAGTTAGAGGATCTGCTACATCTATTATCGCAGGCCGTCCTGACTCATTTGCCCCAGGAGATGCACCATATGACGTAATTGTTACAAATCCAAGCACAACATTATCTGCATCATCGCTCAATGCGATTACTTCAGGAGCTGTGCCAGTTTGGGTTACATCAACTACATTAAATGAAGCTACATTAGATACTGCATTTTCACAAACAATTCAGGCAACAGATGCTGATGGTTCATCAACAATTACATACGCAATTGTATCTGGAGCATTTCAATCAGGATTATCTTTAAATACATCAACAGGTGCAATTACTGGAACACCAACAGGATCTGCAGGAAGCACATCAGTTGTAATATCTGCAACAGATTCTGGCGGTAACTCAGTAAATAGAACATTTACACAGGTTATTAATCCAGCTGGTATATTAATAGATTACCTTGTTATAGCAGGTGGCGGTGGTGGTGGTTCTGGCCAATCTGGCGGCGGTGGCGCAGGTGGACTTAGATCAACTGTTGATGCAACAGGTGGTGGTGGCAGTTTAGAATCTAATTTAATTTTAACTGCAGACTCTAATTACAGTATTATCATTGGAGCAGGTGGTTCTGGCGGACAAAGAACAGGCAATGGCAATGGAGCAAGAGGCAGCACTGGTTCTAATTCATTAATTTCAGGTCCTAACATAACAACAATTACATCTAATGGTGGAGGTTATGGCGGAGCATATGCTGATGCGGGGAATGGATCTGGCGGTGCAGGAGGATCTGGTGGTGGAGCTGGTAATCATGGCACAGGCCATCCCATACTAGGTGGATCTAATCAAAGCGGTCAGGGATATCCTGGTGGAAATGCTACAGATTATTTAAGTCCTTATAGCGGAGCTGGCGGCGGTGGCGCAGGAGCGGTTGGACAAAATAGTTCTTCTGGAGTTAGTGCTTCTGGAGGAAATGGAGTTTCTGTATCTATTAATGGAACTGCAACTTATTATGCTGGCGGCGGTGGC
>Ga0315909_10008110_pt1 | contig 11576 bp, 23 predicted proteins | sample LakEriMetagenome_11_FD_203527 | JGI IMG/M metagenome (GOLD analysis project Ga0315909, IMG submission 203527) | Freshwater fungal communities from buoy surface, Lake Erie, Ohio, United States - Buoy 2 MA125 | ecosystem: Environmental > Aquatic > Freshwater > Lake | place: USA: Lake Erie, Ohio...
ATTGAAAGAGTTTTAAATCTTCAAACAAAAGATGATGAATTTACTCCGTCACCAAGAGCAAAGGAATATTTAAAACAATGTATTAATCTTGTAAAAGGACAATAAGAGTTTTTTTTAGGACCGTTACCAGTTATGGTAACATAGAAAGGGACAATTCGCTACTGTCCCTTTTTTATTTTATGATATTTATAGTAAAAACAACTATGATGAAACATTATTGGAAACCTACACCTAAAAAGTGGAGAAGACTTGGAGACTCATTACTTGCTGTTGCAACAGTTATTGCTATTGGTGGTATCTGGCAATACGACAGTTTGAAAGAGATTTTTACACCACAAGAGATAAAAACAATGATTACAACGTCAATTATCTTTGGTGTTGTTGGGAAATTCCTTACAAACTTCTTTAAGGACGATGATTCTGAACCCAAAGAGTAATTATTTGTAGTTTTTTTACTCCCCTCCCATAAAGAGGGGTTTATTTTTTGATATTTTTTGTATATTTGTAATCTATGAGTGAGAAAAAACTTAAAAAACCGGTAGAACATAAGAAATTTGATAGAACAATTACCTTTGAGGATAGTGTTATAATCTGGAAATACGATAATCATAAGACAAATACCGGTCCATATGAGGTAGAAATCAAACAAATTAAGAAAAAGGGTTAATTATAGTATTTATATATATGAAATTATTACCCATTTTAAGTGAAATAATAGACAAAAAAGCCCTTATTTCGGTCTTAAAATCAATGGATTATAGTGAAAAAGAGGCTAAAAATGAGCTAAAATACCACCTAAATAGGGTAAAAAACCTTCCAGAAACACTAATTGGGTACCGAATTTTGGTCGTAAATGACAAAAAAGACATTAATTTAGATGAAATTGGGTCACATTTTAGTAAAAATAAGGTAGAATTACTCTCAAATCACTCATTTTGTACTGGTTGTGGTGAAAAATACTACCTAATTACAGCAAAAATACCCAAAAAAGAGGTAGATTTACAAGAAATGCTTATAAATAACATACTTTACCCCAATGAATATGAAATAACAGTAAAAAATAAGGGAAAAAACGTAAAAATTGTCAAAATTGAGGTGATTAATACCGAAAATGACTATTTTTTATGACTTTTTTCTAAAATTTTTTGAATTTTAGCTAATTCTTCTTGAAAATGTGACAATTTAGGTAAATTCTGTGGTTTTTTTGTAAAATCTTGTACTTGATATAGTGTTTTTATCATTTTAAACACTGATTTTCCCCATTTTACCCAAAAAAAGTAAAATAAACCTCCTATTATTGCTAATTGAACGACTAAAACTAATAAAACGATTAATAATGCTGACATATTTAATAAATTTTAATAAAAAATAGTAATTTTAAAGAAAATTGTCAATAATATTACCTAACTATTGTTAAATGTCCATAATCTGTGATTTTTCCGTCGTTTCCAAAGACATTAAATGTTAATTTCCAAGTATAAACACCATCTGTACACAATTTACCACCATAAATACCGTCCCAACGACCATTTGGGTCATTAGATTCCCATACTAACTCACCCCAACGGTTAAAAACAAGAAATTCAAACCCATTTATGTCATATCCTTCGTTCATAACCGGTCCAAATGTCTGATTATGTTCATTTCCATCCGGTGTAAAAGTGTTTGGTACCCAATATATGATACCAGGACAACTAGTTACAAGTACTTGTAGTGTTTGTTCAACATAACAAGGGCCATTTTCTCTTCTTATAATAATATTATATGTTCCAGCAGCATCAAATGTATATGTTAAGTCTTCTGTAAGATATGTATTACCATTAACTATCCATATATTTGATCCATCACCACCAGATTGTGATGTATATGTCACAGTTTTACTTTCTCCGGCACACAGTTCAAAGGTCTGTTGTGCCAGAGTAAGTAAGGACATACTAAAAAACACTATAAAAAGAATGTATTTCATTAATTTTTGATTTTTAATATCAAAGTTGTATCTATTTTACTTTGTTCTTTGTTTATTTTTATAACTTTTGGTGGTTTCTCGGTTATTTTTTTATGTTCTTTGGTTGGTTCAAAAATAAGTGCTAACCAAAGAGGTAATAATAAACCAGGCCAACTATCAATCATTAGTCATGTTGTATTGGGGACAACGTTGGTGTTCCATAAACTGGTACCGTAGTTGTTGTTGAGAATGTACACCCACCTGCAGTTACAGTATATGTAACAGTTGATACAGCATTTGTTCCATTTGTTACGTTATCTGGACAAAATTGGTTACCGGATACACCTAAACCAGACCAAGTACCTCCAGCCGGTGTCCCAACAAGGGTAACACAAGGATCAGATTCACAAAATGGTCCTAAAGCTGTAATTGTAGGTACAACTTGATAGATTAATACATCCATATATACTGGTGTTGCAGGACAGTTTGCTGGTGCTGGTGACGCATATGTAACAGATATAGCGTCATTAATAAATCCTGGAGGACAAGCAGACCAGTTTACTTGAATTGTATTAGTTCCTTGACCAGAAACAAGGGTTGCACAAGTAGGAACAGTCCAAGTGTAAGTTCCAGAACCAATACTTGTTACAGTATACGTTGAGAGTGTTGTAGATTGATAACAAACCGTATCAGGTTGTGTTGTTGTGAATTGTGAAAATGATATTGATGAGATCAATAACATTAAAAAAGTTAATAGTTTTTTCATAATGTTTTTTTAATTATGGTTTATTGGTCCCAACGTTATTTGTGGGGGGTTAGTTAATGTTACTGTAGCGGTTGATACACACCCAGAGGCATCCGTTACTGTAACTGTATAAGTGCCTGCTGGTAAATTTGTTGCTGTTTGTGTTGTTTGTACCGGACTTGTGTTCCAAGAGTACGAATATGGTGAAATACCGTTAGGTGTTGCTGTTGCAGTACCATTAGTTCCATTATAACAAGTAGGACTTACAAACGTTGCTGTTGTTGTACAACAATTAAGTATTGCAGAAAATTGATAATTAGGATCATCAGTACAAGCAATTGATGTCCAGTTACCTGTTTCACCATCAGAAGTTGTATTTATTGACATATTAAGGTTTGTTCCAGAAGAGCAGTTTGCTTTTGTTGTAATTCTCCAACACCAAGTCCACGTCCCATTACCATTAACAGGTAAATAACCAAAATTATTAGAAAAAATACCATCAGGTGGTGTGGCACCGGCAGGATCTAAATCAACCCACCATCCTTGACCTAATGGTCCGTTTGCCCAATACCATCCATAACCACCAGAAGTTGGTGGTGGTGTTCCATTTGATTGTAATGTAGATAAATTCCATCCATTACCAAATGTTGGAATAATCCCATGAATCCAATTTGCATTTACTTGAGTATAATTTGTTACAGTATAACAAAATGTTACTTGAGTTCCTGGTAAATAAGCACCATTTGTTGGTGGTGGTGTAACCGTAAGATAAGATGAGGTATTACAGTCAGCACAATCATTAGATGCGTTTATACCCATATTAAAATTACCAGTAGCCGTTGAGTTCATACCGCTAATTTGAATGTAATATGTTTGTCCTATCGCCAATGGTTCAAATGTAGCCGAATTAGCACCACCTGCGGTACCATTATTATCACAACCAACACCAGATAAGTTATTACAATTTGTCCCATTCCATAATGTTATTGCCGGACTCGCAAGTGCTGGTGACCCACCAGTAATATTAATTGTTACTCTTGTTCCGGTAGCCACAAATCTATACCAAACATCAAGTGCTGGGGCTGGTTGATTTCCTCCGGTAGAACACCCCAATAAATATGTGTAAGGTGTTGGTGCTGTTGAGCCAATATTTGTTCCAGAAACATTAATAGTACTACCAACACCATTAGGACATGCTGCAGGATTTGGTAATGTAATTAAAGTAGCATTAGAACAATTATCATTAACTGGTTGCGATAACCCAATAAATGTTATAAATAAAAAAAATAGAGATATTATTATGTTTTTCATCTGTTTATAAATACGTTTAAACAATAATAAAGTTTACTATTAAACTTGTCAAATGAACATTTACTGATTATTATTTATTATATGAAAAGAAAAAAGTATCTACAAAAAATTTTAGACACATCTTTAAAGTCAAAGATTGTAGAATACTTTGGTGTTAATAGTTACATTAGGGTATTAAATCTTACTTATGTTAGAAGTAAAGATTGTTATACAATCAATGCAACACTATATATTAGTGATCTTGAAACTAATTTTGAATTAATCAAAGATGGTGGCTCGTTAATAGTAAAACAAGCTTGGGATGTTGTTGGAGATAAAAAACCAATTATGGTCAATTTTTCAATTGATGTTCCAGAATAAGTCCCATTTCAATTAAACCTTTTATTGTTTTATTTTCTGGTGCCTTAAGATAGTAATCATCACCTTCATTTCTAAAGAAACACCAACCAGCTAAAACGGTATGTAATTGATTATATGTTTCTTTATCTTTTACTTTAAAAACTTTTAATTTTGTTAATCCCACCATCTTTCAATTTTTTGTTCTAATAATTTAAATAATAATTTTCTTGCTTTTTCTTGGTTATGTCTTGCAACCAAATGACAAAGAGTGTCTTTTTCTAAAACTTTACCATTTTCTTTTAAGACTTTTCTAACACTTGAGGGGTATTTTTTTAAAAACTCATCATAGTTTTCACTTAAAACGGTTTTTTTCATTTCTTTTAAATTTGGGTTACCTTCAACAGGGATAAAATCAAATTCAGTTTCGCTATAATCAAGATGTTCCATACCATAATAATCTTCTTTTACTCTTTCAAGTAAATTAAGTGCTATTGTCATATCACGATTATCTCTATCAACTTCAGTGTGTCGATTCGCGTATATTATTTCCTGTCTTTGAAACTCTATCTTTTTTTGTAGTATGTTGTAGATATACCAACCATCCCAATCTTTATCTTTATATAAAGTTGGTATCCATTTGAATATATTTTTAACTCCTATGATAAAGTAACGTACTCTCCAATGTAAGTTTCTCCATAATGGGTTTCTATCCCATGCAGAGTCATTTGGTAATATGAGTTTTTTGTAATTTTTCATTTTGTTCTTCTCTATATTGCAAATATAAAGAAAAAATTACTAAAAAGTTAACAAAAATACATAAAAAAGTTTCAAATAACCAATGCCAGTTGGTTTGTGTCATAGATACGTGAGTTCCAAACCACATAAATGAACCGTATTTGTTCATTAACTGAATTATCAGATATTTAAAAAATTTATACATTTAAAAATGTTATAAACAATATTTTCTTTTAAAATTATTTTTTGGTTTTGACCCAACTAACGTCATAAGAACTAAAAAGATTAAATCTTTACCAATTATTTCTATTTTTTCTTTACTAATTACAGTATTACCAAATGTAATTGAGTCTGAACCAAATTGTTCTGATAATGAATTTTCATTATCTTTACTTACTTCAACAACTTTAAAAAGTTTAATTAGTTCTTTTAATTTTATTTCTAATATAATTTTATTATCAAAATTATTATCTAACCAAACAACAACGTCATTTAATATTTTATTATCTTCGGTATTATTTTTTTTTGGTATACAAAAAAAATTATTTTGGTCTAAATTGTTTTTAACATATTCATTTATATCTAAATCAAAATTATTTTTTTGTAATTTTTGTTTTGCTAAATCAAAATAACTTTCTTCGTTTAGTATAAACTTATTATTAAAATATCTTGATTCTAAAATCAAGTTTGATTGAGTTATTAATTTTTTTTTTAAAAAATTCATAACAATTATTTATAACATTTTTCTAATGCTTTTAATGTTGCCGCTAATGTATCTGGTCCAAATTTACCGTCAACCCCTTTTGAACCAACACTAAACCCGTTATCTTCTAAAATTGTTTGTAAATCCTCGGTAGTATCCATACTAGCACCTTTTGTTTTAATTTTATCACACTTTTCTAAAGCATCAAATACAGCGCCTCTTGTATCCGGACCAAATTTACCGTCAATTCCTTTTGAACCAACTTCAAAGTTATTATCCTCTAATAATTTTTGTAAATCTTTAACACCCTCATTTCCACCACCATTAATTTTTACTTCTGAATCTTCATCTTTTTTTACTTCTGAATCTTCATCTTTTTCTTCTTCCTTTTTTTCAACTTCTTTTTTTACTTTATTAACGATTTCTTCTGTTGCTTTTTCTGACTTTTCTTTAGCTGGTCTTAATGGTTGATAAACATATTTATTCCAAGCTTCACTACCACTCCACCATTCATCCATAGAAAATGCTGCTTCAATGTTGTCTTCTAATTTTTCACCCGTTGCTTTTTCATATTCTGATCTTACAGCACAATAATCTGGTATTGTTGGAATTTTACCAAGCGCTTCACCAATCCCTTTTTCACTTGAGTTTGTAAAATATCCACCAAGCCCACTACCTGAAGGTGCTGCCTCAACTAACTCATTTGATATACTCACAATTTTTTCTTTTGATAATGTTGGTTTTCCCATTGCATCTGTACCACAATCTCTAGCTATAGCATCCAAACCTTTTCTTTTACCACTAGCCCAACCACTTATAAGATTAGCACTAATATATGCTCCAGCACCCCACATAACAGCTTGTGTTATTAATCCAGCAACAGCCAAACCTGTTAAGGGTTCTTCATTTAACATCTGTCTTTCGTAAAGTACTTTTTTAACAATTCTTTTTAAATCGTTTTCGTTTAAGTCAATTATTTTTGTTTTCATTTTTTTTAGTTTGATCCTGTATTATTTATTTTTTTTTCTATTTTTTCATAGAAACCTTCTTTAGTTCCTTTCCAGTCCCAAGGTAAATTATTTTTTACATTATATTCTATCTGTCTTTGAGAAACACCTTTAAGTTTTGCAATCATTTTTTTTAAAAAACCCATATCATCTGTATCGTCATTTTCTGTAACTAACTTTACAATCCGATTAAAATCTGATTCATTGATTTTTCTTTTCATATTTTATTTAATAAATATATTTTACTATTAAAAAAAATTAAACTATATTGATATAAAATTAAATTAAATGGGAAAAATAACAAAAAATAGTACTGTGACTATAAATTACACAGGAAAATTGGAAGATGGTTCTATTTTTGATTCTTCATTAGTTGAAGGTAGAGAACCACTTAAAGCTAAATTAGGTGAAGGTCAATTAATACCTGGTTTTGAGAATGGCTTAGTTGATATGTCAGTTGGTGAAACTAAAACAATTGAAATTGAACCTTCTGAAGCTTATGGTGATTATAATGATTCTTTAATTATTGAAGTCGGTAAAGATAAAGTTCCACAAGAAGTTGAAGTTGGAATGATGTTACAAACATTTGGTCCTATGGGTCCTAGTATTGTTAAGGTAAAAGAAATCAAAGAAGATGTTGTTTTAATTGATGCTAATCATCCTTTGGCTGGAAAAAAATTAACTTTTGAATTAGAAGTTGTTGGTGTTGAATAACACCGACAACTTATTCTAAAACTTGTTTTATCTCCGATTCAAGTTTATTAATATCATTACTATATTGGTTAATAGTTTCAATAATTCTATTTGATAAATTTAATATTTGTTCACTTCTTTCTTCTGGTACGTTTGAGTTTGTTATATCATCAACAATTTGTTCACACTTTCTTTTTATTTTTTCTTGATAATTCTCACTTAATCTTAAATCCTGGACAATGTCTGCTAATTTACTCATATTTTTTGAGTAAGAATAACCATAACCTTTCCAAGCGCCTTTTAATCCGGCCCAAACATTTGTAAGACCCTCTTTTTGTTCTTTTTTGTTTTCTCTTATAACAATTTTAACAATGTTATTAATTTCTCTATCGTTTAAATAATTCATAATTAATATTCAACATTATAACTTTTATCATCATCATTAGATGTATTATCTTTATTTGTTTTGTTAGTAAAAAATGGATCGTTAAAATCTATTTTATCTTCTTCTTTTTTAGTGTTACAAACTGTTTTAATATCTTCATCAGTAAATGTGTCTTTATTTAATTTTTTCTTAACACCCTCTAGTGTTCTTTTTAAAAATTCACCATCTATTTTGTAATTGTATAATCCTTCTTTTTTTAAACATTCTTGCATTTTTTTAACATTATCACCTTTACAATATAAAGAATACGGACCTGTTGGGCAATCTTTTAATTTAGATACTTTAGTGTTATCATTTTTAATAGTTTTTATATTTTCATCTCCTTTACCACCACCACTAATTTTAGTATCATCTTTTTTATTTGATCCTGCTTTAGACCATTTGTTTAATGTCTCTATTGAGTATTTTCCATTACCAAGTATTAATTCATCATCTTTCCAAGTTCCTTGATATAGATTTCCTTCAGGTGATGTATATGTACCATATCCATTAAACTTATTGTCTTTAAATTGACCAGTATAGTCAGAACCGTCATCAAAAGTAAAAACACCACTACCATCAAGTTTATCATCTTTCCAACCACCAAGGTACGAAGCATCACTATCTGACCAATTATAATATCCTTGACCATTCCGCTTACCATCTACAAAATCACCTTTATATAAACCATTATCATATTTTAATTGTAAATTTTTTCCGGTACAATCATCTGTTTCACACCAATTACCACTTTTTTTATCTTTTTCATTCTTTTTACAATAATTTGTTTCTAACTCACTTGATAAAAAATCACTAGTATATGTTGCGGCTCCAGATCCTGTTAGAATACCAGTATATTTAAATAATTTTGTACCACAAGTATATGACCATTTATCACCATTTTTACCGGTTATAGTTATTAAACCATTTTTTTCTACAGCACTTGACCCGCTGGGTACTTGGAAAGAAAATAAAGCTGTTGCATATGGATTATCTTTTAAAGATAAACGATATTGTGAAGTTAATTTGCCTGTTTTATCTTCTAATAAAATATTATTACTTTGTGTGTTATGTAATGGTTTTAAATTTTCACTCAAAGTTTTTTTAGAATCATAATTCATAAAAAGCATTATTCTTTCTAAATTTTCTTTAGCTTTTTGTGTTATATTATTTTTTTCCATTATTAAATAATTAATTTGTTTTTATTGTTACTCTACTAATAACATAATCAACAATGTCTTTTTTTGTAAATTTTTCATCAGAGTTTAATTTATTTAAAGCATCTAAAAATTTCATATTTTTAAATGAATCTAAATTATTTGTTGTTTGAGTTTTTAAATTGTCTTGTGGTTTGGTTTCTTCTCCTGTTTTTACCTGTGTTTGAGTTGGTGTAGAAGAAGATTCGGTTTTACAAAAATTCTCAATTATTGAAATATCACTTGTTAGTGACGGTAATAAATTTTCTGGGTCATCGATTTGATCTTTATATTGTTCTAAACCTTTTTTAGCATCATTTAATTTAGTTTGTAAATCACCTTTTAAATTTGTTCCTTCACAAACATTATTTAAATTAACATTTTGTAAATCGGTAATATAATCATTGATTTTACTTTTTTTAACAGAAGCAAACATACCTTTTTGGGCTTCTTTCAATTTTCCAAGTTTACTTAATATCTCACTTCTTTTATTCTCCAATGATTTTTGATCGTACTCTTTTAATATACCTTTATCAACTAAAAATCTATTTTCAAATAAGATGTTTGCCTGACGCATTGATTTATATCTATTGCTATTCATAATATATAAATATGATGAAAAATAAAAAAAATTAATAAATATTAATTAAAATCCGGACTTCTTTGATCTCTACCTTTTGTTAATCTTTTTCTAAATGTCTTATCAGCATTTCCTAATTTATCGGTATAATCTTCAATAAAATTACCAAGGTTTTCGGTCATATTATAAAGTTTATCAATTAAATTTTCTTTTGATAGTAATTCTTTGCCCATATTTACCATCATTCTTATTTTTTCTTGATAAGATTCTAATTTTCTGTGCATAATTTCACCGGATTTAATAACTTCTCTATCTGTAAAATCTTTAAACACAATTTTCATAACATCATTAATTTCTGTAATTAAATCAATTGCTGTTTTTAAATTTTCTTGTAAATCGACATATTCAATTTCATCAGAATTTAACATAGCTGATATACCTTTAAAAACATTTATTAAATCACTTAAAGTGTCAATTAATAATCCCATAGATTTTCCACCATGTCTCATCATAATATGAAAATCATCATACCCAGCGGCTTGTTCGGTCATTAAAATCATTACTCTTTTAAGTTGTGATTCTGTAAGTACTATTTTTTTTCCCATAATTTATTTTTTTAATTCATCTGTGTATTTTTGAATTAACTCGGTATTTTTCTTAATTAGTTTAAGGTGTTTTGACAAGTTTCTTTTATTTCTAGGTTTTGTTTCTTCTTTTTTCATTTTACAACTAGTTTAATTTTTCCATTAAATCATTAATTTTATCATTAGCTTCAAAAATAATATTATATAATTCAGCAATTATATCTTTTAATTCGTCTTTTTGTCTATCATTAGCTGATGAATTATCTAGTTTATTATAGATTTTTATTAATTTTTCTCTTAAATCATTATCATTTATTAGTTTTTTTCTAATACCTATAACAATCTCATTTATTTCATATTTATACTTTGAATAGTTATAACCTTTACCAGAAAAAAGTCCCTTGATTCCAGCCCAAGTGCTGCCTTCATTAACCACTTTTTTTACAATTTGGTTAATATCATTTTCATTTATTTTTCTGGTTTTCATATTTAATAAATATTACAATTTATTGATTATTATCAACACCATATAAAAACCCGGATAAATAATCAATATCGTCTTCGTCATAATCATTACATCCTTCACTATCAAGTAATTCAAGATACTCATCTTTAATATATTGGGAAAAATTATTTCTAACCCACCTATGTATTAAATCTATCTTAGTATTAAGTTCAATTCCCATCTCATCTGAATTATCTGATACTTGCCAACAAACTTCGGTAAGAAATTCTGAAAAGGCATAATCACATACATCAGTATCATTACGAATAACCTCAATACCATTATCAATTAAATCTTTTATTGCTTCTTTTCTTCTTAAAAATACAATATCATTAGTTTTCATATAAATTATTTTAATCTAGAAAAATCAACTTTTGGTATCCATTGATGAATATCAAACTCAATAGGTTCTTTATCTTCCTTCCATTTTTTATAAAAAGATAAAACATTTCTTACGTCTAAATTACCTCTTACACTTTCTAATTCTTCATCAGTAAAGTCTTCAAATTTTAAAAACCTAATACCAATTGGTAACGCCGAATTCATTTTTTCAATAAAAGCCCTAATTTTAAGATTATAATTTGTACCAAAGTTTTCAAAATCTCCACCCTCAATATATCTTGATAAATAATATCCAGGTTCTTCTAACATTTCCATTAAATAATCCTTTCCAATATACAGTGATGGTGGGTTTGTATTTGTTATTTTATAAAATTTATTTAAATCAAATACAATGTCTATATTTAAAAACATACCATCATTATATCCATTTGGTATTATATCAATAATAAATGGATATTCTTTTCTTA
>Ga0315909_10008111_pt1 | contig 11575 bp, 8 predicted proteins | sample LakEriMetagenome_11_FD_203527 | JGI IMG/M metagenome (GOLD analysis project Ga0315909, IMG submission 203527) | Freshwater fungal communities from buoy surface, Lake Erie, Ohio, United States - Buoy 2 MA125 | ecosystem: Environmental > Aquatic > Freshwater > Lake | place: USA: Lake Erie, Ohio...
TGGGTTTTCAAAAATTGGAGAAAAAATTGTAATTCACCAAGCTAGAAAATACGGTAATTCAAAATTTGGGATGAGCCGTTTCATCAATGGCTTCTTAGATTTGATTACCATCTGGTTTTTATCAACATTTGGAAAACGTCCGATGCATCTTTTTGGACTTTTGGGTTCGATCATGTTTGTCATTGGATTTTTATTTGCATTTTATTTAGGAATCGATAAATTATTTATTAATACTTCGGGGAGATTAATAACCGAAAGACCACAATTTTATTTGTCTATTACTGCAATGATTATAGGAACACAATTGTTCTTAGCCGGATTTTTAGGCGAAATCATCTTACGAACCAAAAACAACGAAGAGCGTTATAAGATTTCAGAAGAATTATAAGCAATAATTCTCTCAAAACATATAAAATATGCAAATTGAACAAAGTATATTGAACAAAGTAAATGAATGGTTAACCCCCACATTTGATGAGGCCACACAAAAAGCCATCCATGAAATGATGACTTCAGCTCCAAAAGAGTTAGAAGAAAGTTTTTATAAAAATTTAGAATTTGGAACTGGTGGCATGCGGGGAGTAATGGGCGTAGGTACCAATCGCATTAATAAATATACCCTTGGGAAAAACACTCAAGGATTATCCAATTACTTGAAACAAACTTTTCCAAACGAAGCACTAAAAGTAGCTATTGCCTATGATTGCCGACACAACAGCGACACCTTAGCTAAAGTGGTGGCGGATGTATTTTCGGCTAACGGAATCCATGTATATTTATTTTCAGATATGCGCCCAACGCCTGAACTATCGTTTGCAGTTCGTTATTTAAACTGTCATGCCGGCATTGTACTAACAGCTTCTCATAACCCGCCCGAATATAATGGTTACAAGGTTTATTGGCAAGATGGAGGCCAATTGGTTCCGCCGCAAGACGCCGAAATCATCAAACTCATTGAAGCGTTGAACTACAACGAAATCCATTTTGAAGCCAACAACCAATTAATTGAATATATCGATTCAAAAGTTGATGCGGCTTTTATCCAATCTACAATCGAAAATGCAAGCTTTACAACGCCCACACAAGCGAAAGAAAATTTAAAAATCGTTTATACTTCTTTGCACGGTACATCGATTAAATCCATTCCAAATGTATTAGCAAAAGCAGGGTATACTGATGTCAATATCGTTCCTGAACAAGCAGAACCTGATGGCGATTTTCCAACTGTAAAATCGCCTAATCCTGAAGAACCAGAAGCTTTGTCAATGGCTATAGCTTTAGCAAATAAAATTGGTGCCGATATCGTCGTGGGAACCGACCCAGATTCGGATCGTTTGGGAGTTGCCGTTCGTGATTTAGAGGGCAACATAAAATTATTAAACGGAAATCAAACCATGGTTATAATGACCGCATTCTTATTGGAACAATGGAAACGGAATGATCAATTCAAAGGAAATGAATTTATTGGTTCTACTATTGTTTCTACACCCATGATGTTAGAACTAGCCGCCGCTTATGATGTGGAATGTAAAGTGGGTTTAACAGGCTTTAAATGGATTGCTAAATTCATTAAAGACTTCCCAAATCAGCAATTTATTGGGGGTGGTGAAGAAAGTTTTGGATTTATGGTAGGTGATGCCGTTCGCGATAAAGATGCTGTTGGCGCCGTATTATTACTAAGTGAAATTACCGCGCAAGCAAAGGCATCAGGAAGTTCCTTATATCAAGAACTACTGAATTTATATATAGATTTTGGTTTTTATAAAGAACACTTAATTTCCATAACTAAAAAAGGTATAGAAGGAGCCAACGAAATCAAACAGATGATGCTGGATTTACGTGAAAATCCTATGACAACAATTAACGGTCAACGCGTGATCTGTATCGAAGACTATCAATCTTCTAAAGGAAAAGATATTATGAATGCTGAAGAATTTGAAATTAATATCCCCAAATCAAACGTATTGATTTACTATTTGGAAGATGGCAGTAAAATTTGCGCTAGACCCAGTGGTACTGAGCCAAAAATTAAATTCTATTTCAGCGTAAATGGTGCTTTAGATACCATTGAAAACGCTGTTGCTATAGAAAAAGAACTAGACAACAAAATTGCTGGAATCATATCCTCAATGAAATTAAACTAAATGGACGAAAATTTAAAAAAAATAATTCCGTTAGCTCTGAATTACAGAAAAGACATTGTAATGAATATTTTTTACAATATTTTTTACGCTTTTTTTTCAACATTGATGATGGTTTCTATGATTCCAACCTTAAATGTTATTTTTGGACTTAACGAAAAAATTACAGAAAAACCGGTTTTCAAAGGCATGGGAGATTTAAAAACTTTTCTGGAAGATTATTTAAATTATAAAGTAACCCATCTTACGGCAGAAAATGGATTTGAAGTATCAATATTATTTGTCATTTCAATTATAATTATCACAGCCCTTCTAAAAAATTTAACAAACTATTTAGCATTATATCATGTAACAAGACTAAAAAATGGTGTCTTAAGAGATATTAGAGAAAGACTGTATAAAGTAATTATAAACCTTCCTATTTCCTACTACTCTGAAAAAAGAAAAGGAGACATAATGTCGAGAATGTTAGGTGATGTTAATGAAGTAAAAAATTCTTTCTTTCAAGTTTTGGAATTAGTGGTAAGAGAACCGCTAACTATCATTTTTTCAATAATTGCCATGTTTATGATTAGTGCAAAATTGAGCTTATTTGTTTTTCTATTTATTCCCATTTCGGGATATATTATTTCTATAGTAGGAAAAAACTTAAGAGCAAAATCAAAAAGTGCTCAAGAACAAAATGGAATTCAAATTTCCATTTTAGACGAAACATTAGGTGGTTTAAAAGTTGTAAAAGGATTTAACGCAGAAAAAATATTCATTGATAAATTCAATTCATCTCTTGGAAAACTTTTTAGATTAAGCAATAGCATTGGAAATAAAAATAACCTCGCAACTCCCTTAAGTGAATTTTTAGGTATTCTTACAATAGCAGTTTTATTATGGTATGGAGGCCAATTAGTAATTATAGATCAGTCATTGAAACCCACAACTTTTATTGCTTTTATTGCCTTGGCCTATACAATATTGACACCAGCAAAAGCGATTTCAAAAGCTTCCTACCAAGTAAAAAGTGGATTAGCCGCTGCCGAACGTGTTTTTGATGTTTTGGAAGTTGAAAACACCATTACAGATAAAGAAAATGCCCAGTCTAAAACCTCGTTTGACACTTCTATAACCATAGAAAATATCAACTTTAAATACGAAGAAGAAATCATCTTGAAAAACTTTTCTTTGGAAGTTCCAAAGGGAAAAACAGTAGCATTAGTTGGACAATCAGGTTCTGGAAAAAGCACAATAGCCAATTTATTAACCCGTTTCTATGATGTTCAAGAAGGAAGTGTAAAAATTGACGGTACCAATATTAAAGATCTTACTATTGAATCCTTACGAGGCTTGATGGGATTGGTTACTCAAGACTCTATTTTATTTAATGACACGATTATAAACAATATTTTATTAGGGAATCCAAATGCATCCGACGATGAAATAATGGCCGCTTTGAAAATTGCAAATGCCTACGAATTTGTCATGGATCTCCCCAATGGAATTGAAACCAATATTGGTGATTCGGGAGGGAAACTATCTGGAGGGCAAAAGCAACGATTATCGATTGCACGTGCCGTCTTAAAAAACCCACCCATCATGATACTTGATGAAGCAACTTCTGCTTTAGATACCGAAAGTGAAAAATTTGTTCAGGTAGCCCTAGAAAATATGATGGAAAATCGCACCTCAATTGTGATAGCACATCGATTATCTACTATTCAAAAAGCCGATAAAATTGTAGTTATGCATAAAGGCGAAATTGTTGAACAAGGAACACATGATGAATTATTAGCATTGAATGGAACCTATTCGAAATTAGTCATGATGCAAAGTTTTGAATAAGAATTAGGAGAATTTTATTGAAGATTCACGTTTTTTGATTGCATTATTTTAAAATTTGAAATTTAAAAAAGCATGTATATAAACAGTTCAAATATTACGCTACCCGAAGACAATGACACCATTGTTTGGAAATATTTGGACCTATCTAAATTTTTAGATATGTTGTTGTCCCAACAATTATTTATGTCGCGTTCGGATAAATTTGAAGACCAGTACGAAGGAACTTTTTCAGAACCTACCTTTGAAGAAATCAAAAAAATTGCCGCAAACAAACCCGAGTTTTTAGATTATTACAAATCGCATCGGGAAAAAGTGGTGATTAGCAGTTGGCACATCAACGAATATGAATCGTTTGCCATGTGGCAAATTTTTACTAAAAACAATGAAGGCCTTGCAATTCAATCCACTATCGGTCGATTAAAAGAAGCCTTACAACCCGAAAATCGTATCGAGCAATACATTGGAAACGTGAATTATATTGATTATAAAAAAGAATATATTCCGTTTGACGATGCTTTTTTTCCGTTCTTGTTCAAAAGAAAAAGCTTTCAATATGAGCGTGAAGTGCGCATCATTTCCGACGTGAGCACAAAAAATATTTCGGTAAATGACGGCCTAAAAATCAACGTAGATCTCAGTCAACTAATAGAAAAAATATACATTCACCCTAAAAGTGAAAACTGGTATAAAAAACTCGTTATTGAACTGGTTTCCAAACTCAATTTTAACATAGAGATTGAAAAATCTGACTTAGAAAGTGATATTTTGATTTAATTATTATTGCAAAAAAGCAATAAATTACATTCGAGCAATAAGTTTCAAACTAAAAACACGAGTAGTCATATAATTAGGTATGCCATACTGAGATTTAGTATACACATCTCGCACCCAAGTGTTGGTAATAGCATTTTGATTGTTGAATAAATTGAAAATTTCTAATCCCAAAGAAAATTCATCAAAAGGTTTTAACCACGATAATTTTGATGTTAACTTTTCATCTTTAAAAACAAATGAGAATCCAACATCGGCTCTTTTGTAATCATTCAAACGCAACTGATAATTATAAGGATCTGCGTAGGATGGAGAACCACCAGGCAATCCGGTATTGTAGACTAAATTTAAGTATAATTTTAAATTAGGAATATTAGGCATATAATCTTGAAATAATATTCCAAATTTCAATCGCTGATCGGTAGGTCGAGCAATAAATCCTTTATTGTTTTGATTCTCTTCTGTTTTTAGATACCCAAAAGTAAACCATGACTCTGTTCCTGGAACAAATTCCCCGTTAATTCTTGCATCAAATCCATAGGCATAGGCCGTGGCCTCATTGTTGGCTCGGTATCGAATTCGAACATTATCAATAGTATAGGTATTGACATCGGAAATATTTTTATAATAGGCTTCCGAAACCAGTTTAAATGGTCGCGCCCACATTTTAAAACTATAATCGCTACTGAGGACAATGTGAAAAGATTGTTGGGCCTTTACATTGGTTTGCACTACCCCATCATAATCCCGCAATTCCCTATAAAACGGTGGCTGATGATACAAACCACCCGACAATCGGAATAAAATATCCTTATCCCACTCGGGCTTAAATGCAAATTGAATACGCGGTGAAAAAGTGATTTGACTTGTTCCTTTAGGTCTTCCATCGGCATCAACTTGCCATTGATGACCACGAACCCCGGCATTCATCCAATAATTATGTTGTCCTAATTTTCCTCGTCTATTCCATTGGAAATAACCCGACAAACGATTAATTTTTGTAGAATTTGTTGCCCGAACATTTTGATAAGGTGCTAAAGGACCTACATAGGGATTATAGGGTTGATCATTTTGATACTCTAGAATGGGATTGGGTAATGAAAATCCAGCCGAGTCAATTACTTCCCATTCTACGATACGATCTCTTATATCTTCCAAAGTGAATTTTGCACCCCATTCTACTTGCGATTTTTTAGAAATTTCATGAAAGCCTTTAACTTCTGCATTGACTATTAGGGCGTCTAAATCGTTTCGAGCATGAGTTAATTGCGATCCAATTCCTCGAGAATAGACTACATCTCCAAACGATTCTGAACCAATATTCGTATCTACTTCGCCCAATCGATATTGAGCTAAAATATCATAATATTCTTGCTCTTGTGTATGATAAGCGGAAGCTATAAATTTTAGTTTATTGGAATTATTATACTGATAAACCGCTTTTCCAGCTCCAAAATAAGTCAAATAATTATCTTTTTCTTGCCCTTCATAATAAACCAAAAGAGCGATGGGTTCGCTTATTGTTCCAAAATTAGTTTGACGACTTAAGGGTTGATAATGGTATTTATTTTGTGATATATTTCCTAAAAAACTAAAATTCCATTGCGAGGAAGCATTAAAATTAAGTAAGGTTTGTACGTCCAAAAAAGTGGGTTTGAAATTTGTTTGTGTTTCCTGACTGTTGACTAACAAACTGTTATCGCGGTAGCGAAAACCTGTAATATTAGACCATTTTTGATTTTTAGAAACCCCTTCAGCTGTAAAACTTCCCCCCAATAAACTCGCTTCTACTCCTGCTCTAAAACGTTTGGGATTGCGATAAGTAATATCCAACACCGAAGAAAGTTTATCGCCATATTTCGATTGAAATCCACCAGCAGAAAAATCTACTTTTTCCACCATATTTGTATTGGTGAAACTCAATCCTTCTTGTTGCCCTGAGCGGATCAAAAAAGGACGATATACTTCAATTTCGTTGACATAAACTAAATTTTCATCATAATTTCCACCGCGAACGGCATAAGAAGTACTCAATTCATTATTAGAATAAACCCCTGGTAGTGTTTTGATAATATTTTCAACCCCGGCATTTGCCCCAGGAATCAATCGAATAGTAACTGGGTCAATCGTCGTTACTCCTTCAATGCGTTTTTTACTATCACTGGTAATCACGAGCTCTCCCATTTGTTCAATCTTGGAACTCATAACTGGATTCAATTCATAGTCTTCATTGGGTTTTAATTCAACGGTTACGGTACTGTTTTTAAAAGATGGATGTGAAAAAACAAGTGAAACTTTTTGCTGGGCAGGTATTTCTATGATATAAAACCCATTTTCATTGGTAAAAACAACCTTTTCAAGTCCTTTTATGGTAACTCGTTCAATTGGATTTTGAAATTCGTCTAAAATTACACCTTTCACTTGAGCCTTTTGGGCAAAAGTGACGAGCGACCACAGACTAAGAAGAAGAAATAAACACCTATTTTTCAAAAGTATCCGTTTTAATTATTTAAAAAAGTAAGATTCAAAGGTAGTAGAATTTTGTAAACTATCGGTCACGACAATCTTTAAATCATTTCGCCCTGAAACAAAAATAGCATCATTTAAATTGTGCACTAACTTATTCGTTTTATAGTCATATTCAAGCAATATCCATTTCCCATTCAAATATCCAGCATACGTTGCAATATCTGAATGTAAATCGGAAGCACAAACACTAATTGTTTTTTGATCTTTTAACGTCCTTCCTTCCACAAAATTGACATTATAAATTCTTGGAGGAGTTGTATCTTGGGCCAATTTATAGGTACCCAAAGATTTTATTTTGGTGGAAAAAGAATTGCCTTTGCGTGTGGTTTTATTAAAGTCCAATTTATATCCTTCTAGTGTAGCAATATACGTTTTGCTCAATTGCTCTTCTGTTGAACCGTTTACTTCATTAAATGTCAATGTAATGTTTTTGTGAACAGGTACACTATCATCGTGCAACGTAACAATATCTCCATTGACGTCAAAATTCATGTAAAAATTAGCATAAAAGGCATTTTCAGGAACATACACGGAAACCTTGTTCTTTTCAAAGATAGCTTCTGTTTTAGCTTTTACAAAATAGGGTGTTTTTTGAATTGTTTTCTTGATGGAAGGCACCTGAGGGCTATGTGCAATAGGAATAATTAATTCGATCTTATTTTGGTGAAAATCATACAATTCTACGCGGTACGTATAATTGGCATTGGGAACAATCTTTAATGTTCCGTCTTTTGGATTACCCGCTACAATAGACAGTGGATAACTAGTCAACTCAAATAATTTTTGAACCCGTTGTCCCATTTCATGAAAGCGTTCATAATCGATAAAATTATTGATATAACGCGATTCATCAAAAGCAAAAGTATCAAATCCATATTGGTATTGTAATACCCCATTGAGGTAGGCTTTAACCTTATACAAACCGTTTTTGTTGTAGGCGTTGGTGCAATGATCAAAAGCATTAATTCCAAAAGCAATTCTTCCATTCGACTTTACTTTGGAACATAAATAAGTTCCGTCGGCTTGTTTATTGAAAGAAATATTTATGGGCTTTTGCGAATTATTTACCACTGTTGAATCTAGTGGATAAACGACAACACCTTGAATGATAGGTTTGCGTTCGTCCTTGATTATTTTAGTAAAACCAAAATGCATTGGATTGATAATTTGTTCCGACTTTGTATCTCTAAATTCAAAATGTAAGTGTGGAGCACCACTACCACCTGTGTTTCCTGTAAACGCAATAATATCCCCTTTTTTAACGGGTAAATCAGACGGATATAAATACATTTCTACTTCAAACGACTGCTCTTGATACTGCTTCTTTTTTATGAATTCTTGAATGGCTCCATTAGCTTTTTGCAAATGACCATATACGGAGGTATAACCGTTTGTATGAGTAATATAGAGTGCTTTACCATAGCCAAATGGTGAAATTTTAATTCGAGAAACGTAACCATCAGCAGTGGCATATACGGGCAAACCTTCAACACCCGAAGTTTTAAAATCCAATCCCGAATGAAAATGATTACTTCGCAATTCACCAAATGAACCCGAGATATCTAAAGGAATAGCTAAGGGAGATTGAAAGGCATCTTGGGGATATTTTTCTTGACTCAAAACAAAAAGGGGAACAAATAAAATGGCTAATACAAATTTCATAACACTGGTGTTTAGTGCTAAAATAGTAAAAAAAAATAAGTTAACCACAAAAAGTAAGTTAGCAAAAACAATAAGCTAAGCATCAAATACTTAAAGCAAAATAAAATTAAATTTTAAAATTTAACAAAAACTGTTGCGATTTTTGAATACTAATGCTAACTTTGTGACTTATTGAAATGAATTACATCGTTAATGAATGGATTATCCGAATTAATTGATTCTCTAGAAGTTAAATTTTTCAAGCTCAACCAAAAGTTGATTCAGTTGGAAAAGAAAAACTCAGAATTACAAGAAGAATTGTTGCGATCAAAAAAAATGCAACAGCAACAAGCAGTTGACCTAACTTCTTTTCAAAATCAATTGGATACCCTTAAAATGGTGAATTCTTTATTAGGCAGTGAAGAAAATAAACGAGAAACAAAACTCAAAATAAATTCATTAATTCGAGAAATCGATTATTGTATAGCCCAACTTTCTGATTAGAAAGCATATGAGTGAGAAACTAAAAATTAAAATATCAATTGCAGACCGAGTATATCCATTAACAGTGGATCCCTCGCAAGAAGAAGGCCTTAGAAGCGCTTCAAAAAAAATTGATGGAATGATTAAACAGTTTGAACAAAGCTATGCCGTAAGAGATAAACAAGATGTTCTGGCCATGTGTGCGTTGCAATTTGCAGCACAAGTGGAACAAAAACAAATTACAACCTCTCAAACTAGTGAAACCGCTTTGGCTAGATTACAAAATCTAGATAAAAAACTGAGTGAGTTACTCGCAAAATAAATACGTTCTTACAACATAAATACGATACTGCCTACATTAGTATATATTTGATAAACTCAACACTAAGAATTAAAACGAGTGAATCTTTGCAACTATAACAGGCCCTTTAGTGGGAAGTTTGAACTGCAAGTTAGCTTAAATCTTGTATAAGCGAGTTTATACAAACAGCTAATGTAGGCTTTTTTATATAATTTTTTTAATACATATCATGGATATACTAAGCATAATTATTGGATTAGCAACAGGTCTTGGTGGTGGTTTTGGAGGTGCTAAATTTTTAGAAAGAAGCAATGTCTCTAATTTAATCAAAAACGCAAAAAAAGAAGCTAACACTATTTTAAAAGACGCTAACGTTGAAGCAGAAGCCACTAAAAAAGAAAAAATACTTCAAGCTAAAGAACGCTTTTTAGAATTAAAAGCAGAACACGAACAAGTTATTCTAGCCCGCGACAAAAAAACAGCAGAAGCCGAAAAAAGGACCAGAGATAAAGAATCTCAAATTTCAAATGAATTGGCTAAAGCTAAAAAAGTAAACGATGACGCTGAAGCTAAGATTGCTGAATACACTGCAAAAATCGAGGTTTTAGAAAAAAAACAACAAGAAATTGATCGTTTGCACAAAAGCCAAGTGGAACAATTGGAAACCATTTCTGGTTTATCCGCTGAAGAGGCTAAAAACCAATTGGTCGAAAGCTTAAAAGCAGAAGCAAAAACAAGCGCCATGTCCTTCATTCAAGATACCGTTGAAGAAGCCAAAATGACGGCGCATCAAGAAGCCAAAAAAGTAATCATCAGCACCATTCAACGTGTAGGAACCGAAGAAGCAGTAGAAAACTGTGTTTCGGTATTCAACATTGAATCGGATGATGTAAAAGGTCGAATTATTGGTCGTGAAGGTCGTAACATTAGAGCTTTAGAAGCAGCAACAGGTGTTGAAATTATTGTAGACGATACGCCAGAAGCCATCATTCTTTCTTGTTTTGATCCTGTTCGTAGAGAAATCGCACGTTTGGCCTTACACAAATTAGTAACCGACGGACGTATCCACCCAGCACGTATTGAGGAAGTTGTGGCCAAAACCGCCAAACAAATTGATGAAGAAATTATTGAAACAGGAAAACGTACGGTCATCGATTTAGGAATCCACGGATTACACCCAGAATTGATTAAAGTAGTTGGCCGAATGAAATACCGTTCTTCGTACGGACAAAATTTACTACAACACTCCAGAGAAGTAGCTAAACTTTGTGGTATTATGGCTGCTGAATTAGGCTTAAACGTAAAGCTAGCCAAAAGAGCTGGTTTATTACACGATATTGGAAAAGTACCCGATACAGAAAGTGAATTGCCACACGCGATTTTAGGGATGCAATGGGCAGAAAAATACGGTGAAAAAGAAGAAGTTTGTAATGCCATTGGAGCCCACCACGATGAAATAGAGATGAAATCATTGATCTCACCTATTATTCAAGTTTGTGATGCGATATCAGGAGCTAGACCAGGCGCAAGACGTCAAGTATTAGACTCTTACATCCAACGACTAAAAGATCTAGAAGATATTGCCTTTGGATTCAACGGGGTTAAAAATGCCTATGCTATTCAAGCGGGTAGAGAATTGCGTGTAATTGTGGAAAGTGAAAAAGTATCCGATGATGCTGCAGCGAATTTATCGTTTGAGATTTCACAAAAAATCCAAACTGAAATGACCTATCCAGGTCAAGTAAAAATTACCGTAATTCGTGAAACAAGAGCTGTAAATATTGCCAAGTAAAAACAACTATTTGATAAAAATTAAGAATCGTATTATTTATTTAATACGATTTTTTTTTATTTCCTTGGGTGGTAATTTTGCAAT
>Ga0315909_10008114_pt1 | contig 11567 bp, 15 predicted proteins | sample LakEriMetagenome_11_FD_203527 | JGI IMG/M metagenome (GOLD analysis project Ga0315909, IMG submission 203527) | Freshwater fungal communities from buoy surface, Lake Erie, Ohio, United States - Buoy 2 MA125 | ecosystem: Environmental > Aquatic > Freshwater > Lake | place: USA: Lake Erie, Ohio...
TCGAGGCGGCGTTGGATGACATCGGCCAACAACCAAAGCGCCGGCGGGGGTGGATAGACCCCCGCGATCCTGCCTATCCTTTTGACGATGAAGATGAGACAACTAACCAACCAACTGGAGACAATAGGCTATGAAAACTGCAATCATCACGGCCGTACTGGCCGCCACACTCACCACGGCCGCACATGCGGACACGTTCGCCACGGCGGCCGTTAAAGGTGAGCCCAAAGGCAAGACGATCCTCACGACCGACGCGTGCACGCTCGCCCTCGACCCTGTGGCGCTAGGCACCACAGCCGGCAACCTCACCGGCATGCGCCGCGCGTTTTACTACACAGACGCGGGCGCGACGGAGGAGGGCTGCTGGAGGCACGACGCCGGTACCGTCCTGCTAGCGTGGCCAGCGTCTAAGCTGCTGCGCCGTTGGCCCATTGCTAACTTCAAGCTCGCCGAGCGCAAGTCCGACGCGTGGGAGGTGCTCCGATGAGCGGCAAGCGTTGGGTCATTCAATACACCATCGGCGGCCCCGAGTACGAGGGCCGTTACCTAACACTCGACCGTGACGCTGAGGGCGCCTACACGGGCACGTCACGACCGGTCGAGCGTGTCGAGGACGCGCTACGCATGACTCAGAGTCAAGCTGACGCGATCGTGGCGCTGGCCTTGGGCTGCAAGGCGATCGAGCTACCCGAGGGCGTCGCGTGATCCGTTGGCTCGACTGGCTGAGGGGCGTGCTGCACCGGCTCGACGCCGCGCGGCGCGATGAGTGGCGCCGCGTGCCGCCGCCCAATTGGGCGTGCAGCCGGCGGCGTTGGGGTGGTGACTACTGGTGAGGACCATAACTATGGACATACGCATGACGTTCGATGAGTGGGACGCGTTCCAACGTGACATGGGCCGGCCGGCTGACCCCTTTGAGAGTAAGCCGCCCGTAGACCCCGAGACCATGTACCGACAGCCTGAGACGCCTTTAGAGTACGCCTGTAGAGTAACTAAAGAGGAGTTCGACGCCGTGTTAGCTGAATACAACGCATGGCCATACACTGACGGCCAGCCCGTTAAAAGGCCGCAGTACGCCGAGGCTGACAGTACGCCCGACGCGATCAACCCTGATCACTACAAGGTCGGAGGGATCGAAACGATCGACTACATGCGCGCCAAGAGTACGCCCGAGGAGTTCGAGGGCTACTTGCGCCTATCGGCGCTCAAGTACCTCTCACGCGTCGGCCATAAGCACGGCGACCACGACGCCGCACGCGCTGAGGAGTACCGCAAGGCGCTTTGGTTCATTGATCGCCTGGTGCGAGAGGTGGAGCGATGACCCGCGACGACATCATCCGACTGGCGCGGGAGGCTGGCTTTAGTGAGCGGGCTGTTGGCCTGTCTGAAATGCCCGCACATCTTGAACGCTTCGCCGCCCTCGTTGCCGCAAAAGAGCGGGAAAATTGCGCTCAGGTGTGTGAAAGCATTGCAGAAGAGTATGCATTTGAGACGCGCAGCCCTGATCCAATTTATTGCGCCGCCGCTATTCGTGCAAGAGGAGAGGAGAGTTCTAATGGCTAAGTTACCGTACACATTTACCATCTACCCTGATCAACCTAACCCAAAGCAGGTCACTGCAAGTTGCGTTGAAATAGGTTTGCTACTTAAACACAGGGCTGACGGTGATCTAACCATCAGAAACGACAAAAAATATATCTGGGACTCATGGACGAACAGTTCTGTAAGTAAAGCAGCAGTTAGGGAAGTGACGGGTGGCGTGCATGAAATGATTGAAGAGATGTTTAGAAAAAACAAACAGCCAACAAAGAGGAGCAAATCATGAACGATTTACGTAAAGCCGCTGAGATTGGGAGGAACATGAAATGACTTTTAAACAACTTGCCTCAAGTCACTGCGGGTATTGGATTCTCCCAGGTTCTACCTCGGCACAAAGCGTGCGGTTTTACATGCCGGTCAAGCCTAACTGGCTGCACCGCACGATGATGCGCGTTTTGCTTGGTTGGGAATGGAGAGATAAGCCATGACCCGCGACGACATCATTCGACTGGCGCGAGAGGCTTGCGACAAAGACAAGGTTGATCCATACCAAAATGATTTTTGGGCGATTACACAGGAAGAACTTGAACGCTTTGCCGCCCTCGTTGCCGCAGCCGAGCGGGAGGCATGCGCGCAAGCGTGTGAAAACGCGTATATGGGTGATGAGGCAATTCACGACTGGCCGACGCCTGAAATGTGTGCCGCCGCCATCCGTGCGAGGGGTGCACCATGACCGACAACCTAACGCGTGATGACTACGGCCGCGTGGTGAAGCTCTACACCGAGGCCGTATACAAGCTGCTGCACTACGAGGCGGCGCTACACACGATTGCCAATATGAGCCGCGATCAGTGCGAGGACGCGCATGCGATCGCTAGACGCGCGCTGCAACGGGTAGACCGTGGCGCGGACAACACTCACTGACTGGTGGACTCGGCGCATGTGGCGCTGGATCGACGTAGCACGGCGCGAGGTGCGCCAAGGCAAAGGGCGGCGCTACAAGGCGCCGACCGCCTTGCAAGCCACCACCGCTCGATACAATCAACTAAAGGCTAATAAGCGTGATCTACTTACTCTTGACCATCGGCGCCGCCATCCTCGTTGACTGGCTACTTGACGACTGAGAGCGCGGGCGACTTGTCCTCGGCCATGTGCCGGAGTTCTGACTTCGTGAGGCTCGCAAACTGCGGGTGACAGAACACATGCTTACGTGTCGGCCACTCGCGCGAGTGCAGGCGGCCACAATCGACCCACTCAGCCTCGCGTAGCGCGTGCATGAGCGCCGGCGGTACGACCTTGACGCCCGTGGGCGCGAGGCCTTGCAGCCGGTCGCAGATAGCATAGAACGGCGAGGCGATCACGCCCTTGGCAAAGTCACCCTGCCGCGTGCGGATCATTTCAACCAAGAACGACTCGGCCGTGGACATGGCCGACTCGATCATAATCATCTTGGCCTCAGTCATCGGCGGCGCGGCGCCTGGGTTGAAGGCCGACACGTCACGGGCATCAAGCCACGCGGTGACAGCTTCAAACCCGCCGGACTTGTACCAGGCCCAAATGCGCTCGGCGTCCTCGGGCGCCATGCGCTCGGCCTCAGACCACACGACGAACCAACGGCGATCGTCTCGCGGTAGGCTGATCGCCGCGCGCTCGTTTGAGAACGACAGTACGAACACACGATTAAGCGCGTCGTAGGGGTGCATGCCCTTACGGTTGACCGACAGTAGTTCAGGCGGCGCGGCAATCACGGGCTTTAGACTATTTTCAAGCGCGCGGCGATCTTTGGCCTCGGCTTGTCTGAGCTCGTTGATAACAATAACTTCAGACTCCAGCGCGTAGCCCCACTGCGAGTTGAGTTCCTCGTTCTTGACGATGGCGACGTTGACGTGCGTGTTGCCACCGATCGACCACAGGAACGGCGCCCAGAGCGTGTCCTTGCCACTGCCAGGGCGACCGGCGTGCAGCACGGCGTGGTTGATCTTCTTCTCGGGGTGCTGGCGCTTGTAGGCCATTACGTTAAGCACATGCTCGCGCTCGATGGGGTCGGGGATCATGCGCTCGGCGTGCTGTAGCCAGATGGATACGTCGCCCTCAGCGGCGGTCGGGCGCGCGTCGCGCCAGCGGTTGCCGTAGACGAGGCCGTTGCGGGAGACAAGGATCGACTCGCCAGCGGCGAACGTAACGCCGACCAACGAGTGAGCGCCCATCGCCTGACGGTTCTCGTCAAAGCAGATGGAGGCTTCGATGTTACGGTTCGAGCGGATGCTGCGGCACGGGATGTGACGGAACAGCGCGTTAAACGTCTGCCGGCTGATCTCACGCCGGTCGATCATGTCAAAATAACTGTCATCGTCTTGGATGTAGGCAAAGCGTTCGTACCATTGCGATCGCTCGACGCGCCCAAGCTCGCGGCGCTCGACCTCCTCGATCACCTTGGCGGCTTCGTCGGGGAACTCAGTTGTGGGCGTAATTTTACTCAACGCGGCCTCCATCTTCTTTGCGAGCAGGTCATCGCGCAGACCGTAGCCCGTCTTGGGGCCGCCCTCGGCCTCAACCCATCGCAAAAACTTCTCGCTGTTCCAGTCACCGCAATGGCCGTGGAAGCAGGTGTAGCTACGGGATACGGGATTGTACCGCCCACCGGGGTCGCCCGTCGTGTGCGCCGCATGGTTAGGACACACTACGCCGTACCAGCCCTCGCCGTTGGCCTTATCGAGCAGCAACCCGCGCTCGCGGACCCACTCTAGCACCGTGTCGAGGCCATCGTCCTCAAGGTATACGCCGCGTATATACGCCGTATCAACAGGGCCGGGCGTGACGCCCAAGGCTTGACAAATATGGGCCAGTGTGTACTCGCGCTCAGGGTGGAACTCAGTCAGGATAGAAGCGAAGTTGTGGCGCCCTTCCTTTAGGTTGATGCTGCCCTCGATGCGGAAGTTACGCACCGGGTTGATCGCGCCGGGGTCGGTGTAGCCGGCCTCGGCGATCGCCTTAATCGCCGCGCTGAACTCACCCTTGGTCGGCTGGTCATCGAGGCCGAACGTGTAGCCCCACTGATAGTTGCCGGGGCTCGTCTCCATCTTCCACGTCGGCTCCAGCGGCGGCACTTTGGACTTGGTGCCCACATCATCGAGCACCATGAACGCGACGCGCTCGCAGTTGGCCGCAGAGGCTGAGAGGCCATCGGCCATGCGATCGACGATGAAGCAGCCGGTGTTGGCGTACCACGCGCCTTGCGGGCGGCGCTGGTAACGGTCGAACAAGGCCGGCGGCCAGGTGTACTTGAGCGTGCCGTCGTTATGTGCAAGCTGCTCGCCGTTACGCATGAGCGGCTTCTGACGGACGAACAGGATAACTTCCCCTTCTGGGGCAATGCTGTTAAGATAATCGGCGAATCTCATCATGTGACTTCTCCAGTCCCCTATTAGCCCGGCCTAACCCGCCGGGCTTTTTTTAGCCCTTACCATACCGCTCCATGACCTTGACCTCGGCCTTGAGCGGAAACCCCACGGCCCAATCAGGTGCCGTACACATTACCGTATTCAAAAGTTCTGCAACGACCTCGGCGGCCTCGTTAACACATTCGATAACGATTTCGTCGTGGACGTGCAGCACCGTACGTAATCCTTGACGGTCAAGCTCTCGCAAGCTCTCGCGCAGCAAATCATTGGCGGTCGCTTGCGTGATGTTTTCGCAAGCCAAGCCTTTCCACAGCCGCGCGCGCGGCCATTCGGTCGCATCTTGCGCGGGCTTCCAAGCAGCTTTGAGATAACTCACGCCGTCCGACTCCAGACGGGCGAACGGATAACATAGCACGCGGCCCGAGGGCAGGGCGTACCATAAATGCTGACCGTCGTACATGTACGCCACGCGGCCAGCTTTGAACTCAGTGTTGACATTTCGCATGGCGCGGGTGTAGGCGTCTTCTAATCTTTGCCAGTAGCGCACCGCCCACGGGTTCGCACGCCGCCAGCGGTCAACAATACGCTGCGCCTCAGCCTCGCTCATGTTGACGCCATACGCGCGGCCCATGGCGCTGAACGCACCGACGCCGCCGGCAAAGCCAAGCGAGAGGATGGCGACCTTGCCGATCTGGCGCTGCTCGTCGTTGACCTCGGTGGGCCCGACGCCGTAGATGCCGGCGGCTTCACGCTTGTAGATGTCACCGCCGGTGCGGAAGATTTCAAGGACAGGCTCGGCGAGCGGGTCGGCTGAGAGCCACGCGGTCGCACGGGCTTCGATCGCAGCCCAGTCGGCGACGACGAACGCGTTGCCTTTGGCCGGGATCAGCGCCGGGCGTAGCATGGACTTGAGCACATCCGTGACGCGGATTCCGTATCGCGGAACGATCGCATGTCCGCGCACAAGCGCCTGGCGTACGGCCTCGGGTTCTTTGTGGCACTTGCGGGTGAAGTTGTGGACCTGCGCGCCGTAGCTCGACGCGCGGCCTGTGGCGCTGCCGCCAGCAAAGATAAACGCACCGCGCACGCGAGCGTCTTCAACATCGGCAAGTTGCTTCAAGCGGTTGAACTTAGCGACTGACGAGGCCCACAGGTCATCCGCGCACTGCACGACATCGGCCACGTCGGGCGGCACTTCGTCGGCGTTGTCCATGGCGAGCAGGTTGGCCCGCACGGTCTTGTCGATGCTGTACTTCTTCTCGCCGTCCTTGTAGACGGTCATCAGCTTCTTGGCCTCGGGGCCGACGCGCTCCAGCACCCACTCGCGCATCTTAGGCGAACGAACGCTCGTAATGACGCCGTGCGTCACCTCGGCGACGATCTTTTCGATCTCTTGCAGTTCGTCCTCGGCGTAACGCACGGCGGCCTCGCAGAGCGGCACGTCTACCCTGACGCCCGCGTCGTTGATTCGCTCGTTGACGTGGTAATCGGCAAGCTCAGTGTCTGATAGGTCGCGCATGGCCTTGCTGATCTCGCGCATGGCGCGCACGTCCTGCTCGCAGTAGGCGATCATCTCGGCCATTAGCGCAGGGTCGTTGTTGAATGTGCCGTCCGCGCGAGGGATCGAAAGTTGACGGATCAACTGCGAGCCGCGATGGTCCTTCTTCATCTTAGAGGAAAGCGCACGGCCAATATCCTCAAGGCTGCCGGGCAGACAGTTGGCCCGTGCCTGTGCGGCCGTGCAGTAGAACTGCGTCAGGTCGAAGTTGATCTGACACACATACCAAAAGATAAGCCGCTCAAACGCAGCGTTGTGCGCGCGTATCTGGCCTTTGAAGTTGGCCACGCGCTCAGGGAACGGGTACTTAGGCAACCACGTTGCCACCTCGCCGTCATCAAACGCGTAGGACATGCAAAGCACCTCGGTGCTCAAGTCCTGCGCGTAGTTGTACGCACCGGCTGACGGCAGGTCGCACCGGCTACGGGTTTCAAAGTCGATCCAGAGTATTGCCATCAAAGAATCGGGGGCCGTTGCCGACCCCCGCTCCCTTACGCAGCGCGTCGCCGACGAGCCGAAGCGGCCGGTGGGGGCTCATCGCCCTCCGGTGCCGACGGACCCTCACCTTCCATGGACACCCACTCGACGATCTCAAAGACCGGCGTGTAGATGCGGCCATAGGACTTGTGCTGGTAATGCTCCTTCTTGAGAACCACGACCGGCACCGGCTTGCTCTGGTCACGCTCGACCTGGGCTGCGATGGCCGCCGCCAAGGCCTGCACGGCACGCTTGCCGCCCACCGACGTAGTGCTGTAGCGAGCCTCAAGGCCCGCGTCCTCACCCGTGATGCACTTCAAACTCATGCCGACTTGCGTTTCCCAACCCTTCTTGCTCTGCGGGGGAGCCGGTTCGAGTTCCGGCAACGGCTGTGACACCGACACCATCTTCTCGCCAAGCACCTCGCCGTCGCCCCAAGCAATGAAGCCGTGGACGAACGAGAAAGGATTAACTGCCCACTTGCTGTTTTCCTCAGCCTCGGTTTGATCCGCGCCAAAGACCCAGTGACCCGTCTTATCCATCTTGAGGATCGCCGACCCGACCGGGCCAACTTCCACTTCGATGTTACGCAGGGCGGTGGACAGGGATGACACAGCGGGGAGACCCGCCTTACTGAACGCAGTGATATTGGACATTACTCTACTCCTACACTAGTTTAGAAAGGGCCGCAGTTAACTGCTGCCCGATTTGCAACACGGCAGGCCGAGGATCGCTCTCCGGCGCCAACGTGGTGCCCGATGAGACGGAGATAATCTGATCGTCCGGCATGGGGAGCTTCAGCTTCTTCAGCTTCTTCTCCGCCTGTGCTGGCGAGATCAAATACGTCTCCATCACGTCAGTCATTGACAGGTGCTGCAAGAGCGCCTGTTTCGCTGATTCTTCGTCCTTCCATTGACGCGTCGCGCGTTTCTGGACGAGCTTGTAGCCCGGTACAGGATTGCCCGACTCTAACACTTGCAGCGCAAGCGCACGCAAGTCGCTGATCCAATCTTCAAGCACGTCCGCACGCTGGAGCATGTCGCCAAGTTGCGTGACGTTCAACTCCTTGATCTGCGTCTGCGTCGCGCGATCGACCGCACCCGTCATCAGCGGGCAGATGGGTTTGGCTGCACACCAGCGGCAGTGATCGCCAATCTTGAGCGGCGCGTCGGGCTTGGCCGACTGTTTAACGGCATACGTTAACTCGCGCTCGAACTGCCGCACGCGATCGAACGATGTCACCCATCGCTTGACTTTCGGCGGCTGGACGATGATGCACTCAATTTCTTTGGCGTCCTTGAAGACCCATTCCAGCGCCGGCGTGCGAATCGCCGCAGCCGTATAAAATAGTAACTGAGGGTTTTCTTCAGCTTCGACGGCCACGCCATCACCGAATTTCCAATCCAGTACGATAGCGCGATCGCCAATCCGACCGATAAGATCACAAGAACCAAACACACCCGGTAAAAAATCACCGAAACTGACGGTTTGTTCGACTGCGTATTCAAGCTTGGCTTCGGGGTCGATTTCATTGAGCGCCTCCAACGCGGGCAATACTTTCTCGCCCGCAAGTTCGTTGGTTAATTCGATGTCATTGAAACGCATACCCACCAACTCGCGCAGCGGCTTGTCGGAACCCAAAAGCTCGGCCATGACGTTGTGCAGCAACGTACCTTCATCGGCGTACTTGCTGCTCGGCTTCGGTGGGACTTTTTGACAGAGCGCGACACTGCCAGGGCAGTTAATCACGCGCTTGGCGGTGGACCCGCCAACGATATTGCTATGACTCATCGAGGACTCTCCTTTACTGTGTTTGCGCAAGCGTAGACCGGCGCGTTTGGCTTGTCAAGCATTGTTTTATCGCATAGGATTCTCAACATGAGAGAGAAGACGATTGAGGAGTACCTGACCTGGGCGGTGGAGCGCGCAGGCGGTGTGACGTTCAAGTTTAGAAGCCCGAGCCAGCGCGGCGTTGCCGATCGCATCGTCTGCCTGCCGAACGGGCAGACGTGGTTTGTTGAACTCAAGGCCGAGCGCGGGCGGTTGTCGTCACTACAGAAAGTGTTTGCGTCCGTGATGGCGCAGACAAACCAGCGTTACAAAGTCATATATTCCATAGAGGAAGTCGATGCTTTCGTTGAGACCGTATCAAGAGCAAGCGGCTGACTTTCTCTACGAGCACGACCGCGCGATGGTGCTGGCGCCTGTGGGCGCTGGCAAGACCGCGCTTACCCTCACGGCGATGCGCGATGCAGTACAGGACGGCGTTGTCAAGCGTTGGCTCGTCGTGGCGCCGCTGCGTGTGGCGCAACACGTCTGGCCGGTCGAGGCAACCAAATGGACACCCGATCTCACCCTATCCGTCGCTGTAGGCTCGCCCTCTTGGCGACTCAAAGCGTTGGCGTCAAATGCCCGCGTGGTGGTTACGAACTACGATAATTTGCAGTGGCTAGCTAAACAGAAGATGGACTTTGACGGCGTGGTGTTCGACGAGCTGACGCGTCTCAAGAACCCGTCGGGCGTTCGCTTCAAAGCGATTCTGAAGGCGCTGGAGCCGGTCAAGATTCGGTGGGGGCTGACGGGCAGCTTCACGTCAAACGGCCTAGAGGACGTGTTTGGGCAATGCAAAATCATCGACCAAAGCCTACTTGGGCGGAGCAAAGGCGCCTTTTTGCAGCAGTATTTTATCTGCCTCAACAGGGAGTATGGCGAGTGGACACCCGCTACCGGCGCGTTGCCGCAGGTGATGGCGCGGATCAAGCCTGCGACCTATGTGCTAGAGCCTGGCGAATACAAAGACAAGCTGCCGCCGTTGCACACCGTAACGCTACGTTGCGAGCTCCTTGACCGCGAGCCCTACGAGAAGATGAAGCGGGACTTCATGGTGGAGTTCCCCGACGCGCAAGCGATCGCGGCTAACGCGGCGGCTGTCACAGCCAAGTTGCAGCAGATGGCCTCGGGGTTCGTCTACGACACGACCCGCACGGCCTCCGACCGACCCGGCAAGTTCGACGTGACGCAGAAGACCGTGTGGTTTTCTGACCACAAGTTAGAGCTGCTGGAAGACTTGCTAGACGAAAACCAACACGCCAATACGATAATTGTTTACAATTACCAAGCCGAACTGGAGGCGCTGAAGCGCTGGTATCCGAAAGCGGCGACGATTGACCAACCGGGCGTCATCGACGCGTGGAACCGAGGCGAGATTGAGCTGTTACTGATCCACCCGAAGTCGGCGGGTCACGGACTCAACTTGCAGCACGGCGGCAGTCGGATGGTGTTTCTGTCGCTGCCGTGGTCGCTAGAGGAGTACGAGCAGACGATCGGACGGCTGCACCGTAGCGGCCAGCGGCATGACGTGTGGGTCTATGTCCTGCAAACGGACAAGACGATTGACGAGAAGATTTGGGCGGCGCTGCATGACAAGCGCGCCATGTCAGACGTAGCAATGTGGGAGCTGAAATGAACTGGCGCGAATTAAACGCACAACTGAATCAAATGGCCGAAGCTGAGGTCAAAGCCCTTCTTGACGCCGAGATGGCAGGCCGCCAGCGCGTCACCTTTGTCGAGCGACTGCACCAGCGTTACTGCGCCCTGCGCGCGACGCGCGAGCGGGCCGAGATGATGGCCCTACTCGCCCCGCGAGCGCAGGTAGCGTAAGTATTCAGCGCCTTCTTCGGGCGTCCACCAGACCTTGACCATATCGGGATGGTCTGGCGGCAGGCTCGGGTTGATCGTTACTAGGGCGCAAGGGCTGAACGCGTTGTCGCGGAAGCCTCGCTCCTTGGCGTAACGATCGAACACTTTGTAACTGGCGACCTTCATCGTGTGCATCGCAATACCCGTAATCGGGTCTTTGAGCACCGAGTAAGCCGATTCGTGCTTGTGCCCCGCGACGTAGATGTGGTCACGGGTGCCCATAATCGCCGCCTTCATTGGCCCATGCGCCGGGTTCCAGATCGACGAGCCCGTGTGGTCGTGGCGGCTATTGACGCGCACCTCGACCCCATTCGGGAAGCGCAGCGCGATGCGCGCCTCGCTTGACTTGTAGAGCGCGTCCTGTTGTTTGGCAATCCAACGCATCGGATCGCCCGAACCTGACCACAGGTCGTGGTTGCCGCCGAGTATCCAGAGCCAGTTGCATCGGCCAACGAACCACTCTGCAAGGCGCCAGGCCTGCGCCGCTGACGTACTCTGCTCGCCGTAGAGCTTGGCCAGACGGCCTACCCAGTTGTTCGTGGTGTCGCCTACGTTGACGGCGAACAGCCCTTCGGTGTCTTGAACGAGCTGCGTGTGGCGCTCCAGCGCCTCGATGTCGGTGCCGTCGTCATCGACGTGCGGGTCGCCAAAGAACAAAATGCCTATGGCGCCAGGTATTTTGATCCGAATTGGAATCAGTTTTGAGGCTTCTTCGTGCTCGCGCTTGTGCGCAAACTGCCGCTTGCGGTGTTCGATAAGCTGCTCAATCGGCACGTCGTCCATCGGCAGCGGGGTAAACTCAAAGTCTTTCTCGGGCAGCGTAGCCTTGTTGTAGGTCGAGTCGGGAACTTCAAACCCCTTGGCTTTGAGCCCGTCAATTCGGGCCATAATGG
>Ga0315909_10008115_pt1 | contig 11567 bp, 12 predicted proteins | sample LakEriMetagenome_11_FD_203527 | JGI IMG/M metagenome (GOLD analysis project Ga0315909, IMG submission 203527) | Freshwater fungal communities from buoy surface, Lake Erie, Ohio, United States - Buoy 2 MA125 | ecosystem: Environmental > Aquatic > Freshwater > Lake | place: USA: Lake Erie, Ohio...
TGGCCACCCAGCATGGCCGAGATGTGCATGCCCGGGGCGACTTCGACCTGTTGGTGCGAAAAACCGGGAAACAAGGGCAGGGCAGGGTGGTTCATGGGCTGGGCAAAGGAGCAACAGGCTGGAGGGCCACACCCTAAAGCGGGCGCTGCCAAAACCGAGAGCTTAAACGCATGGCGCGCAGGGTCCCGGTCGATTGGTCACAATAGCGGCCTATGTCGTTTTTCAAAAATATTCCCTACGAGCTTTTGCTGGGCTGGCGTTACACCCGGGCGGGGCGTGCCACGCGCCGCAACGGCTTCATTTCTTTCATCTCAGGGGTGTCCATGATGGGCATCGGGCTGGGCGTGGCGGCGTTGATCATTGTGCTGAGCGTCATGAACGGTTTCCAAAAAGAGGTGCGCGACCGCATGCTGGGTGTGGTGTCCCATATCGAGGTCTACGCATCCAACGGCGCTGCTGCCGCCGACTTACCCGCCTTGATGACTCGCCTCAAGTCGCACCCGCAGGTGGTGGGCGCTGCGCCGTTTATTACGGTGCAAGCTTTGCTGGCGCGCGGCGACGACATGAAGGGCGTGCTGGTGCGCGGCATCGACCCGGCCCTTGAGCCCGAGGTCAGCGACCTTTCATCGGACACCCAGGCAGGGGTGCTGGCGCTGCTGAAGTCGGGGGGTTTTGGTCTGGTGCTGGGCCGCGACCTGGCCAACAACCTGGGGGTGCAGCAGGGCGACCCGGTCACCCTGGTCTCGCCCTCGGGGCAAGTCACCCCGGCCGGGGTGGTGCCCCGCATGAAGCAAATGGGCGTGCTGGGCACGTTTTCTTCGGGCCACTACGAATACGACTCGGCGCTGGCGCTGATGCATGTGGACGATGCCGCCCGCATGTTCCGCCTGGAAGGCCCCAGCGGCGTGCGCCTAAAGCTGAACAATCTGCACCAAGCGCGCGAAGTCGCCCGGGACTTGCAACTCGAGCTGGGACCGACCTTTTTTGTGCGCGACTGGACGCAGCAAAACAAGACTTGGTTTGCGGCCGTACAGGTCGAAAAACGCATGATGTTCATCATCCTCACGCTCATCGTGGCGGTGGCTGCGTTCAACCTGGTCAGCACGCTGGTCATGAGCGTCACCGACAAGCGGGCCGACATTGCGATCTTGCGCACCTTGGGGGCCAGTCCGCGCAGCATCATGGGGATTTTTGTGGTGCAAGGGGCCACTGTGGGGGTAATCGGCACGCTCGGGGGCTTGTTGTTGGGCCTGCTGGTGGCCTTCAATATCGACTCGATCGTGCCCGCACTAGAGGCGCTGTTTAACGCCAGCTTTTTGCCACGCGACATTTACCTGATCAGCCGCATGCCCAGCGAACCCTTGGCCAGCGACATCATGCCGGTGGCCGTCATCTCTTTGGTGTTGGCTTTTGTGGCCACGCTTTACCCCAGTTGGCGTGCCAGCCAGGTCAACCCGGCGGAGGCGTTGCGCTATGAATAAGCCCATGAATCCCCCTCATTCATCCAACCCGCAGGCGCCAGTGCTCAAAGCCACGGGCCTGACCAAGCGCTTTACTGAAGGCCGGCTTGATGTGACGGTACTGCAAGGGGTTGATTTGACCGTGCAGGCCGGGGAAACACTGGCCATTGTTGGCGCTTCCGGTTCGGGCAAAAGCACTTTGTTGCACCTGCTGGGCGGGTTGGATGCCCCCACCCAAGGCGCTGTGCAGCTCAAAGGCCAGTTGTTATCGGCCTTGAGCGCCGCAGAGCAAGGCCAATGGCGTAATCGGTATTTGGGCTTTGTGTACCAGTTTCACCATTTGCTGCCCGAGTTCAGCGCTCTGGACAACGTGGCCATGCCGCTGTGGATTCGCAGGCAAGACCGTGCCCAAGCCGCAGGCGTGGCCCGCCAATGGCTGGAGCGCGTTGGGCTTGGCGAACGCTTGCACCATCGGCCCTCTGAGTTGTCTGGCGGAGAGCGGCAACGTGTGGCGCTGGCACGGGCCTTGGTCAATGACCCGGCTTGTGTATTGGCCGACGAACCCACGGGCAACCTGGACCGGCAAACCGCAGACGGCGTGTTCGAGTTGATGCTGCAACTGGCCCGCGAACGCGGCACCGCTTTTGTGGTGGTCACCCACGACCCCGCCCTGGCAGCGCGTTGCGACCGGCAGTTGAACTTGGTGTTGGGCCGCTTGGGGTCAACTGACTGAGATTGACGGTGCGTACGCAAATGCGTACTATTGTCATTTTTGAGGAAGCACTGACTATGACCGCACTCACTGCCAGCGAGGCACGCGCCAATTTGTATCGCCTCATTGACCAAGCGGCAGAGTCACATCAGCCGATTCAGATTGTGGGCAAAAGAACCAGTGCGGTTCTTGTGGCTGCAGAAGATTGGCAGGCCATACAAGAAACGCTGCATCTTTTGGCTGTTCCCGGTTTGCGTGAATCCATCAAAGAAGGCATAGCAGAGCCCTTGGATCAAAGCGCCAAGGACCTCGAGTGGTGAACTGGACGCTGGCGTTTTCAAAGCATGCTCAAAAGGATGCGAAGAAACTTTCAGCGGCGGGACTGAAAACCAAGGCGCAAGAATTGTTGGCTGTGCTGGCTGCCGATCCTTTTCAAAAACCGCTACCTTTCGAGAAATTGGTGGGTGATTTGGCCGGTACCTTTTCAAGGCGCATCAATATTCATCACCGTCTGGTTTACGAGGTTTTTGGCACTGAAAAAGTGGTTCGCGTGTTGCGCATGTGGACCCATTACGACTAAACCCGGCCCTGACCATGTGGATCGACACCCATTGCCATTTGGATGCTGCCGAGTTTGACGCCGACCGCGACGCCGTGCGGCAAGCGGCTCGGCAGCAAGGCGTGGCGCGCTGCGTGATTCCTGCTGTGCACCGCGCGCACTGGGCCGATGTGGTGCAACTGGCAGCGCGGCATGACGACGCTTATGCGCTGGGCATTCACCCCCTTTACGTTCCCCAAGCGCAACCAGAAGATTTGCAGGCACTGGACCAAGCCCTGACCGAACACCGGGACGACCCCCGGCTGGTGGCGGTGGGCGAGATCGGGCTGGACTTTTTTGTGCCGGCCCTCTGCACCCCTGAAATGCGCGAACGGCAGTGGACCTTTTACCGGGCGCAGCTAGGGTTGGCGCAAAAACACGGTTTGCCCGTCATCCTGCACGTCAGGCGCTCGGCAGATCTGTTGCTCAAAGGCTTGCGCCAATACCCGGTGGCATCGGGCATTGCCCACGCCTTCAATGGCAGTGCTCAGCAGGCGCAGGCTTTTGTTGATTTGGGTTTTGCGCTGGGCTTTGGGGGCACGCTGAGTTACGAGCGGTCTTTGCAGCTCAAGCGGCTGGCCCAAAATTTGCCCCTTCACGCTGTGGTGCTTGAAACCGATGCCCCTGACATACCGCCGCAATGGCTGTATCAAACCGCCGAGCAGCGGATGCAGGGCGCAGTGCAAGGCCGCAACAGTCCGGGCGAATTGCCGCGCATTGCCCAAGTGCTGGCTGATTTGCGCGCCATGTCTTTGGCCGAACTGGCGGCAGCCACCAGCGCCAATGCCCTGCGGGTGTTGCCAAAATTGGCCAAGCTATGACAAAACTGAAGGCAATACCAATTTTGGCGCTTTCATCGGTTGTTGTTGCGTTCAGTTGCATCGCCTACCATCGAGCAGCCCGGCCAATGCCTCTTGGACGTTTGAACAAAAACTCGCCCCTTGGCGGGCGGTCATTCAAGCCCCTCTGTGTCGCTCAGGTTTGAGTGCCAAAACCTGCAACCGCCCTTCAACCCGCCCACCCTGTACCTCTTCAAATGAGCCGAAAAAAAGCCACCGCCCTGCCCCTCGAGTTGCCCGAAGTCAATTTTTCTGAAGACGGTGAGATCCGTTATCTGCATCTGGGCACCCAGTGGATTCAGGGCTCCATGTTTTTGGACCGACCCTACGACATCGAGCTGGAGTATGTGCAGCGCATGATGGGCTGGCTGTTGTTCTTACCACCCATCGAAGTCAAAGGGGCGCACGCCATGCAACTGGGCCTGGGTGCCGGCACGATCACCAAGTTTTGCTACAAAAAACTCAAGATGACCTGTACCGCCATTGAGCTCAACCCGGGTGTCTTGCACGCCTGCCGTGGCTGGTTTCGCTTGCCGCCCGACGACGAGCGGCTGCGTGTGGTGCTGGCCGATGCGGCCTTGGAAATTCAACAGGACGAATGGCGCGGCACGGTAGACGCTTTGCAAGTCGATTTGTACGACGAAGAAGCCGCAGCCCCGGTACTGGACACGCCCGACTTTTACCGCCATTGCCGTGAGCTTTTAACCCAGCAAGGCTGCATGACCGTCAACCTGTTTGGCCGCTCCAGCAGCTATGCCGAGAGCGTGGAAAAAATCTGCGCGGCCTTTGGCGAAGATGCCGTCTGGGCCTTTAAACCCACCCGCGAGGGCAACGCCATCGTGCTGGCCCAACGCACAGCCAGTCGGCCCAAGCGCGAAGAACTGATTGCGGCCGCAACAGCCATAGAGGACAAATGGGGCCTGCCTGCACTGAAATGGCTCAAAGTGTTCAAACCCCTGACCAAGTGATGGCCAGGGATGGGGTTTGCACCAGAATGGGGTGATTTGACCAGCATGTCAGGGTAAACCATGACTCGTCATGCGCTTATTAATAGGTGTAACCCACATCCATTGCAGGGCATTGTTCACTCAGAATGGCGTCAACTCAATCAGAGGAGAGATCTCGTGAACATCAAGAGTCAAAAAGACTTTTTTTCCGGTGTGCTTTACACCGTCGCAGGCGCAGCCTTCGCCATTGGCGCAACCAATTACAGCGTGGGCACAGGTGCCCGCATGGGCCCCGGCTACTTCCCTTTGCTGTTGGGCATTTTGTTGGCCGTCATCGGGGCCTTCATCATGTTCAAGGCCTTGACGGTGGAGACCCCAGACGGCGACAAGATCGGTTCGTGGGCCTGGAAACCCTTGTTTTACATCATTGCTGGCAACGTGTTGTTCGGCATTTTGTTGGCGGGTTTGCCTGGCTTGGGCGTCCCTGCCATGGGGCTGATCGTGGCCATTTTTGGCACCACCCTGGTGGTCAGCCGGGCGGGGGATACCTTCAAACTCAAAGAAGTTTTGATCTTGGCCACAGTGCTTGCGATTGGTAGTTATGGGGCTTTTGTCATGTTGCTCAAGCTGCAGTTCCCTGTTTGGCCCACGTTCATTACCGGTTGAGGAGAAGTAATTCATGGAACTGTTCGACAACCTTGCACTCGGTTTTGGGGTGGCTTTCACCTTTCAAAACCTGATTTATGCGTTCATTGGCTGCCTGCTGGGCACCTTAATTGGTGTGTTGCCGGGCGTGGGGCCTGTGGCCACCATCGCCATGTTGCTGCCCGCCACTTACGCTTTGCCTCCTGTGGCTGCGCTCATCATGTTGGCGGGTATTTATTACGGCGCTCAATACGGCGGCTCCACCACGGCCATTTTGGTTAACTTGCCTGGAGAAGCCTCTTCGGTGGTGACCATGATTGACGGCTACCAAATGGCCCGCAAAGGCCGCGCTGGTCCAGCTTTGGCTGCGGCAGGTTTGGGTTCGTTCTTTGCCGGTTGCGTGGGCACCTTGATTCTGGCCGCCTTCGCTGGCCCCTTGACTGAAGTGGCTTTCAAGTTCGGCCCCGCCGAATACTTCTCTCTGATGGTGCTGGGCCTGATCGGTGCGGTGGTGCTGGCCTCGGGTTCCCTGGTCAAGGCCGTGGGCATGATCGTGTTGGGCTTGTTGATGGGCCTGATCGGGACCGACGTGAACTCGGGTGTGGCCCGTTTCAGTTTCGACATCCCCGAATTGACCGACGGTGTGGGCTTCATCACCATCGCCATGGGTGTGTTCGGTTACGGCGAAATCATCTCCAACTTGTCCAAGCCCGAAGAAGACCGAGAAGTCTTCACGGCCAAAGTGACCGGCTTGATGCCCACCAAAGAAGACTTCAAGAACATGGTGCCTGCCGTGTTGCGTGGCACGGCTTTGGGTTCTGCTTTGGGCATCTTGCCCGGCGGCGGGGCATTGTTGGCGGCTTTTGCGGCTTACACCATCGAAAAGAAAACCAAGCTCAAGCCTGGTGAAGTGCCTTTTGGTCAGGGCAACATCCGGGGTGTGGCCTCTCCTGAGTCGGCCAACAACTCGGCCTCGCAAACCTCGTTCATTCCATTGCTGACGCTGGGCATTCCCCCCAACGCCGTGATGGCCTTGATGGTCGGCGCCATGACCATTCACAACATTCAGCCTGGCCCACAGGTCATGACCAGCAACCCCGAGTTGTTCTGGGGACTGATTGCCTCCATGTGGATTGGCAACGCCATGTTGATCATCTTGAACCTGCCCTTGATCGGTATCTGGATCAAGCTGCTGACGGTGCCCTACCGCTGGTTGTTCCCGGCCATTGTGTTGTTCTGCGCCATCGGCGTGTACTCCACCAATAACAACACCTGGGACATCTGGATGGTGGCCATCTTTGGCGTGGTGGGTTACACCTTCATCAAACTGGGCATGGAACCCGCCCCCCTGTTGCTCGGTTTCATTCTCGGGCCCATGATGGAAGAAAACCTGCGCCGCGCCATGCTGCTCTCGAGAGGTGACTGGAGCGTGTTTGTCACACGGCCTTTGTCGGCCACTTTGCTGGCGATGGCCTTACTGTTGCTGATCATAGTGACCCTGCCCTCCATCAAGTCAAAACGGCAAGAGGCTTTCGTCGAAGAATGATCGATTGAGCTTTTAAACGCTAAAACGGCCTCCTAGCAGGCCGTTTTGCATGGGGCGGTATAAATGGGCATGTCACTTGTGGGCGCATGCTTATGGTCAGGGTCTGCCAAAATGCTTTTCCCGGTGGTGCAGGGCCTTTTTCGGGCCTGCTCCAGACCCATCATGGGACTCACTTCCAGACCAGTTATCAGACTTTTTCGCCCCTCAATTTGCCCAAACCTAACCACTAACCCAAGCTCAAGCACAAGCCATGAAAAGACAAAACTTCATTCGCACCCTTTTGGCCACTTTTGTGGGTTTGGCCTGCCTGAACCCTGTGCAAGCCCAGACCTATCCGAGCAAGCCGGTGCGCTTGATCGTGCCTTTTCCGGCGGGTGGGGCGACCGATTTGTTTGCCCGTACGCTCTCGCAAAAGCTCAGTGAAAAACTGGGGACGAACTTGGTGGTCGAAAACCGCCCGGGTGCAGGCGGCACTTTAGGTTCGGACTTGGCCGCCAAGGCCGCACCTGACGGTTACACCTTGCTGCTGGCCACCTCCAGCACGCATTCGATTGGGCCCAACCTGAACCCCCGCATGCCCTATGACGCGGTGCGCGATTTCAGCCCCATCAGCCAAGTGGGCAACGCCCCCAGCATCATGTTGGTCCCCAACAGCTCTCCGGCCAAAACGGTCAAAGAGTGGATTGATTACGCCAAAAAGAACCCCGGTCGGCTGAACTATGCCTCCAGCGGCAACGGCACCATCGTGCAGCTGACGGCGGAGTTGTTCAAGGCACAGGCCAATTTGTTTGTGGTGCACATCCCCTACAAAGGCACGGCCCTGGCCATTCCTGATTTGGTGAGCGGCAAACTGGATGTCATGTTTGACAGTTTGCCCACGGGCTTGCCGCATGTGCGCGATGGTCGTTTGCGCGCTTTAGGTGTCACGTCGCTCAAAGCCACGCCCCTGGCCCCCGGCGTTCCGCCCATTGCCGATGTGCTGCCGGGCTATGAATCTACCACTTGGTTTGGCTTGTTTGGCCCCAAGGGTTTGTCGGCCGATGTGGTCACCCGCGTCAACACGGCGGCCAACCAAGTGCTGCAAGACCCCGAAGTGGTGGACAAACTCCAGCGTCTGGGCATTGAGCCCGTGGGCGGCACGCCTGCCCAATTTGCCACCATGTTGGCCAATGAATCGGCCAAATGGAAAAAAACCATCACCGAGCGCAAGATCACCCTGGACTGACATGCAGTTTCAAAACCAATATCCCTATACCAGCACCCGCTTGCCCTTGTTTGCGCGCAACGTGGTGTCCACGTCGCACCCACTGGCCGCACAAGCGGGTTTGCGCATGATGCTCAAGGGCGGCAACGCGGTCGATGCGGCCATTGCTGCGGCAGCCGTCATCACCCTGACAGAGCCTGTGAGCTGCGGTTTGGGCTCGGACGCTTTCGCGATTTTGTGGGACGGCAAAGAACTGCACGGCCTCAATTCATCCGGCCCGGCCCCCGCCACTTGGACGCCCGACTACTTTCACCGCAAATACGGCACCGATGCCACATCTCCCCCCAAGCGCGGTTTTGACTCGGTCACCGTGCCCGGTGCGGTGGCGGGTTGGGTGGCCTTAAACGAACGCTTTGGCAAATTACCCTTTGCTGATTTGCTGGAATCGGCCATTGAGATTGCCGAACGGGGCTATTTGATTCCCGTGGTGGTGCAGCAAAAATGGGCGGCTGCTACCCCCGAACTGCAATCGCAACCCGGTTTTGCGCAAAGCTTTTTGCCCTGGGGCCGTGCCCCCGAGGTCGGCGAACTGTTCCGGTTCAAAAACGCGGCCCGGGGCCTTAAAGCCATTGCCGCCACCCAAGGCCAAGCGCTTTATGGTGGCGAAATTGCCGCAGCCATCGAGCGCTTTGCCAAAGAACACGGCGGCAGCATCACCGCCAAAGACCTGGCTGATTTCAAGCCCGAGTGGGTCAAGCCCATTGCACAAGACTACCGGGGCTACACCTTGCACGAGATCCCGCCCAACGGGCAGGGCATCGCTGCCTTGATCGCGCTGGGCATTTTGTCCAACTTCGACCTGGCCAGCCACGCCGTGGATGGGGTAGATTCGCAGCATCTGCAAATCGAAGCCATGAAGCTCGCCTTTGCCGACGTTTACCGCTACGTGGCCGATTCGCGCTACATGGAAGTCACGCCCGAACAAATGCTCGATCCGGCCTATCTGGCCAGTCGCGCCAAACTGATTGACCTGAACAAGGCACAAGACTTCAAGGCTGGCAACCCGGTCAAGGGCGGCACCATTTACCTAACAGCGGCCGACGAAAACGGCATGATGATCAGCTTCATTCAGAGTAACTTCATGGGCTTTGGCTCGGGCGTGGTGGAACCCACCTACGGCATCAGCCTGCAAAACCGTGGCCACGGATTCAGCACCCACCTACAAGGCCCCAACATAGCCAACTTGGTGGCCCCGGGCAAGCGGCCGTTTCAAACCATCATTCCGGCTTTCCTCACCAAAGACGGTCAGCCTGTCATGAGCTACGGGGTGATGGGCGGCAACATGCAACCGCAGGGCCATATGCAAACCCTGGTGCGCATGCTCGATTACGGCCAAAACCCCCAAGCCGCTTGCGATGCCCCGCGCTGGCGCTACAACGCGGGCCTGAACATCAACGTCGAAGCGGCCATGAACGGCCAGACCGTGCAGGACCTGATGGCACGCGGCCACCAGTTGGACGTCATCAACGATTCCTATCAAGACTTCGGCGCTGGCCAGTTCATCTGGCGCATGGGCGATCCTGGGGTAGAAGGCTACATGGCTGCCAGCGACCCCCGCCGCGACGGTCAGGCGGTCGGGTTTTAATGCCCAGCTGCTGGCTCGTCCTGCGTAAGGCCAGTGCCCTGGCTTGCGCTTGCATCATGGTTTTGGCAGGCCCTGCGGCTTGGGTGCAAGCCCGCACGGAGCGTTGAGGTCTATGACTTCCACGCGATCTGCGCAGGTTTCCACGGGTTTGATGTTGGCGGTGGCGGGTTCCATCGCCTTCAGTGGCAAGGCCATCATTGTCAAACTGGCTTACCGGCACGGCGTGGACGCGGTGACCCTGGTCATGTTTCGCATGCTGTTTGCGCTGCCCTTGTTCATACTCATGGCCTGGTGGGCCGGGCGCGGCAAGCCGCCGCTCACCCGCAGTGACTGGCTGGGCGTGCTGGGTTTGGGCTTTGGAGGCTATTACCTGTCGAGCTTTCTAGATTTTTGGGGGCTGGAGTACATCAGTGCCTCGCTGGAGCGGCTGATTCTTTACCTCAACCCCACCTTGGTGCTGGTGTTGGGGTGGTTTTTGTTCAAAAAGCGCATCAGTCAACGTCAAGGCGTGGCCATGGCCATCAGTTATTCCGGCGTCATGCTGGTGTTTGGGCATGAGGTCACTCTGGCTGGGCCGGACGCGGTGCTGGGCGCATTTTTGGTGTTTTTGAGCGCCGTGGCCTACGCCCTGTACCTGACATACAGCGGCCAATTGGTGCAGCGCTTGGGGGCTTTGCGGCTGGCGGGGCTGGCCACAACAGTGGCATGCCTTTTTTGTATCTTGCAATTTTTGTTGCTCAGGCCCATGGCTGCGGCGCAGGTGGCCGAACCCGTGCTGTGGTTGTCGCTGCTCAATGCCACGGCTTGTACAGTGCTGCCTGTGTTGCTGGTCATGATGGCCATTGAACGCATCGGACCGGGCCTGACGGCACAAACCGGCATGGTGGGCCCCATGTCCACGCTGCTCATGGGGGTGTGGATTTTGGACGAACCTTTTAATATTTGGATCATTGCCGGGACCACTTTGGTTCTGAGTGGTGTGTTTTGGGTGACGCGGCCTGCGGGCCGCACAACATGAACTTCAGGAGATCAACATGGATTTAGGCATTGCCGGCAAATGGGCATTGGTTGGCGGCGCAAGCAAAGGCTTGGGCTGGGGTTGCGCGCGCGCTTTGGCACTGGAAGGCGTGAACGTGGTCATGGTGGCCCGAGGCGCCGAGGTGCTGAACCAGACGGTTGAAGACTTGCGGGCCGAAACAGGGGGCAAAGTGCAACTGATCGGTCTGGCGGTGGATATCACCACCGAAGCCGGGCGCGAAGCCATCTGGAACGTGCCCGGTGGCCCCGGCAAAGACTTCGATATCGTGGTCACCAACGCGGGTGGCCCCCCCACAGGCGACTTCAGAGACTGGGACCGCGACGCCTGGATCAAGGCCATCGACGGCAACATGCTCACCCCCATCGAGCTCATCAAAGCCACGGTGGACCGCATGGCTGCACGCGGCTTTGGCCGCATTGTCAACATCACCTCCAGCGCAGTGAAGGCCCCCATCGATGTGCTGGGCTTGTCCAACGGTGCCCGCAGCGGGCTCACGGGCTTTGTGGCCGGCGCATCGCGCAGCAAGATCGCCATGCAAGGGGTGACCATCAACAACCTGTTGCCCGGCAAATTTGACACCGACCGCATCCGCGCCACGCTGTCCGCCATGGCGCAAAAGCAAGGTAAAACCGTGGAAGAAATGCGCGCCTTTCAGCAAGCGCAAATCCCGGCCGGGCGCTACGGCAACCCGCAAGAGTTCGGTGCCATCTGCGCCTTTTTGTGCAGCCAGCACGCGGCTTACATGACCGGCCAGAACGTGCTGGCCGATGGCGGGGCGTATTCGGGGACTTTTTAAGCAATCTATTTTTCAATTTTGTTTATATTGATATAAATATAGATATTTAAATTGTTTAATTAGTATTACTTTATTTATGGGGATGGCTATGATGTGCGACCGCTTCACACATTGCCATGTCCCATTCCCCTGCATT
>Ga0315909_10008118_pt1 | contig 11565 bp, 7 predicted proteins | sample LakEriMetagenome_11_FD_203527 | JGI IMG/M metagenome (GOLD analysis project Ga0315909, IMG submission 203527) | Freshwater fungal communities from buoy surface, Lake Erie, Ohio, United States - Buoy 2 MA125 | ecosystem: Environmental > Aquatic > Freshwater > Lake | place: USA: Lake Erie, Ohio...
CCACGCTGCTCTCAGGCTCGCAGGGCGCTACCCTGGAGAAGCCGGCGCGTTGGAGGAAGACCGTCTCGATGAAGATCAGCGGCCAGCCCGTTCTGTTGCGCGGCCAGGACTACGTAGCGCAGGCGCAGAACGAACTGCCAAGCGCGCAGCCGAAGTACTACGCGGACTACGACTACAACCACTGGGCGTTCGCCCCGGTACCAGACGACGAGTACGAGGTCGAGATCGTCTACTACAACCGGGTGCAGCCACTCGCAGACGACAACCAAGAAAACCTGATTACACGAGAGGCGCCGCAGGCGCTCTTGTTTGGTTCACTACTACAAGCGCAGCCATACCTGAAGAGCCCAGACAAGTTACAGATCTGGACGCAGCTCTACAACAACTCAATGGCCGCGCTCACAAAAGAAGACGCAACCCGTAAGGTCGACAGGAACACATCCGTTCAGGAGCCATAAGAATGCCCACATTTACATCGCCTTTTACCGGGGACGTGGTACAGCCCACGGACGTAAGCTACACCGCGCTAGCGATTGAAGATAACGTCACACTGTCTTGGCCCCCGTACACAGTCCCCGGAGATGGCACCGTCGCCGCATCGCGGATCATGGACTGCACCCCGGACGCCGCTGGTTGGGTTGTTACGCTGCCCCCGGGCAGTCAGGGATCAACCGGAACGGACATCCTCTTCCGTAACATGGGAGCCGATAGCTTCTTCGTTGAGGACATCGACGGCTTTCAGGCCATTGAGATCTTGGCGGGCGAGTCACGCTACGTGTACCTCTCGGACAACACCACAGACGCTGGCACATATGAGAACGTAACCTTCGGCGCGGGCACATCCGCCGCGGACGCCGCGACCCTGGTTGGGAATGGGCTGGTTAACATACTGGGCACTTTAGCCACTGGCACGCCCGTAATTCAGACGTCAATAAACTTTAACCCAACCGATAATAACCGAGCCGCCACCTACATTTGGACGGGCGGTGTTGGCTCGGTTAATTTACCAACGGCGGCGTCCGTAAACCCGGGGTGGTTTATAAACTTTCGCAATAATGGAACAGGGGCCGTTACATTTACACCTCCGGTTGGCACGTTTATTAACAGCTTTGCTAACCAAATGTTTTTCCCTTCCGACTCGGCAATTATCATACAGGACCACTCCAGTGGAAATTTTTTCACTGTTGGGTTGCCCCGACAGGTTGATGTGTCATTTACCGCGGCAACGTACGACGTGGATAGCATCGTTGGAAACACACTAGACCTTACAAGTTTTGCCCCAACAATACAAACATACACCGCGCTCACCGGGACTCGCACAGTAAACCTTGACGTTGAGGTTCCCGCGATCACGCAGCTCTATGTTATTAGCAACCAAACTGGTCAATCTTCTTACACAATTGACTTTAACGTGTCCGGTAGTTCAAACCCCGCCATACCAATTGCAAACGGAGCGTCTGCTCTTATCCTCACCAACGGCGGCGAGGCTTACCTTTTAACACAACCATGGATCTACATCTACTTTGCCATCAATGGCACGGCAATGGATCCGTCGCACTCGTTCTTGTCTGACACCACCACGGGCATGTACTTGCAAGCGTCAAGCAGACCCGCCATAAGCGCGGGTGGCGTGGACATGGTGATCATCGACCGGTCTAACCCAGCAGCCCCAAAGACAACATTCACCGGAGAGGTTAAGGCCGGGTTGATCAGCGGCGGCACATTCTAATGGCAGACGAAAATCTTTCCGTTGTCTACACGCTAGGTCTCCAGCCGGGGATCAAGCGTGATGGCACAGTCTTTGAGTCGCGTGAGTGCACGGACGGACTGTGGACACGGTTCCAGCGCGGTGTTCCTCGAAAAATGGGCGGGTACGCCCAGATGTTCTTAGATCAATTTGGCCTTGCCCGGGGCATCATAGCCAACGCATATGAAGGTCAAAACTACATCTTCACTGGCACCAAGGACTCAATTGACACGTTCACAACCAGTTTGTCGTACGGCGCCGGAACAGGCCCCAACAAGGCCAACATATTGGTGGGCTACTCAGAGACAGCGGTTACAAGCAACACAAGCTCAACTTTTGTTGTTACGGGCGACCTTACAACAAAGTTCCCGGCTAACACAAAAGTTGTGTTTAGCCAAACCCCTGGAGCCACCCAATACACAGTGTCAAGCGCGGTGCACGCCTCGGGTTCAACAACGGTTACCGTAACACCAACCAGCATACCCGCATCACAGACCGCGGTGTGGATTGCTAACACAGAGTTCCAATCTAATCCTAATAACCTGTGGCAGTTTGACATGCAGTACGACCCAAACGGCGGCAGCATGCAAGTTATTGCCCACCCGGGGCTTAACCTTAGTAACATTGTTAACAGCATTGAAACGCAAGTTTTAACTGGTGACATATTGCCATCATCTGGGGGACAGTGGTACTTTGAGGGGTTGGCGGACACATCAGGAAACAACCCGACATTTGCTCCTGTGATGTGCGACGGCGGTGTTGTTATGCTCTACCCGTTCATGTTTATTTATGGCTCAAACGGTTTTATTGCGAACAACCATGTCGACGCTGTGTACTCCGATCAGAGCCTCACCAATTGGAATGGGACGCTCGCGAACCGTGTGAACATGGCCGCGGGTAAGATTATTAAGGGCATGCCGGTTCGTGGTGGCACAAACTCACCCTCCGGGCTGTTCTGGGCAACGGACAGTCTTATACGTGTCTCGTTCACGGGGGACGTAAACCAGTACTGGAAGTACGACATAATTTCTAGCCAGATCTCGGTCATGTCATCCAACGCAATCGTTGAGATGGACGGGGTTTACTTTTGGATGGGCGTTGACCGTTTCTACATGTACAACGGATCCGTTCAGGTGTTGCCAAACGATAAAAACCTAAACTGGGTGTACGACAACCTGAACTTTTCGCAGCGCCAAAAGGTGTGGGCGACCAAGGTTCCCCGCTTTAATGAGATCTGGTTCTTTTATCCGCGGGGCACCGCCACAGAGTGCACGGACGCGATTATCTACAACGTGAAGGACAAGATCTGGTACGACGCTGGATCCGCCGATGGGGCACGAAGAAGTTGTGGGTGCACCACTGAGGTGTTCCCTACGCCAATTTGGTGTAGCTGGGAGTACGAGTTGACCTTAGGATCCCCCGACACAATAGACTCAGTGAGTGGGTCGAATACAATCTACCTTGTTGGTGATCAAACTCCGAAGTACTACCCAAATAAAACAATACAGTTCTTAGACGACATTACCGCGCCATCTTATGTGATCGCCACGGCGTTGTACGACGTGCCTACAAATCTAACCGAGGTGGTTACGACAGAAAACATTAGTCCTGCGGTTATTCCAGGGGATACTGTGTTCCCAACCACCAGCGGGTATGGTATGTGGCAGCACGAGGTTGGCACGGACGAGGTCAGAACAACGGGTCAGTTAGCCGTCCCATCGTACTTCACAACGTGCGACATCAGCTGGGTGGGTGGCAACCCCGCGCAGGACGAGCTGAAGGGTGTGAACCGAAGATTGCACCTCAGGCGTGTTGAGCCAGACTTTGTTCAAACCGGCGAGATGACCCTGGAGGTTATTGGTAAGCCATTCGCGCAATCAACGGAGATTAACTCCCCGGTGTTCACGTTCAACTCAGACACGGGTAAGGTGGATTTGAGAATTGAGAACCGTGAGACTAGGCTAAAGTTTGGCTCCAATGTGAACGGCGGAAACTACCAGATGGGTCGGATACTGATCACCGCCGAGCTCGGCGACGAGAGGCCCTAGTGCCCTCCATAACGCAGAGCATACCCTTCATCGCTGAGGAGGCGACCTGGGAGGGCTGGAACGGTAACCTGCTCCACTACTTCGGTCAAGAGCCCCTCCCAAGGGTGGACGAGGAGAACTGGAGGGACGTGGCTAGCGCGATGATCCTACTGCCCACGTTTAACTCGTTCGGCATACCGGGGCCGGAGGGGTTTCAAGACTGGCGGGATTGGGTGCGAGTGGTTGTTGTAATGGTTAACGGACCAACCAAATAGGGTAAAAAATACCCTATTTTTGCATAAGTGGATTTAGAATGGACGCGAGCACCGTAGACTCAAAGCAGCAGCTGCTTGACAACGACGAGATCATTGGGATCGCGGCGATGAACACGGGCGGAGAATACAGCGCGGAGCAGGTCAAGGCCTCCCTGGTGGCCGAGTCCCACAACGAATCCCTGCCCGCGACTCTTATCCGGAACGGTAACACCATATTCGTGATCTACCGGGACAAGTCCCAACCATACTACGGGTTCTTCCGCGCGCTGAACGCGGACTCCCCCGACAACTACGTCAACAACAGTCTGATGTTCTTGACCGCCGCAAAGTCCATGGGGTTTACGCTGCTAGTCACGGAGTTTGACGACCCCACGCTTCTCAACCTGTTCAAGATCATTGGTAGGAACCCACCCGGACCCAACATGGGGTACCGCGCGTACGAGATGGACGATGGCTCGTACCAGGTCATTATCGACATGGGCATACACAACAAGAGACGCTTGAAGTCCCACACCAAAAAAAGAAAGAAACGATGAGCGCTGCTGTTAAACTTGTTAACAAGGCAGTTAAAGTGGTCAAGCGAACCGTTGCCGCCGTTGGTAATGTGATCAGCAGCGCCGTGAAGGGCGTTGGTAAGGTTCTTAGCACCGTCGGAAAGGCGGTGGAGGGTGTGGTCAAGCAAGCGCTACAGGACCCGATTGGTACCATCGCGCAGATAGCGGCGGTGGCAACCGGGCAGGCCTGGCTGCTCCCCATTATATCCGCGGGCCAGACGATCGCCGCCGGCGGCGACCTTGGCGACGCCCTAAAGGCCGCCGCGATATCCTACGCCTCTGGTAAGCTAGGTTCTTACGCAGGTAATTACGCGGGTGGGTTGTTTGAGGGGGCAACCTCCAAACTTGCGAGCTCATTAGCGCAGGGTGCGGTAACCGGCGCGTCATCCGCCGCGCTGAGCGGTCGTGACATCATGCAAGGTCTTACCTCTGGATTGGCGAGTGGCGCGGCGGGATTTGTCGCGAGTCAGTACGTCTCCCCTTACCTATCCAAGAATTTGGAAGACATAGTGGGAATCACCGGCGAAACTAACAAGTTTGTCACCGGGTTGACCACTGCCGCCACCAAGGGCGCTCTAGCCGCAGAGTTAAAAGGACAAGACGCCGCCGCGGGGGCTGTGTCCGCGATGACCGGGTATGGCATGAAGTACGGCCAAGATTACGTGGCTGATGCCGCGGGCAACATGTACGACGCGTTCGGCAGGCAGTTCAACGCGTCGAACGCAGACTCCGTTCTGAAGCTAACAGATCAGAACCATATAAACGATTATGGGGCTACGCTAGCCGCGAAGGGTTTAGAAGAAAACAAGGACTACGTGATCGACGATGAGGGTCGCGTGTGGAACGCAAAACCAATAATGGAATGGAGTAATGCGCAGTGGAAGACTGTACAGGTGGGGTACGGACAGGGCGACAGACAGTTTAACCCGGCGCTGCTTGGAAAAGACATTGACGAGTTTTTAGATTCACCACGGAACGTTAATGCGGCACAGGCAACTACTAATTGGAACGGATTTTATCAAGGTGACTATGATGGCAGCGGTTTTAATAACCCTACCCATGGTGCGAGCACTTTAGAGAGATTCAAAAAAGAAATGGCTGCGTCCGGGCACGTGTACGGGGACGATTACATTGTAAATTCAACGGGTGTTGTGCTTGACAAGTACGGAAATATATTACCCGACGAAGCTTATGGAAACTTTGGCACTCCTTCTTATGGAAAAGGCGCCGCATTCATTCTTACACAAAATGAAAAGGCTGCTAACAACGACCCTGGGTTGTTGTACACGGAACAAGAGCGTAAGAATCTTAGCTCTCAAGCGGAGGCCGCCGTTAAAGATTATAATGAAGCGGTTGAATCGTTTGAAGACATGAAGAACGAGACTCTGGACACTTACTATGATAGACTAGAAGAGTGGAACGAGCTTGGTGCCCCCGGAAAGTTTGAAGAGTTTTACAAAATTGGCAAAGAGGGCTATTTAGAACAAAGAGAAAAAGAGCTAGAGGCTGAGCGGTTGCTAGAAGAGCAGCGCCAGCAAGAGCTAGCCGAAATAGAGGCAGAACGCCAACGAGAGCTGGAAGAGTTAGAGGCTCAACGCCAACGAGAGCTGGAAGAGTTAGAGGCTCAACGCCAACAAGAGATAGACGAGCTTAACGCGCAGCGCCAACGAGAGCTGGAAGAGTTAGAGGCTCAACGCCAACAAGAGCTGGAGGAGGAGAGCCGGCTAGAGATAGAAAGGCAAATGGCCGAGCTGGAGTTACAGCGGCAGCGCGAGATAGACGAGCTGGAGTTACAGCGGCAGCGCGAGATAGAGGAGCTAGAGGAACAGCAACGGTTAGAAGAACAGCAACGGTTAGAGCTAGAGGAACAGCAACGGTTAGAGCTAGAGGAACAGCAACGGTTAGAGCTAGAGGAACAGCAACGGTTAGAGCTAGAAAGAGAGCTAGCAGATCAAGAAGAAACAACGCCGGAGGATCCGTTTACCGTTGAGATTCCCGAGACCGAGCTCGCCGCTCCAGAAGGTGGTGAGATTGACTTCCGCACGGGCATCACCTGGAACCAGAACGAGGACGGTGAGTGGATCGGGTTCGACGAGGATGGCAACGTGTACGGCGAGGGAGGGGAGCAGATCTACTCGGCACCGGAGGAGTTGGCCGGAGAGGTTGACCCGCTCACTGGCATCACCTGGTACCCGGGCGAGGACGGTTCTAAGATCGGCGTTGACGAGGACGGGAACTACTACAACGAAGACGGCAGCATATTCTGGCAGCCCGACTACTCCGCCGAGTTTGAGATGGGCGACGGGTTCACCCCGGACACCGAGGGTTACACTGAGTTTGACCCTGACGAGTTTGCTCCTGAATTTACGCCTGAGGTTGAGCCGGGTCAGACACCGTCCGACATATTCGGCCAGATCAAGGACGTTCTTGGCGGATCATTCGGGCAGGGGTTGTACAAGGAGCTACAAAAACGTCTCAGCCAGCCACAACAAGAGCAAATTTATGGCTCCGGGCGCTCGTACCCGCGCACACCGACCGGCATCTACCAGCGCGCGGCTCAGCCAATGCTCGGCTCTGGCTTTGATTGGAGCAGCGTAAAGGCCGGGGAGCAGCCACAGTTTTCAGAGACGCGCGACGAGGCGTTCCAGGCCGAGAAGCCGGAGGTTGGAGCGCCCGAGCTGTTCGACCCGCTCAAGGACACCAAGTGGGCGCCGATGAGCCGCATTGAGGGCCTTGGCTTTGCTGGTAAGTTCATCAACCAGGAGCCGATCTCGATGTCCACCTTCGACCAAAAGTCGAAGCCAATACAAACCCAGCAGGTAGAGCAGGACACGCCCATGACAACCGGGTGGAAGACCGCGGACGAGTTACAAGCAGAGAAAGAGCAAGAGCAACGTGAGCAACAATTTCAAACAGAGGCACAAGACATGTTCTTTGACCCTACAGATGTGAACCTAGCACAACCCTGGTGGCAACAGCCAGAGTTCCAACAGCAGCAGAACACGATGCCGGTGTACGCCGCGCAGGGTGGCCTGATAGATCACAACCCACAGTTCTACTCCGAGGGTGGCGCTAGCGTTGGGATGAGACACGTCAAGGGTGACGGAGACGGAACCAGCGACAGCGTCCCCGCGATGCTCGCCGCTGATGAGTACGTTCTCCCGGCCGACATTGTGTCAAGCCTTGGCAATGGCAGCAGCGACGCCGGGGCGAACGTGCTAGACCAGTTCGTTAAGGTTATACGAGAGCACAAAAGAAACGCGGACCCCGAGGAACTATCCGAGGACAGCCAAGGACCTCTGACATACCTAGCAGAGGCATACGAGAGAGTGGGAGCATAAGATGGCCGGATTGAGCAACATGTTAACCAACAAGGAGGTCTCCACAGAGAGCCTCCCGTCGTGGTTCACCGACGCGCAACAGCAAGCGGTTAGCGCGATCTCCAACGTTCAGGCTCCAGCGGTCGCGAACACCGCGGCGCAGTCTGCGATCAACGCGTTCAAACCAGCGACAAGTCCGTTTGGATCCGCTCAGAGCACGCTCGAATCAATCGGGAGCGGCGCCGCTAACCCGTGGCTAGCATCGGGAGCGCCCGACACGTCAACCGCCCTGGGCGGGTTGTTCGCCGCTCAGACCGAGCAGGCCAAGCAGTTCATGCCGGAGATTGACACGGCGCAAACGGCTAAGAACATTGCAGGCGGTGACTTTGGCAGCGCGATGAACCTTGGCGGTGTGTCAAGAGCACGCGCGAACTTCTTATCGGACCTGTACCAAAAGCAGATGCAGTCCGCGTTGCAGAACCAACAGACAGGCGTAGCCGCAGGGTCCGCGCTTGGAAACGTCGGCAACCAGCTCGTACAGTCCGCGCTTAACACGGGAACGTTTGAGCAGAACGCTCCGTACGCTAGCGCTCTGAACCTGGCGAACGTTGTGGGCAAGCTCCAAGCTCCGAAGACCACCACCAAGTCCATGGACATGGGATTCTTAAACCAGCTAGGCGCGCTAGGGTCTCTGATGTCAGGCGGTGTGAACGCGCTCAACGACCAGTACGTTCAAGACCCGCGCACCGGCGCGGTGAGCAAGAAGCCGGGGCTGTTGTCACAGTTCGGTATTCAGGGCGGACTGACCGGGTTGTACGACCGGTACATCAAGGGCCAGGGAGGAACCCCAACTGGGTCCACAACCGCCCCCACCACCAGCGACGCTGGCGCGTACAACCCAGACACCGGCATGACGGATTACATTGGCGCGGATGGTAACCCGGTATCCATCGACGCGAGCGGGAACTACTACGACGAGCGCGGCGAGCTTATCTGGTCGCCCAGCTGGAACGAGGAGAGCTCGTACGAGTTTGAAGACACTGATAGCGGCGGTTACTATGATGATTACACCGGTGATTACGTAGCCCCAGATTACAACTTCAATGATGACTAAGGACTAGAACATGGCGCAGAACAGAGGCGGTCTGTCATCGGTTGATGAGATCGAAGAGGAAGAAGAAGTGGTAGAGGAGCAGCCCGCGAAGGAGCCGGGGCTTGGCGTCATGGTTGGCTCGGGCAAGTCCGCGATGCTAGCCAGCCCGAGCACGCTCGACGCGATGGCAGAGCTGTACAATCAGCGCATGTCAAAACAGAGCAGCTTCATGGAGGCGATGAAGGACGCGGCGGCGTGGACCGGCGGCGGCATCCAAGGCCCCACGGAGACACTCAAGATGCGAGACGAGCAGCGCTCCAAGCAAGCCTCTGAGTTGTTCTCAATGCAGAACCAAATCGCTCAGCACCGCCAGGCGATGAAGATGGCGGACGCGTTCTTGGGCACCACACAACCCACAGCCGCCGCGCAGGGCGAGACGGCTACAGACCAGGCCGCGCCCGCAGCGGGCGGACGATCCGGTGGTCTGATCGACATGGTCAAGGACCCGAACCTGAAACGGCAGATCGGCGCGCAGTACCTGTCGGATCCGAAGGCCGCGATGAGCCAGCTGAACAAGTACCTGATGGAGACCGGACAGACGGGTGAGCTAGCCAAGTTTGAGAATTGGATGATTACCAACGGGTTTGACCCCAAGCAGATTCGTAGCTCTGTTTACACCAAGGGCGTTGGCTCTGGGGCTTTTCAGCCATACGATGTTCGTGGCGTTGGAGGTACCGGGCAGCAAACACCGTTGCAAGCCGCCGCGGGCATTGTCCCGGGAGCAGCAGGGCCCATGTCACAAGCACCACGTGGGGCGGCACCTGGAACACCGGCCGCAGCGGCCATACGAAACCCCGCTCCACCGCAGGCAGCGGCGCCACAACCCGGCGCGGCACCAGCGCCAGGAGCAGCACCGGCACCGGCGGCGCCAAGAGCGGCAGCACCAACCCCCGCTCCAACACAGCCGACCCCCACAACGATGGCACCGCCGTCAGGCGTTCCTGGTGGCACAGGATTTATTCCAGGGACCAAGGAAGACTTGGAGTTGAAACAAAAACTTGGCGAGGCCAAGATCGCCGGGGTCGCAGAGGAGAGCAAAGAGACAGGCAAAGAGGCGGGCATGAGCCAGAACGCGATGAACATGGCGGGCAAGACCGCGCCGATTCGTCTTGCCTCCATACAGAACGTTAGCAACATCATCGACCGTCACACCAAGGCCGCCGGCCCCCTATCTAAACCCGGCATGCTCCCCGCAATTCTCACAGTAGTCCAGGACGGCATCAGCGCGGGTAACTTCGGCCAGGTTGGAATGCCTGGGATTGAGAAGGCCGTTCGACAGTTGGGCGGAGGGCAGGCAGAGATCGACGCCGCGCAAGAGCTTGGACGGGAGTTTGCGAAGATGCAGCTCGCGAACGCTCAGAGCTTCTTGAAGGGTCAGGGAGCTGTGTCCGACGCCGAGCGCCGGCTTATCTCCGAGATGTCCGGCAGAACCGGCGACTCACCCACTGCAATCAGGCGCTTCATGCAGTGGGAGAAGAAGGCCGCCGAGTACGACCGTGACCTGCACAAGGACTACACCGCGTGGAGGCGCGCAAACCGTGGCGCGTCATTTGAAGACTTTAAACTTAGCCCGGGATACATGGAGAAGTCAGAGAAGTACGCCAAGGATCTTATTGAGCTAGCCAATCAACCACTCCCCGTGGCCGCCAAACCCGGCGCCAAAAAGAGCCTCGACTCGCACCCCGGCCGTGCGTTACTTGACAAGTACCCTAAGAGGTAATCATGAACGAGCAACTAGAACGCGCGTACGACGCGCTGCAACAGGCACACGAGGCGGGGCAGGCGGAACACGCCCAGCAGATCGCGGACTACATCCGCGAGCTAGAGGCTCAGGCGATGGTGCCCGAAGAGAAGAAAGAAAAGCCTGGCACTGATAGCATGCTCGAGAACCCGGTCACGTACGGCATGGCTGGCGCGGTCGCTGGCAGGGTTCTAGGACCCGCGGTTGGGGCTGGCATAGACACCGCCGCTCGATCGATGATGGGGCGCAAGCCACCAGCTCCTGGGGCTGCACCGGCAGCGCCAAGGGTGGAGCCGAGCATGGCGCCGCCGCAGCCAGCAAGAATACCCGAGCCACCACCCGCGGTTGGTCAGGGCGCGATGAAGAACGTCGCGCACAACGTTGAGGAGGTTCTTGCGAACCGTCCCGCGATGAGTCTAACAAAGCAGCCAGAGCCGGGGTTTGAGGCAAGACCCGGACGTCTTATCGCGACGCCTATTGGCGCCGATCTGTCAACGGAGGCGCCACCACCACCCACAAGATCCGCCGCACAATTATCAGCGCCACCAGCTGCCACACCACCCGCCGCGCCACCCAAGCCATCAATGCTAAGCAGGATGAGCCGCAGACTTGCGGAGCCGAAGAAGACCCCGCTGTACCTTGGGGGCGCGATGGCCGCCGGTCAGGGCCGTGACGCGTACGAGCAAGCCCGCGAGGGCAACATCGGCCAGGCCGCTATGAGCGGAGCCGGAGCCGTTGGCGGCCTTGG
>Ga0315909_10008119_pt1 | contig 11565 bp, 10 predicted proteins | sample LakEriMetagenome_11_FD_203527 | JGI IMG/M metagenome (GOLD analysis project Ga0315909, IMG submission 203527) | Freshwater fungal communities from buoy surface, Lake Erie, Ohio, United States - Buoy 2 MA125 | ecosystem: Environmental > Aquatic > Freshwater > Lake | place: USA: Lake Erie, Ohio...
CAACTCGCCAATAGCCAAGAGACAATCGTCTCAACTTAGACCAACTGGCCTCCACGATACCCGGGGCGATTCACGCAGCCCAAGCGGGCAGACCAAAAATGCTTGGCCTAGGACTTGTCAATCCGGTGCGAATGCATGCACTAGTTCGCGGGGTTTTGTTGCAAGTCAACCGCAGTTATCACCACTCGCTTTCGTTCGTTGGCAGTAGGGCTGATTAGGCTTTCGGTGAGGGTTTCGGAGATATCGAATTCCATCATTCACCTACCCTCTGTTGAACTGCTGCTACGACCGCCTTCTTTCCATCTAGGATTGCCTCGATGAGTGCTTGAAGATCAGCTGTAGTCTGCGCGTGTGCTCCGATGTATCCGCACCTAACTAGATCAAGAAACGGTGTCTGGCGTAGATACCGTCCGTTCAAGCTCTTGAAACTCAGACGAAGACCTTTCTTCGGCCCTTTGAAGGAAGGATCGGCACGTACTTTCTCGAAGTGATCCAACGGAGTAATGATTCCAACATCGCCAATTGATGCATCTCGCTTAACGAATTTCATGTAGAAAACCTGCGGGTTTAATCTGTATTCCTTTCGCCCTGGCGGATTCGCTGCTGCAAAGGCGTTCATTCTGGCGATCTCCGTATCTAGTTGCCCGTCCGGCCGATAGATCCAGTCAGTTTTTTCATCAGACTTACTTGACGGCTCCAGCATCTTGTACTGGAGCATCACAACGTTTTGCTTTGTCAGATTGACATAGATAAGATCAACCCCAAAGCAATGCTCCAACTCTCGCCGATTGGCGGTGAATACTTCCAATTGGTCTTCACCCTTTTTAAACAGTGCCCGACCGGTAACGTCACTTTGGATCAGAGAATATCCGGGAAAGCTGCGAGCATCATGTTCAACGACAGAGTCTTCCATGATTGCCACCCTACCGAGGGCTGTCGAACGACCCTTAGCCAATTCAACGCTGGTCGCTTGATCGCTCGAACTCAACCCGAAGGCCGCGAGTGCAGTTTGGACTGCGTCTTCCTGCATGGCTGTATTACCTTTGAATCGCTTAGGGACAGACAACTTCTCTGCGACAGCCCGCAGACTGCCATTATTGGAAGAGATAGTTGCCAGCCTCTGTATGAGGTAACTGCTCAGCTTCGACGATAGCAATGAAACTTCTTGTTTGTCTTTGCCGCGAGATGAAAAATTCTTCGCGTGCGGTGCATCGCAAATCAATGCTGACAATCCTGCCACTGAAGATGGAGCAACAACCACCGACCGCGTCACCTTAATTCTTATTCCAATGTAGTAATTCGACTTTTTGAGGAAACCAGACCAAAAAGTACCTGCTCAGCTTTACCGTCATTACCGAGTAGCAAGCAAGGTGCGGGAACTTTTACCCCGCTCACCAGAGCATGAGGTAAAGCAACAGTGAACTCACCGACACCGCGCCGTGAATTAGCTAATGTCTCCCACTTATCTGAACTAAATCGCAAAACAACAATTGGGTGTTGTTCCGCATAGTCTTTGAGTTTCTTAAGCCAACTCATGTTCACGTGCCAATATTTCTGGTTTGACTGCGCAACGCCTCGACGGCCTTTGCAAGTGCCGCCACATCAGGCGCCTGTGCTCCCCAGTCCTTCCAGAAGTCACGCGTAGCGCTATCTGGCGCGACAGTCGGAAGGTCCAATTTGATCCGTGATGGCAGTAAGACAGCATCGCCAAGCATCAGCGCTTCGCCGGTGTCCAACAACGGAAGTACGCTAGTCAGGCCGGCCAATGAGTCGGGCATCAAACGTTTGATGACCCCTTGGTCTGCGTCATTGGTCAGACGCAAAGTCAGGAAGTTGTTGCATTGACTCAGGATTGTCCGGCTGACATCGGATGGACGTTGGCTCACCACCACTAACGAGAACCCGTACTTGCGCCCTTCTTTCGCAATTCGCTCAAAGGCGCCAAGGGCCTGACGCTGAACAGCGTCCGCATCGTCCCGCACCGGTAGATACAGGTGAGCTTCATCGCACAGCAAAGTAACTGGCGTTCGCATTTCGGCGGTCATCCAGAACTGCACGTCATAGAGCAGCCGCGCTAGCGTTCCAGTGACCACAGGCAGAACGTCAGACGGTACTTCTGAAAAGTCGATGATCTTGATGCCTTTACCGCCGTTCGTTCCTAGCAGTTTGGCAATCTGCGCGGCAAGCCAGTCGTACGTATTTGCAGCAGTCGGCGGTGTAAACATGAAGCCATAACGACGATCTTCGAGCTTGACCTCCATGCGAGAAATAAACCGTGTGAGCTTACCTTCCCATTCACCAGTCTTCTCTCCCTTCCCATCCGCACGGACAGCCTTATCGGTGTTGTCCTTAATTAGAAGTTGCTGCAAATCAGCCATCGAATACGGGACTGGTGAGTCAACAGTGAAGGTTTTGGCAACGTCTACCTTACCTGCTGCCTCAAGCGTCCTATGCTTCAATGTACGAACGTGCGACGTGAACCGCGACGCCTGATTGGGTGCATTTTGGTCGCTGCGGTCGAGGATCATTGACAGCATCTCGTCACGGTTCAACAACCAATAGGGTAGAAACAACGCATCATCTGCCGGTGCTGCTAGGTCACCTGGGCCAGCGATGCGTAGCCGCGTAGCAAAGCCGCCCTTGCTCTCATCGGCCAGCGGGGCATACTCCCCGTGCATGTCGAACACCAGAATGTTCGGGTACTTGAGCTGAGCCGCCCTCTCAAGAATCAAAGCCACCGCGTAGCTTTTCCCGGAGCCCGTGCTGCCCAAAATCGCGGCGTGCCGTTGAAAGAACTTGTCGCCGCTGGCAATGGCCTCCGCAGTTCTGTCTGCGACGAACACCCCCAACTTCAATCGTTCATTGGGTGGATAGTCCGCGCCAAGGATGCCCATGAATCGCTGGAGGTTCACTCCCTCCACAACGTAGCATTCCCGATCAATCTGCGGAAAGCTATCTGCGCCCCTTTTGAACGTATTCTTCTTCTCGCCATCGACAGTCCGAAAGGTGCCAATCAACGCGCCACGTACTGTATCCGTTGGAACGGGGGTCAACGGCAAGTCATCTCCATCAGCCGGTAACTCGTCTGGCAGCGCATCGCTCAGACTCCGCGTCACCCGCTCGGTGATGGCAATCAGGAACTCACGCTCAGTACTGCCCTTGATAGCGATCAGGTTGCCGATACCGATTCGGGTCAGTAACACTGAATTCGAGACATCGACAGCCACTCGACTTGTATCGACAGAGGAAACACTGCCAAGCAAATCTGTCTCGGCGAATTGCAGCGCTGCAGGTGTAGCAGTCATGGTTCAAGTACCTCCGTAACAAATGAATCTAGGTCCCACATTCCGACTCCCGGAAAGAAGGACTCTTTTTGCTCAATGATGACTGTGGTCCCGGCGACACCTTTCACCTCAGCATGTTCAAGGGCAATGACATTCGCGTGCATCAGCGCCAACTGCCGCGCCACAGTGGACAGCGACCGAGTCAGCATCAACGTGGGCTTCCCCCCTTTGATACAAGGCGAAAGATGCGTCTCCAGATGGTCATCATTGAATCCGTAACCAAGCACGAGGAATCGGCTTGCGCGATCAATAGCATCGTTGGCTTTGGATCGGTGATGATCAAAAGGACTGTCATATCCGTTGCGAAATTTGTTGTGTCCTGGCGTGATGATCAATCGAACAGCATCAACCAAATCACCGGGATAAAAAACTGGGCGGCCATCCCTCGCGTACCAATCCAAGCTTCCGTGGGGCTTGCATATCAGGGCGCGTGGACGGTAGTGAAACGTTGCCACAGCAGATCGTTGTTTGACCGTGACCTTGCGACAGAAACTCAGCTGACTCTCGCGCTCGTTCAGTTGACCCGCGAAGCGGCCCACAAACATCGTGTCGGCACCAATATCAGCCTCCTCCGCCGCAATCTCCACCAGACGGTCGTAGTTAGTCGTGACGATGGTCAGACCGGCAGCGGGCTTCACCAAGTGGGGCAGCAGTCGGGTCAGTCGAAGCTTTCGCTTGCCCGCAAAGACCTCCGACACGACAGTGCGCTCACGCTCCGAGATCAACTTTCCGGTAGCGGCCGCTATCGCTGACTCAACAGCGGGGGTAGGTGGCATTGCAAGTAGCGCCCCTTCCAGCCCCTTTGTGGCGAACAACTTCAACGCTGAATCCCAGACAGTGGCGTCTTCGCCAGTCAACTCATCGCCCACTTGCGCCTGCAGATACTCCGCCAATTCGCCCATACCCGGCAACCCTTCAGCACACGACAAACCCGACCCCACAATCGTGACCAGTCCGTCACTCAGATGTTCTTGTAGACGTACCTTAATGTTTTGCAGGTCCATTGGTGCGCCTCAAACTTTGAACACCTTCATGACCTCATCCCCTAAATGGTTGATGACCTTGACCGCAATCCTTCCCGACTTCGGTTTATCAAATGCCCGCGAGGTATCGCTGTTGAGTGACTCCCACGCTTCTTGGTTAATCTCTGCCTTCAGCGTAGTCTTGAGGGATTTGTACGGGTCGTTCGCGCCCAAGAAATAGGCGTGGCGCACGAAAAAGCTTTCTTCGTTGTAGTCGGTGTCGATGAACCAGCAGGCGATGCCATCGGCGCCGTCGCTGCGTACTTCGCCGGTGTTGGGGTGGAACACGTCCACGCCGTTCACTTTCACTTGCACTTGCTCGCCCACCTGGATGATGTCGATATCGGGCTCGCCAAAGACCACAAACAAATTGCCTTTGCCTGTGTTCTTCAAGTCTTCGGCCATGTGCATGTCGGCGTTGATGCGTGCCTGTAGCACGGGGATGCGCCCGAGTCTTGAAAAATCGCTGCTGTGCGCGTCGTAGTTAAACGCGAAACCAATCAACACATCAAAACCCGCATCACCCGCTTCGCGTGCCGCGCTCACCAAATCCGGGCGGCTGACGGTGCCGAACTCCGGCCCGATGAAAATGCCGGCGCGTTTCTCCACGCCGCCGCTTCCATCGGCATCAGCGCCTTCTAGGTATCTGCCTTCGGCGCACACGTATTCACCTGGCCACGGGGTGAGGGAAGTGAAGTTGATCTTGTCGCTCTTGTGCGCTTGCTGCACGCCTGCGGTGCGCAGGTTGTCCAAGATGATGTGGGCGAAGTTACGCTCATACGTGGCCCCTGGCTCTTGGATAGCCGGGTCAATCAAGTTGTCGTCTTCGTCCACGCCCAGCACGCGGTGCGGCAGCAGGCTTTCCACCGTAAAGGGGCCGGCCACGCGCACTTTCTTTTTGTCTTCGTAAGGGCGGTCGTACAAGTATTCAAACTCGGCCTTGGCGGCGATAGACGCATCAATGGCTTGCTGGCGTGCAATGCGTTGCTTCCACCAATCGGCATGCAACTTTTTGGCAGCATCGCTCCATTTGCTACCAACTTCGCGGGGGATTTCCCATTCTTGCCATTGGGTTTTCAAAGCCTTATTCAGGGCTTGGCGCAAGGGCTCCAGCAGGGCTTGGTGCTGGTCATAGATGACGTCGATCTCAGCGTTGTTGGCGATGCTCTTGAGCGTGATGTGCGGCACGCGCTCATACACAAAGCCTTGGCGGATGTTGCCGTGTGTGGCGTGGCTTTTAGGGGCGGTGCGCGTGACTTCGGCTTCTTTGGCTTGGCCCTCTTTGCTATCGGCCAACAAATAGAACGGATAGCGAGCACCCATGATGCGGGCACGGGCCAAGGCCAATGCGACGCGGGAGGTGTCTATGGTGATCCAGCGGCGGCCCCATTGTTCTGAGCAGTATGCGGTTGTTCCTGATCCGCAAGTAGGGTCGAGCACAAGGTCGCCGGGGGCGGTGGTCATAAGGATGCAGCGCTTAACAACTTCTGTTGCAGTTTCAACAACATAATTCGGATGCGCAGGTCCTTTTAGTTGTGTCCATAGATTATTTCTAGGAACAATTGCGGAATCGTTCCAATATTCTTTTGCATAAAGTCTCGAACCTGAACCACGCAATCTACCTGCAATGCGAAGTCTGTCCATGCCTTCTGGCCATTTTTGAGACCAATGCCTGTTTGATGGCGGCAAATATTCAATTCCTTCAAACGATATTGGTTGTAACGTTTTAGCTGGGTCTTGACTTACTACTGGGTAGTCATCTCGAAAAAGCCTCCAACCGTTTTTTAGGTATTCCAAAATTTGCTCAGCATCAAATTCATTAGAGCTGTGTCTATGCTGCTCTGGCGACTCAATTTTAGAATACTTACCAGTATCACCATCAAATGGCGTAGAGATATACAGCGGACGATATTTCATCTGCTGTTTATTCTTTGCGGCCCAAATAAGGTAATCGTTTACAGGTGCTAATGACAAGGCATCTTGATAAGCTTTCTTTTGAAAAGGGATAAGCAATAAAACATTCTCATCCCCAAAAACCTCATCCATCACCGCCCTTACCCGGTGCACATTCTCATCCCCAATCTGCACAAAGATCGAACCTGATTCGGTCAGCAAATCACGCGCCACGGTCAGGCGGTCGCGGATGTAGCTGAGGTAGGAATGGATGCCGTCGCGCCAAGTGTCGCGAAAGGCTTTCACCATTTCAGGCTCACGGGTGATATGGTCTGCGTGGCCGTCTTTCACGTCGCGGCTGGTGGTGCTCCACTGAAAATTGCTGTTGAACTTGATGCCATAGGGCGGGTCAAAGTAAATGCATTGCACTTTGCCGCGCAGGCCTTCGCGCTCGGCCAGGCTGGCCATCACTTGCAGGCTGTCGCCCAAGATCATGCGGTTGGACCAATGCTGGTCATGTTGGTAAAACTCTGTTTTCGCATCGCCCTCGGGCACGCCGTTGAAGTCTTGCGCCATGTCAGCAAACAGGTCTGCGGTAATGCCTTGCGGCGCTGGCTGGTTCGCAGCTGCTGCGGCTTTGGCTTGGTCGGTTTGGCGCTTCAAGTCATCTATCAACACCTTAGGGTGTACTTTTTCTTGGATGTAGAGCGGCGGTGCATTCACCACCAAGTCCGACAAATCTGCTGCATCTTTGCCACGCCACACCAGTTGCGGGTCCAGGTCGAGGTTGCGGGCGTTGCGCTCGGCTTGCAAAGGGCCAGCGGGTGCGCCGCTAGGCGTATGTGGCAGGTCAGGTGTTCGCGCATAAGTCACCTGCACTTGCTCTTGGTGCTCGCGCTGCACCACAGATTGAAACTCGGCGGTCGGAATGTTTTTGCGCTTATCGGCTTGGTGCTTGATCGTGTCAACTTGCAGCGTGGCTTTGGCGGCTTTGGGTGGGGTTTTGCGGGTGGCCATGGTGTGGGCTTATAGAAATCCGATGGGGCGCTTGCCTTTGCGCTGCGTGTCGTCGGTGATCAGTTGTTTGATGGCGTCAAACACTGCGGAAAACTGTTCGTCGTAACGTGCTTCCAAGGCGTCGATGCGGCGGGCTAGGTCGAGGTTGCTGTCCATCAGGCGTCGCAGTTGCACAAAGGTGCGCATGATGGCGATGTTCACCTGCACTGCACGCGGCGAGTTCAGCACGCTAGAGAGCATGGCCACGCCTTGTTCGGTGAAGACGTAGGGCGGGGCTCGTCGTCCGCCATGCGCACTTGAGATGCCAATTTGGCATTTCAAGTTGTCCCATTCTTGGGCCGTGAGCTGAAACATAAAGTCATCAGGGAACCGGCTGGCGTTACGCTTGACGGCACGGTTCAGCGCACCTGTCTCCACGCCATAGAGCTGGGCGAGGTCGGTGTCGATCAAGACCTTTTCATGGCGCACTGCGCAGACCAGTTTGGCCAGGTGCTGCGCATCGGGCAGCGCATTTGGAGAGACGTCTTTTTGGGTGATAGACGTGCCGGGTTTTCTGTTCATGCTGCCACCCTGCCTTGGGTGCCAGAAATGAAAAAGCCCCATGGGTTCTGCACACTCCCGGGATAGGTGGGAGGGCGTACTGCCAAGGGGCGGATGTGCCTCAAATTATAAGCAAGGTGTTTTGTCATGCTTGTCTCCTTGTTTATCCTTGGGCCGCTACTGGTATCTGGGGATGGCTTGTCCCCAGGTGCTTTTGAACCATGTCGTCAAACTGCGCCTGCACCTTGTCCCCAAAGTCTTTTTGCATGGCATACACGTCAGTGAACTCCGCAAAAGCCCAGCGCCCGAATTGCCTTGCGTTGTTGACGCCGGGCAGCCAGCGGGTTTGCATGGCGGCTTTTTTGTCTTTGGCGTCTTCGCCCCGGTAGCCCTTGATTTCGACCACCAGGTTGAGCAAGTCATCCGGCCCGTGGCCGTCATCCACACGCAATATGAAATCGGGTCGATAGCGGTGGGTTTCGGCGCCCATCAGGTAAGGCACTTCAAAACCCAGGTTGTGGTTTTTCACATAGCTGCGCACCTGCGGGTGCGCTTCGGCAGCGCGGCAAAACTCGACCTCCCAATCGCTGTCCATGATCAGCCAGTTCAGCTGGCAGTGGTGGCTGCTGGCCTGCCAGCGATCGACCTTGCTGGTGGTGAAGTTGACATGGGTAGTAGAGCCCATGGGGTTGTAGGTATCGAGCACCGCTTGAATTTGGTTTGCGCCTTTTTCTATGTTGGCGCGGTCTATGGCTTGTTTGATGCGCTCACAGGCGCGGTCGGCCAGTTGCAGGTAGCACAGTTGCGCGGGGTAGGTGTCGCCTTTGCAAACCAAGTGCTGGTCTAGCCACTGTTTGACGATGCGCTTGAGTTCGCCAAACAGAAACAGCTTGGCTTCTTCGCCGGGGTCGCGGAATTGGGTAAACAGCAGGCGGTGCGTAAGGTGGTAGAGCAGGCTAGAGGTACGCATATCCCGGGTGTGGGCCAGCGTCAGTTCGATGCCTTCACCAATGATGCCTTCTTGCCGGGTGATGGATGGACCGACCAGCTCGGGCGTGAGCACCAAGGTGGAGTCTTCGTTAAAAACTGCGGCCAGCTTTTCTTTGGGCAGCACGATGCGGTAACCCTGCACACGCGGAAAGCGGATTTCATGCACGTTGCGTTCAGGCTTCATAGCTTTGACGTGAATGGTTTCGCGTGGCTTGACCGGCTGGGCAATGGTGGGTTCGGCGTTGAAGTCAAAAGGGATGCCCAGCACGTCGGCGTATTCCACATTGAATTTGCCTTCTACGTTCAACTCGTAAGACTGGCGGCGTAAGGCGCGGCCAATGACTTGCTCGCACAGTAATTGGGTGCCAAAAGCACGCACGCCCAGCACATGGGTGACGGTGTTGGCGTCCCAGCCTTCGGTAAGCATGGACACGGATACCACGCAGCGGATGGATTCACCCAGCTTGCCGACTTTGCCCACGGTGTTCATGACTTCGCGCAGCAACTCGGTATCGGTGATGCGGCTGGCGGCTTGCAGGTCGCCGGTGCGCTCGATGATGTCGCGGCGAAATTGCTCAATCTCGGTGCTTGCCATGCTGCGGAAGTTGTCGTCCAGGGCTTCGCCGCTTTCGAGCTGTTCGCTGTCGATCAGCAGGGTGCGCGGGCGGGCTAATGGTTCGCCATGCTCGTTGTAATTGGAGAACAAGGGCAATGCGCCCAAAAAAGCTGATGGCAGTGTGCCGTCATGGTTGGCAGCGGGTTGAAAGCCAGAGATGTAGTCATAGACCAACTTGGACGTAGAGGTGTTGTTGCACACCACGATGAAGCAGGGCGGCACATGGATGTCGGCTTTTTGCCATAGGTCGTAAGTCTTTTCATAATGACCATACAAGGCCTGCAATGCGGTTTGCAGTTTGGTGGGCAACTTCAGCGGGTCAAGGACTTCGGCTTTGCCTCGCCCTTTTTTGGGCATGTCCTTGCTGATGTTCTCCCACAGGTTGCGAAAGATAGGAACTTCAGCGCCGGGTATATTGTCAGCCACGGGCACGCGTGGCAGTTTGACGATGCCGCATTCAATCGCGTCCATGAGTGAAAAGTCGCTCATCGTCCAAGGAAACAATGTGCCTTCAACATAGCCAGAGCCGCGCAAGAAAAATGGCGTGGCCGATAAATCAATCACACGGTTAATGCCCAATTGGCGTTGCACGGCTTTGATGCCGTTGATCCACAAGCGGGCGGCTTCGTTGTTTTCTTCGGCTTCTTTTTTGTCATCGCCCTTGAGGTCTTCTAGGTCTTCCAGTTTGACGGGTTTTTCTTGGTAGCAGTGGTGCGCCTCGTCATTGATGACCATGATGTTTTTCAAACCCATCAGTTCAGGCATGACGCGCTGGATCATCTGGCCCTCGGTTTCTAGCGTGTCGAGGGCGCTGCCTCCACGGCCTTGCAGCAACTGGCGACCAACTTTGGAAATATCTATGCGTTCACGCAGCTTGAACGTGTGGTAGTTGGTGATGACGATCTTGCATTTCTCAAGCTCGCCCATCATGTCGCTGGGAATGAGTTCGCGAGTTTTGTAGTAGCTCTCTGTATCGTTGGGCAGCAACACACGCAAACGGTCTTTGATGGTTAAGCCTGGTGCTATCAGCAAAAAGCCGCGTGTGTATTTTTTGCTAGAAGGATGCCGAACTGCATTGATGGTTTGCCACGCGATCAGCATGGCCATGACGGTGGTTTTGCCCGCGCCTGTGGCCAGCTTCAAGGCCAGTCGCATCACGCCGGGGTTGGCGTCTTCATTCGCGTCTTGCAGGTGTTGTAAAAAGTGCTGCGCTGCTTTGCCTTTGTTTGGAGCAACCTCCATCAGCCAGATGGCAGTTTCTATCGCTTCGACTTGGCAAAAGAAAGGGCGCTGTCCGCTGAAGTCGTGGTACCGCCAGTGTCGCAGCAGGCGTGCGGTTTCAGGTGTGACACCCCAGTCGCTGGGCTTTGGAATAGTGCGCCATTTGTCGACTTCAGCACGCACGCCGTTGATGATGGCCGAGTGGTATTGCTGATCTTCTGTGGAAACCTCATCGCCTATGTCCAACTCTGCCTGTGTATGTTCGGCTTTGCGTTTTTTGGGTTTTGGGATGGGAGTGACAAATTTGGCTTGCCTGCGCGTGGCGATTATTTTTTGCGTCGGTTGACCCGTTTCGTCGAGTTCCCAGTGTTGACTGGGATAGTCGTAAGGGGAATTAAGAATGGGTTTTTCGAAAAAGAGATGGGTCATCCAAGTCAATGCCAAACATTACATAACTGGCTTTATATTAATACTAATTTATAGCTAAAATATAAGTAATTACCTATATAAAAATATTATTTACTAAATCTGAATTTTATTTAATGAAATCTTTTGAATAAATTGAGAGGCCAATGCATATGAGTAACAGAGAAATCATTGAAACCATTACCGCCCGCGTTCAATCCGAACCCGCCTATGCCCGCGCTTTGTTGCAGCAAGCCACCAGCTTGCTGTTGCAAGGCGAGCCGCACACCGCCAAGTTGTTGTTGCGTGATTTGGTGAATGCGTCCATCGGTTTTGAGCAACTCGCCCGCGACATAGACAAGCCGCCTAAAAGTCTGCACCGCATGTTGTCTGCCGCCGGTAACCCGACGCTCAGCCATGTGTCGGCCATGCTGGCTGCTATCGCTGCTCACTTAGGTGTGGAGATACAGGCCAAAGTTAAGTTGACGTAATTTATGGAGGGTTTGCCACTGTCTGA
>Ga0315909_10008120_pt1 | contig 11565 bp, 9 predicted proteins | sample LakEriMetagenome_11_FD_203527 | JGI IMG/M metagenome (GOLD analysis project Ga0315909, IMG submission 203527) | Freshwater fungal communities from buoy surface, Lake Erie, Ohio, United States - Buoy 2 MA125 | ecosystem: Environmental > Aquatic > Freshwater > Lake | place: USA: Lake Erie, Ohio...
GAAGGCCAGCGTGCAGAGCTCCAGCTTCATCTCGGCCGCCAGCTTCCAGGAGACGACGAAGGTGCTCACCGAGGCGGCGCTCGCCGGCAAGGTCGACAATCTGGTGGGTCTGAAGGAAAACGTGATTCTCGGTCATCTCATCCCGGCCGGGACCGGATTCAACACCTTCCAATCGGCCGAGGTCAGGGTGCGGCCCGAAGCGCTCGACGCGCTGCGGATCGAGCGGGAGAACGTGCTCACCAGGCAGTTCCCCCTGCTCGAGGCCGCGCCCGAGGGTGGTGATGCGAGCCCGTCCTCCGATGCCGGCGGGCAGGTCGCCACCCTGGACGAAGCGCCCGGGGAAGGCCTCTAGATCGCACCCGATCTCCGTGGAGCTCCGGCTCGGGGGCGGCAAACGTCCGCTCGCCGGGAGCCGCTGCAGTCACGCGCTCGCAGCCCCCGGGGGCAGAGAGGCTGCGATACATCCGTCCACGGCCGTTCGTGGACGCCTTTTTGCCAGACGGCATGCGCCGATGTAACGTCGGAAGGACAGCGGGGCGTCGGTCGCCGGTGCGGCCCCGCCAGCCCGAACACCCCCTTCGAGACGTGTCGAACGTGAAACATCGAAAGATGGCTGATCCGCTCCGCAGCATCAGCGTCGTGCTTCTCGGCGTGACGGCCTGCGCATGGCTCGACGGGATCGCCGAGGCCCAACTGACGCCCTACAACCCGTACGCCGATTCGCAGGAGTCGCAGCCGCCCGTCGCAGCCGACGGCACCCTCAACTGGGGTTCCTTCTACAAGTCGGCCGCCATGCAGAAGAGCTACGAGCGGCTCTGGAACATGGGGGCCTGCCGGGGCAACAGCAAGTCGATCACGATACCGGTCGAGCGGAACAAGCTGGCGATCAACACCCTGCCCGAGGTGACGTTCAGCGGCCGGGTGAGGGGGACGGCGGGAACGTCCCGCGGGGGGCTGATCGCGTTCGCGGAGGGCGGTGCCGTCGACGACTCGGAGGCCCCCGTGATCGTCGCTCAGCTTCACCCGGCCGGCGTGACGCACCTGCAGATCGGCGGCCCCATGCCCCTCGCGGCGCTGCACCCGGGGATGACCGTTCGGCTGCGTGCCCAGGTCGACGACAAAGGTCGCGCCACGGCTCCCGTGCGGGCGATCGACGTCGTGAGTCCTCCGGACGGATTCGTCCCGGACGCCGTCCGTCCGGGCGCGCCGGGCACGATCGTCGGTGACGTGCAGCGCATCACCGATCGGCTGCTCGTCGTGCAGGTCGCGGCCGGCAGGCTGCGTCGCCTGTCCATTCCCCTCTCCGCGGAAACATCGGTCGCGGTCGTCGACTCTTCACGGCTCGATCTGGTGTCTCCGGGTGATTCACTGGAGGTGACCGGCCGCCGCTGGACGGGCGACGGATGCATGGGAGCGGCCACGGTGTTCGCCTCACGGCTCGTCGTGAAGAAGCCCGCGCCGGTTCCCGACGGCCACGATCCGCTCGCTTCGGGAACGAAGTAGCGCGGGAGAAGCCCGCGGGACATCGGAACGGGCAAAACACGCCCTGCGCGGCCGCCGCCTCGGGCATCTGGAAAACGGCAGTTCGACGCGGGTAGAGTGAGAACGCGGGCTGGGTCGGCCTCGGCCGCCCATGCCCGTGTGCACGTGCCGTCTTCCCCCGACATCCATCCGCATGCCGGCCGCCGACCGCTGGACAGTGTGCGAGGCCGTTCACCTGCCCGTGGGGGCCGTGGCCGCGAGAACCCTCCGCCTGCGGCTCGACGCGGTGTGGTCGGAACTCCAGGCCGCCTGCGGCACGTCGGCCCGCGCCGCGGCCGAGTGCGAACACGTCCACCAGTTGCGGGTCGCGACCCGGCGCACGCTGGCGGCCCTCGACGCCTTCGAGGACGTGCTGCCCGCCAAACGGCGGGCCTGGTTTCAAAGGCGGCTCGTCCGGCTCCGGCGGGCAGCCGGCGAGGCGCGAGACCTCGACGTCCTGACCGCCCGACTGTCGCAGCCGGACGCGCCGGCGGCCCTGGCGCGGCGCCGGCTCGTCGCCATGCTCTCGAGGCAGCGAAACGAATCGCGGGAGCCGATTCGTGAGATTCGCGAGAAGCTCCTCGAATCGGATTGGCCCGGCCGCGTGGACGGGCTGTTGGAAACCCTGGATCGTCGTCGGCACCAGGTCGCGTTCGGCACCTATGCCCGGCGCTGCTTCAAGCCGATGATCACCGACTTCTTCCAGACGGCCGACCGCAGGGTGCGAACGGCGTCGGAGATGCATGCCCTCCGCATCAAGGGAAAAAAGCTGCGTTACGCGCTCGAGATCTTTTCCGCCGTCCTCCCCAGCAGGTCCGGCGACAAGTGCCGGAGGTCTCTCGAACGGATGCAGCGCACGCTCGGCGACTTCACCGACCATGCGGCCGCCGCCGACCGGTTCGCCCGCTGGGCGCGCGGGGCGGACGCCGGCGCCAGCCGCGATTTCCTCGCGGCGCTCCGCCGCGAGGAATCCGTCCAGGCGAACCTCGCACGCCGCGAGTTTGCGCGCTGGTGGAATCATGACCGCAGGCGATCGCTCCGCAGGCGTCTGGAGAGCACGATCAAACGGAGTTCCGCATGACCCGCCGAGGTATCAGCCCCTCCACGAAACCTCCCCCCGGAAGCGTCCTGCCGCTCGTGGCGGTGATCGGTATGGGCTGCTCCGCCGCCGCCGTGGTATGGGCCGTGTGCCGAGCCGTTTTGGATCGACCGCCGGCGGCGGCCACCGCCGGCGGCTTCGGGTTTCAGGCGACCGTATCCGGCCCCGAGGCAGCGACGGGCACGGCCCCTCCCGGCATGGTCTGGATTCCCGGCGGCGAATTCTCGATGGGCTGCGCCGACCCCCGCGGCCGCCCCGCCGGCGGGCCCGACCCCATGCGCGACGCCAGGCCCATCCATCGCGTGCACGTCGACGGCTTCTGGATGGATCGGACCGAGGTCACGAACGCCCAGTTTCGCGAGTTCGTCGACGCCACGGGATACGTCACGATCGCCGAGCGGCCCCCGAAGGCCGAGGATTTTCCGGGAGCCCCGCCGGAGAACCTGGTGCCCGGCGGACTCGTCTTCACGCCGCCGGACGGGCCGGTTCCGCTCACGAATCACTATGCGTGGTGGGCCTACGTGCCGGGGGCCGACTGGCGGCACCCGACGGGCCCGGATAGCTCGATCGAGGGACGCGACGACGACCCGGTCGTGCAGGTCGCGCACGACGATGCGATCGCCTTCGCGGACTGGGCGGGCAAGCGGCTTCCCACCGAGGCTGAGTGGGAATTCGCCGCCCGCGGCGGGCTCAGCGGCAGCCTCTTCCCCTGGGGCGACGACTTCCGGCCGGGCGGCCGCTTCATGGCGAACACCTGGCAGGGCGTGTTTCCCGGGGAGAATACGGCCGCGGACGGCTTCGCCGGCATCGCGCCGGTCGCCCGGTTTCCGCCCAACGCCTACGGGCTGCACGACATGGCTGGAAACGTGTGGGAGCGGTGTGCCGACTGGTATCGACCCGACACCTACGCGGTCGCGGCCGACTCTCCAGTGCAGCCGGCGCGGAACCCCGGCGGGCCGCCCGACAGCTTCGATCCCCAGGAGCCCGGCCAGAACAAGCGGCTCCTCCGCGGCGGGTCGTACCTGTGCTCCGAGCTGTACTGCGCCCGCTATATCGTGGGCACGCGGGGCAAGGGCGAACCCTCCAGCGGCTCGAACCACGTCGGGTTTCGCTGCGTCAAGCCCTAGCGCGCATCCGACGTACGTCGAGCACCGCCTCGGGGTCGGCACACGTCTCCTCGCCGCCGGCCGAGCCGGCCCTCACCGCCGGTGCTTCATGATTTTCTTCAGGGCGGCGAGCGATCGGGTGTTGGCGACGTCGCCGGCCTCGAGACCGGCCCGGCGGGCCTGCAGCACGCCGCACCGCATCACGTCGAGCCCGCCGGTGGAGTGCGCGTCGGTGGAGATCACGAGCTTGACGCCCGCGGCCTTCGCAGCAGCGGCGTGCTGATCGTCGAGATCGAGACGCCACGGATTGGCGTTGATCTCCAGGAACGTGCCCGTCGCCGCCGCCGCCGCGATGACGGCCTCGATGTCGACGTCGAACCGCGGACGCCTGTTGATGAGCCGTCCGGTGGGATGACCGACGGCATCCACGTGGGGATTCCCGATCGCCTCGATGATCCGCGCGGTGATCCTGTCCCGTGGTTGGTTCTGTCCGTAATGGAGGCTGGCCACCACCCAATCGGCCCGTTCCAGCACCTCGTCGGGAAGATCGAGGCCTCCCTTCTCGAGCATGTCGACCTCGATGCCCTTGAGCACGACGATCGGTGGCCGCCCGCCCGCGGCGAGCGACTCGTTGAGCCTGTCGATCTCGGCCCATTGCTTCAGGAGTCGGCGTCTGTCGAGCCCGTGCGCCATGGTCACCCGTTGGCCGTGGTCGGTGATCGCCACGTACTTCAGGCCCCGCTCGATCGCGGCGCGGACCATCTCCGCCAGCGTGTCCTCGCCGTCGGTGGCCGTCGTGTGCATGTGCAGGTCGCCGCGGACATCATCCAGCTCGATCAGCCGCGGAAGCTCGCCCCGCTCGGCCAGGTCGATCTCGCCCCTGCCTTCGCGGAGTTCCGGCGGGATCCACGGCAGCCCGACCGCCTCGTAGACCCCCTCCTCACTCGCGCCGGCCACCGCGTCGCCCGCGGCCCCGTCGACGAGCCTGTGCACGCCGTACTCGTTGATCGAGAGCCCGCGCTCCCGCGCCCGCGACCGCAGCCGGACGTTGTGCTCCTTCGAGCCGGTGAAATACTGCAGCGCCGCCCCGAACGACGCCCGCTCCACGACGCGGAGGTCGACCTGCACCCCGTTCGGCCCCCGCACGCTCATCTTCGTGTCGCCTCGCAGCACCACGGACGAGGTGCCCCGCCAGGCCTGCAATCGATCCATCGCTGCGGCGGAATCTCTCGCCTCCACCACGAGATCGAGGTCGCCGACGGTCTCGCGCCCCCGCCTCCAGCTGCCAGCGCCCTCGATCCGACGCACCTGCGGGCACTCCCGCATCCACGCGAGCAGCTCCTGCACGAGCGCGTCCGCATCCCGCCAGAGAAGTCGCGAGTTCTCGGGATCCTTCGCGAACGCGACGTTCTCGAGGATGGCCGCCTGCGTCTTCTCGCCGAAGCCCTTGATGCCCGCCACCCGGCCCTCCCGGCAGGCCCGTTCCAGGGCCGCGAGCGAGTCGACGGCGAGCTCCTCGACCAGCACCTTGGCCTTCTTGGGGCCGATCCCGGGCACCCGCATCAGTTCGAAGACCACCGGCGGCACGCGCTGCTGCAGTTCGAGCAGCAGCGGCAGGCTGCCGGTGTCGAGCAACGCGCCGATCTTGCCCGCGAGGTCGCCGCCGATGCCCTCGATGTCGGTCAGCGACCGGCCGTTGTCGGCCCGCACGGACGCCAAGGGCTCGACCATGCCCTGGATCGTCCGGGCGGCGTTGCGATACGCGCGGACGCGGAAGACGTTCCCGCCCTCGTACTCGAGCAGGTCGGCCACGAGTTCGAACGTGGCGGCGATGTCGGCATTCGTCACGGACACCTCGGGGCGGTGCCGCGGCGTCGGCTGTTCACCGCGGGACACGCTGGCCCATGGTACCAGCCCGCGCGACCGGACGACTCGGGGCCGCGCCGCGCCCTCGATGCCGCCGCAGTGCCGAGTCCGACGGGCCGAAGCGGTGCCCGCAGTCCGGCGGTCGAATCACTGGATTCGGCCGGGCAGGGCGGCCGTCGGGTAAGCCGTGGGACGCATCACGGGCGCCGGCTGCCACGAGGTCGTATGCCCGGTCGGCTCGAGGAGCTTGGGAAACGCGCTGGTAGACGACCCGGGCCCGGTGCCAGGAACGACCGGCATGCCATTGACTCCCGCGGCGCCGCTGGTGCCACTGGCGGCGGGAGCCGCGGGCGACTGCGACGGCACCGCATTGAGCTGCGGCGGCTGCACGGGCGCCGGCGAGGCATACGCGGGCATCGACTGCCGCTGGTACTGCGGGGTGATTCCTGCCGAGCCGTTCCCGCCCGCTGCAGGCGTCCGCGGCATCTCCGGGATCGGCCGGAGTGACGGCGTCGGGCTCAACGCCGGAGGGGCCGTGGGCTGGGGCTGCAGCGCCGCCGGAGCCGGTGCGGCATAGGTGCCCGACTGCGGGACGATCTGCTGCTGGAAGCCGGGCTGCACGACGGTGCCCGGCGGCAACTGCGGCGCGGCGATGCTCTGCTGGCCGGGCTGTGTCAACTGCTGCGAGACGTCGGCTCCGGCCGCTCCCCAGGCCTGGGGCGTGGTCTGCACGCTCGAGGCGAACGGGCTCGACACCGTCCCCGAGGTCGGGGGCACCATCATCGGTGCGACGGCGGCTCCGGGCGCGGCCGGGGCCGCGTACCCGCCCGCCGCGTTGTACCCCGGCTGCATCTGCACGTACTTCGTCGAGTAGACGGCGCGGTACTGGGTCACCGGCACGTTCACCGCCTGCTGCACGTACTGCGTCACCGGCTCCACGCACTCACGGGTGCAACCGGTGCAGGGATCGATCTCGCAGGACGGCTTGTAGCTGGTCACGGGCACGCACTTGTACTGCGTGCGGTAGGTGGTTTCCGGAACGTAGCTGACCTGCTGCACCGGCACGACGACCGGCGGTGGCGGGGCGGGTACCGGAGCCATGACGGGTGCCATGACGGGCGCGGCCACGGGGGCGACGGCATAGGCGGGGGGCGCCTTGCGGCATCCGGCGAACAGGTCGGTGAGGCAGCACTGTGCGCGGGACTCACCCGGCAGCAGCACCGCCGCGCTTCCAATCACCACCCCGACGAACAGGGGACGTCGCGTCTTCATCGCTCACTCCTGAGGCTCGCTTGGCCAAGGCGCCGGCGTCGCCGGCCTGATCAACATCCTCGCAAGCCTAGGTTGCGCCCTGGTGCGCCTGCGCAAGAAAAACCGGCGCGCGATCCATGAATTTCCGGGCCGCAGCCGGCACGACCGCCCCCGACGGCACGATCGTCAGGACCGCTGCGGCACGAATCCGCGAGTCCGGGCCTCGAACACGTCGTACAGCTCGTAGAGAGCCTCGCGAATGTCGCCCCGCCGCCGGCAGAAGGCGGCCGCGACGTCCGTGGCGTCGATCACCGTCCCGTACCAATGCTCCGCCCCCGGCAGGCGCCCCACGATCGCCTCCAGCAGCGACCGGCTGGTGCGGCACCGCACCAGCACCGGCAGCCCGCAGCCACCGTGGGCCGTCACGACCAGCCGCCGCTTGGTCCCCACGGCGACGAGTGCCAGCGGTGTCCGCAAGGCCCCCGGCAGGCACTCCCAACTGTCGATGCAGACGGTGCCGAGGCGTCCCGCCAGCCGAACGGCCGACACGACGCGACCGGCGTCGCGCCACGACCGCAGCCGCAGCCGCACCACCCGCGAGCCGCCGGCCTCGATCGCGTCCGCCAGCCGCCACAAGAGCGTGCTCTTTCCGCTGCCGTGGGGCCCTGCGATCGCCGCCGAGCCTCCGGCCCGATGGAGCCGCTCGACCAGGCGGCCGACGCTCATCGGCGCCCCCTCGGCGTCGAGCGGCACGATCGATCCGGGCCGGGTGTACCTCGTGGAAAACGGATTCGTCACCGGAGTCGCCATCCCTGCTTCCCGTCAGGATCTCGAGACGGGAATGCGGGCCGGCGGCACGCCGCCCATCTCGAAGACGTGCTCGGACACGTAGTCCCGCAGGCCCTCGTAGAAGACCCGCACGCGTATGCACCAGCGTACCTTGACGATCAGCCCCTCGTACGACAACGGGCTCTTCGGCAGGGTCGTGGCGAAGTCGCCGGACAGGCCGCGCGGCCCACGCAGCGCACGATCGGCGACCCGCTGGAAGAAGTGCACGCCGAGATCCTCCTCCCCCTTCCCCTCGGTGTACCAGAGGACCGAGTGCTCGATGGCGTCGGTCAGGTCGCCTTCGCGTCCTTCGACACGGTAGCGCACGGCCAGCCTGTCTCCGGGCTCGTAGCGGCGATTGGGCCTGTCGAACTGCACGTCGATGTGCGGTGGCACGACGACCCGGTCCTGAAACTCGCTCATCGCGCCGCCTCCGGGCTGGCGTGCGGTCGGTCCGCCGTCGTCGGAGCCGCCGCGGGCGGAAACACGACGACCGGGAAGACCCGCGAAAAATCGGGCCACCGCTCGGTCACGCCGCGCACGATCAGCCGCCAGCGCACCGCATTGTGCGCGGATGCGAAGGAATGCATCGCGTCCGGAGGCACTTCGATGGTCACCCATGCCTCGAAGCGGGCGTCGGGAGCGGGAGACACGTCCCGAAACTCGACCACGCGCTTCCGCCAGACGGTCACGTGCTCCGTGCGGGTATCGGTCCCCTGCCGAAAGGTCGCCTGCTCCTCGAGCTCGAGGCTCATTTCCAGATGACGAAACGTGCCCGTCCCGCCCTGCGCCAGGAGGACGTCGTAGCGGCCTCCCGGCACCAGGGGATGATCCGATATCTCGACCTGGGTCGGCCCGACGACGGTGGCGAGAAACAGTCTCTGGATGAACAGTACGACGCCGCCGATGCCGACGCCCAGGAACGGCACCAGCAGCGCGAACAGCCACCAATCGATTCGGCCGCCGAGCAGGTCGAGCCCGGCCCCCACGGCGAGCACGATCAGCACGGCGTTCCAAAGGGTGGCGAACAGTCCGAGCCCCACCAGCGTCCAGTTCTCGGGGCTTTCGATCGGCAGCCTGTACCGCAGGATCGTGCCCGGGGAATTGACGAGGTCGTCCCAGCTCGGCACGGCCGGATGCCCGGGAGCCGTGGGAGCGGGGTGGGCGAGAGGATCGAGCAGCTCGGTGAGCTTGGCGGAGGCGGCACGGCGCTCCTCGGACTTTCCCCACGTCCTGAGCACCCGCACGATTCCCGCGCCGCCGATGAGGACCAGCGCGCCCGGCAGCAGAAGCGCCAGGAGCCACAGCCACCAGTTGTAGCCGCGTTCGAGGACCACCGTCTCCGGCGACGCCGGGTCGTACCAGCAGCGTGCGCGGTCCCCCAGATGCCACGCCGACAGCCTGGCGAGGGCAGCCGCGCGATCCGACGTCGCCTGTGTCGACGTCCCCTTGGTCCAAGCCTCGTGAATCCGCTCACCCGCCGTGTAGCGGACTCGCAGGCGGGGCTGCCACAGCGTGTTGACCGCGCCCGGGGGATCCTCGAAGGTCATCCTCGCCAGCCCCTTGGCGAGGATCGTGCATTGCGACTCCAGGTAATCGTGGTTGATCCGCCATTCAGGCGCGGCCACCCCCGATGCGAGCAGGCCGCCGAAAAAAAGCCCGCCGGCGAGAAGCAGCGCATGGAACAGGCCGTCGCCGACGACGCCCCACTCCCGCGACCCCGTCCGCCGATGGCCCCGCTTCTTGGCGAAGAATCGCGGCAGCCTCACGATCGTGCTCCCGGACGCAGGACAGGGCGAACCCGTTCCGACCACCATCATGCCGCACGGCACGGCACGCTTCCAGGAACTCGGCCACCGTCCGCGGGCGATGCGGCGAACGCGTCAGGCCTCGCTGAGCGTCTCCTCCCGGGACTCCAGACCGCCGCCCTCCGCCGACTCGGCCGGGAGCCGCATCGATCGCGGAGCGGGAGCACCGGCCACCGGGGGGCTCGTGCGGTAGAAGCCGATCTTTTCCAGCGCCCGATACACCTCCTCGAGGGTCTTTTCGCCGAAGTTTGAGATCGAGAGCAGGTCGGCGCGGGTGCAGTTGAGCAGATCGTGCACCGTGAAGATCCCCTTCTCCTCGAGGCAGTTGGTGGTGCGGACGGAGAGGCCGATCTCCGCCGTGCTCATCTCGAGTTTCTCGGCCAGTTCGTCCGTCTGCGTGAGGTTCTTGAATGGAATGCGGGGCATGGGGTCCCTCCCGTGCTACGTTGCTTCAGGCCGTCGTTCGGGGCGGGATCGCCCGACACCGGCTCGGGCGGGAATATAATCAAACGCGGAGAAAATCGGCTACCCGTCGCAGGATGGCCTGCCGCCACGCTCGCCCGCCACACACGTGAATTCGCCCGTGCCAGCCCCGTCGCTTCACGCCCTCAACGCGGCCCAGCGGCGTGCCGCCACGCACGTCGAAGGGCCGCTGCTCGTGCTAGCAGGGCCGGGCAGCGGCAAGACGCGGGTCGTGACGCACAGGATCGCGCACCTGATCGCCTCCGGCGTGCCGGCGGAACGGATCGTCGCGCTGTCGTTCACGAACAAGGCGGCCGACGAGATGCGCAGGCGAGTCTCCGAGATGGTCGGCCCCCAGCCCGTGGAGTTGGGCACCTTCCACCGCTTCGCCGCCCGCATCCTGCGGCGCAACGCCCGCCTGGCCGGCCTGACGAGCGACTATTCCATCCTCGATCCCGACGACGCCGCCTCGCTCATGAAGCGGGCCGCCCGCGCGCTCGGCCTGTCGCTCACCCACACCCCCATCGACAGGGTGGCCGGCGTCATCAGCCGGGCGAAGAACGACCTCGTCTCGCCGGAATCGTTCGAGCCCCGTTGGGGGCGACCGGTGGACGAAGTCGTCCGCAAGGTCTGGCCCGTCTACCAGCAGATGATGCTCGATGCGAATTCCGTGGACTTCGACGACCTCCTCGTGCACGTCGCCCGCCTGCTCACGGACAACGACGAGCTGCGCAGGATGCTCGACGCGAAGCATCGCTGGATCCTGGTCGACGAGTACCAGGACACGAACGCCGTCCAGTACTGCATCCTGCGCGGACTGTCGATCGACCATCCGAATCTCGCCGTGACCGGCGATCCCGACCAGGCGATCTACGGCTGGCGGGGCGCCAGCATCCGCAACATCCTCGAATTCGAGCGCGACTATCCCTCCGCCACGGTCGTCACGCTGGAGCACAACTACCGCAGCACCGCCAACATCCTCGGCGTCGCCGACCGCCTGATCGCCCACAACAGCCGCCGCAAGCCGAAACGGCTCGTCACCGAGGCGGCCGCCGGACCGCCCGTGCGGATCGTGCTCGACGCCTCGAGCCACGACGAGGCCGACCGGATCGCCGACGAGATCGCGGCGGCGGCGGCCGGCGGCGCACGCCGGCCCGGGGACTTCGCGATCCTGTTCCGCACCAACGCGCTCTCCCGCTCCCTCGAGGTGGCGCTGCGCACGCGACACGTGCCCTACCAGCTGGTGCGCGGACTGGAATTCTTCAAGCGGCGGGAGATCCGCGACGTCGTCGCGTGGCTGAGGCTCCTTAAGAACCCCCGCGACGACGAGGCTCTCCTGCGCGTGGTGAACGTTCCGCCACGGGGCATCGGCCGGCAATCGCTCGACCGACTGATCTCATGGGCCGCCGATCGGCGGGCGAGCCTGCTGGAGGCCGCCGACGCCGCGGCCGGCATTCCCGGGATTTCGCCGCGCTCGGCGGCCGCGCTCGGCCGCTTCTCCAGGCTCCACGCCGATCTCGCCGCCGAGGCCGGCCGTCCCGATGCCGGGGTCGCCGCGCTGCTGGAGGCGGTGCTCCACACCACGGGATACAGGAAGATGCTCGAGGAGGACGGCGGCGACGAG
>Ga0315909_10008124_pt1 | contig 11559 bp, 21 predicted proteins | sample LakEriMetagenome_11_FD_203527 | JGI IMG/M metagenome (GOLD analysis project Ga0315909, IMG submission 203527) | Freshwater fungal communities from buoy surface, Lake Erie, Ohio, United States - Buoy 2 MA125 | ecosystem: Environmental > Aquatic > Freshwater > Lake | place: USA: Lake Erie, Ohio...
TATCATGTTACTATTGTACAGTATAACTCAAATAAGTCCTAGTATTTTTGGTAAAGTACATCATAGTTTCAACATTGCCCACATTGCTGTTTTTTCCAAATCAGTTTCAAACTCTGGGTATACCTCATCCAATCTATATTTAGGAATATTCATATACCCTTTATTTTCTTTTTTACGAAACATATCTTCTGCGTCCCAAATTGATGCACTAAGCATCTTTGTCTGTAACTTGGCGCCGCGGCGTCCCCAGAATGATACACACTTGTGTCCATCTAAACGAATAATGCCCCAGACTTTATCATGGTTTTCTTGTTTACACCATCCAATATATTCATAGTTCATACTTCTTCCTCTACGGGTTTATCAGCTACGGGTTTATCAGGAATATTTTCTGTATCGCCATCTTGTGCAAACACAAAGCCCATATCCAACATTGTTTCAATTTCAATAGGAGTACAGTGGGCACGAAATACAAACAGTCGGCGAGTAAGGTTATCTTTAGAATAATATACTCTAAAACTGACCCGCACAATATTTAAACGTTGTTCTATTTCTGGCAGTGTAGGACCTTGTGACCATTCGTCAATCAATGATTCTCTGGTCTGTTCAAAATAAAAATCTTGCATCATTTTTTAACTCCTAAAGTCTTTGCTACCTCTTCCAATGCATCTTCTAACATTTCTGTTTGTTCTTTTTTGGATAACTTTGTTAGACCTAAAGCAATCTTTTCTTCATCGGACAATTTCTTCAAAGCCTCACGCCTAGTTTTGGCTACTTGTTTTTTGCGTTCCTCTTTCTCACGTGCCTTGCGATCCGCTTCCTGATGTTTTTCCCACCAATCACGAACCTCATCATCTTTAAGAACCAAAAAATCAGCATAGCCGCTTTTGACCAACTCAGTCATTGCCTTACAGGCAATGCGGGCAAGTTTGTCGTTGTTTGCTTTAAGTTCTTTATATTGCCAACTATCAGTTGGCTCGCCTGAACGATAATCATCCTCATAACTTCTGCAGGGCATAATATTCTCCTTTTATTTCCATGCGTTAAACAAGCCCAACAAACAAGTGACAATTGCCACAATGTTTACTACCAACTGCGGACGATTCTTAACACGAATGGTCCATGTCATAAACATGATTGTACCTAATGTGAATGCTACAATGTTGTAGGGATAAACACTAGGGCCAATTGCATTGCACACGTGTCCTGCGATAATGAATACTGCGCCGGCCCATTGTAGGATATCGTTTAATTTCATTTTACTCCAAATGTGTTTAATGCTGGTTGCAATGTGTTAATCAATTCAGTCTCGCGGCTATGAGCAGGACGCTTGCCTCTCACTACCTCAACAACACCGAATACAAAACGCTCTGCACCTCGTTCACGCAAAGCACGTGACAAACCCCAATCTTTGTTCTCAGTCATAGCACGTTGCATATGCTTTTGCATACGACGGGTAAGTGTCTTACGAACATTACCTGCAAAACAAACAGCAGTCAAACCAATGTAGTACTCAAGTGTTACAGTGTCTTGAATGTAGTAGATGACTTGATTGCGGTCTGTTCTACGTTTGCGGTTGATTTTTGAGTTCATGTAAGTATTATATACCCAAAGTGATTTATCGTCAACCTTTTTGTTTTCTTTGAGTGTGTGTCAGAGTTTGAGGCCAACGATAGAATTGGTCCTAGAGCACCTGACACACAAATGAATACTTAAGTATTCATTTTTATTAAGAAATTCTGTATGTAAAACCCTGTTTGGTTAATACTTTTGTGTAACCTTCACTCTTGTAATCTTGTTCAAGTAGGTCCAATGTCTTTCTATCTTTGACCCTAGGATTTTGTACTTTAATACTAATAAATTTCTTACGAAATTCAATATAAAATTTATCAGCATTGTAGACAAGTTCGAGGCCCAATTTGACTTGCTCGGCCCTAAGTTTTTGACTATCAGAAAAAAGAGAACTATTTACTGCACTACGCATACGTGCATCACGTTCAGCGAACCAAGCAAATTTACCAGCAGATTTGTGTTCAGTTTCTTTTTCAAACATGAATTGCTCCTTTAGTGAATTGATAAATGCATTATATACCCAATCTGATTTATTGTCAAGATTGGGTATATAACACTTTTAGTCTACTTTTGCAAATCCCATGAACATTTCTATGTCATACCAAGCTACTGCTTTAGTATTCATTTCGTAGACAAGCACAGGGTATGCTTCTGTATTAACTTTATCAAAGTTAACAAGTTTCTCAAATTGAGATTGAGATTCATCTTCATCAGACTGGTCCTCAAAAGTGATGTACGCTTTGTTAGTGTTCACAAACATATCAATATCGTAAGACATAATTGGCCCTTTCAAGTGAATAAGATGCTATTGTATACCCAATTTGATTTATTGTCAACAGTGCATTTGTAATACTTTTGTAACATATTCATCACTGCTATCACCAAGATCCTTTTCTTCAGTAAAAAGTACTACATCACCGAATTTTGCTAACTTACGACCGGCAACATCATTGTCACAAACGGCTACTACTTTTCTATTAAGACAAGTAAGCCAGTTGCGTAAGTCGGGACTAGGGTTGTTTGATAGCACTGCTAACGCACTAAAACCACGCTCAGTAAGTCTGGCCGCATCAAATAGACCCTCACACACAAACACGACATTGGGGCTTAAAAACAAACTTTCCACACCCCAAACCGCTAGTGTAGGTTGCTTGCGGTATGTGTAGTATTTTCCTAGCTTAGGATTGTTGTTGGGCTTCTTGTCACCCTCAGGTCTGTATTGTTGATATCCAACCAATTGACCGCTAAGGTTGTATAAATAAAAAGTAGCAACACGTTCAACTTCATCGACCATTGGAAGATGTAAGTCAACATTAAGGTGACGTTCTTTGAGGTGTTCTGTTACTGTTTTCATAACCACAATTATAAACCCAAACTGATTATTAGTCAAGTTAGGAAAACCGATTTATTGTCAAATACCTTGTTCTAGTATATCCATTGCCTGTTGTAGTACTTTTGTTTGTCTGGTATATGCATCATATTCCCAAGGTAAATTCATATACTCCTCATACGTCATTTCATCCGGTAATTTTTTTGTTACGAAAATTCCATGCCAATAGCATTTGTGGTCACGTGTTATCTTCAAATAACCTTTGTGTTTTTGATGTACATGTACTAATTCATGCGCTAATATTTTTGGTAGTGAGTCGAGAGGTATGTTATAGTGTAGGCCAATCCTATTGATGCGATACAAATCTATACCACCGTAAACACTCTCACCTAAGTCATATAAACAGACTTCTAGTATTTCCGGCAACTCAATTGCTTTTGATATGGCTTTGGCAAACGAATCTATGATAGCTTCGCGGTTGTAACTATGTTGATTTGTTTGATAAAAGTATCTAATGTCCACACTTTATTTAGTGGGATCGATATTTTCTTGCTCTGGCTTTACATACTCATAATTTATAGTGTCCAGATTTTCACGAAAAACTATTGCACCATTACGCAAATGAAAACGTCTGGCCACTTCTGTCTTAGGGCTTAATGTAACAAATCTAGTAACACTAGGATAATCACGCTGGATTCCCTTTACTGCCTCAATCAATAACTGTTGTCCTTTGCCACTCTTGTAGCTCCAAATTGTGTAGAACACTGCGGTTGTAGGTACTACTGCGGTAGTCTTTAAATCGTTTGTATTTTCAGGAACAAAATCATGGAAACTAACACAAACCATTGCATCTGGTTTTTCTTCATCAACCAATGCGGCTACCATTCTACCGTCACTTACTCTAAAGTCAGTTGGTATTTCAGGACGTACAGGGTCATCCTTGATGAACTCTAGTAGTTTGTCTGTTAGGTCTTTGATAAAATGTAGCATATGTGTATTTATACATTACACATAAAATGCTAATATTATGTGTTATAAATTTTAGCTAAACTTTGTTTAACTAATTTTTCACGTTCTTGTTTTGTTCGTGCACCTAATACAGTTATGTTATACAATTGATTATTAGAATACAATAGCATAGTTATACAAAACCCTGCGGCATTTGTAAAGCCAGTCTTTATAGTTATCAATCCTTCATGACCAAAGTAACGACTAGTGGAATTACCAGCAACAACTTGTGCCTTAGGTTCTTTGACTGCTTTTCTTTTCTTTTTCTTTTTAGTTTTTTTGTTATTTTTTGATAGTTCAACTGGTGATACTACACGTTGTGTTTGTGCGGCGTGCTGTACTATAGTGTATTCGCTTACTGCTTTGGTTAGTTTTATTATATCACCCACTGTGCTATGATTCATTGGGCTAAGTCCAGTCGGTTCAACAAATCCAGTTTGATGCATACCTAAAGTTTTTGAATTGTTATTCATATGATATATGAAATGATTCATTCCCCCTGGAAAATTTTCTGCCAGAGTTATTGCGGCTAAGTTGTCACTACTGACCAACGCCAAATTAATCAATTCTTGTCGAGCAAGGATCATTCCTTTGCGTAACTTAGTATTTACAACCTTGTTACCAGTGACAGTAAGTTTCTCATCCATGTTTTGATTATATTGTAATACTGTGTATACAGTCATTAACTTGCTTATACTAGCAATGCTAACTTCTTCACAGTACAAAGATCCATGTAATACGGTATCATTTGTTACATTGTACACTACGCTATTAGGATGTGCAAAACAGACTAAAGGTAGGAATAATAAAGATATTAAAATTTTACGCATAGAATATTTATTGTAGCAGGATGCTATCAGAATAACACTATAATAGGATAACCGCAAACCCTATAAATAGGCCTAAACTGAATCCCACGACGGAGAACCATAGCATAAGCAATAAATATAACCAAGTATTTTCTATCCACTCAATATAGTTCATATAGTATTTAGCCAAAAAAATAGACCCCGAAGGGTCTATTTACATTGTAGGACCGTTTCCTGATTTGAATCCTACTTCCCCACCTTCGTCTTTGATGCGTTTTATAACATCTTCAAACAATATAGGACGAAAGTCTGTTTGTTCTACGCATACACAATGATATCTTGGATCAATTTCATCACTGTACAACATAGTGCTAGTCTTAACATCATATCCACGGGGCTTTTTAACACGATTGGCGTGCAAATGACCATGAATGTTGACCCCAAAACGACCCAAACTTTCTTCATGTACCGGGATATGACTCAATATCATACCGTTCATAACATGATAGGCTCGCAATTCACGAAAATATTCATTGTATTCAGTGTCACGGAATATATCATGGTTACCACGAATCAATACCTTGTCACCGTTCAAACGATGTAATGTCTTTAATGCCTTGCGGTTAATAACAACATCACCCAAGTGATAAACTTTATCGTTCGGGCGAACAGTTTCGTTCCAACGCTTGACCATTTCTTCATCCATTTCCTCAGGACTATCCCATGGACGTAACTTGGTTACACCATCATTGCGTGTGAATTTACATACACCCATGTGTCCAAAGTGTGTGTCACTAACTAAAAATACACTAGGCATATTAAATTCTCCAAATTTCTTTAAAACCTTCTTCTAGGGTAGGCTCTTCCCAATTATCAATCATTCTTTGCACAACATCCCAAGGGACTATTTTTCCACTAGATTCTCTACTAGCCAAACGTTCCTTCAATACTGCTACTGTAGGAGTTGAAAATACAACTGCAACATGCCAATAGTCAGGTAACATATAAAACTTTTTAGAACGACTAGCAATAGTAGTACTAGTTTGATCCCAGATTACATCACGACCTGCTTCCCTTGCGGCAACAACTTCCTTAGCCATTAGGTACACTGCTGTGGGCATGTAATCCTTAAACACTTCTTCATAAGTCTTACCTTGTTCTTTGGCGTATGCTTCTACATGATGGTCAGTGGAAACATATTCCATACCAGCAAGCCAGTTTTGCTTCCAAATCCAAGTACTCTTACCTGCACCCGGTACGCCAATTAATTGATAGCACTTGTTCATAACCGTTCCCTCTTCACTCTACCAATACGGCTTGCTTTGTTCCATGTGTATGCGATACCATCTGGTGTCTTTCCGTTTTCAACGCTATCAACACCAAACTTACCTGCGACTTCAAATCCACTACCCTTGATTACAACAAATGAATCTAATGTCTTGGCATAGTCCATTGCCAAATCAAGTGTAGCAAATTCTTTTTCAATCTCATTACATTCTACAACAAACAATTAAATATCACCTTTATAATTCTTGGGTACAATCAATCCACTGTCTAATGTTACCCCATTGATAGTATGGGGTTCATTCTCATCATACGTCAAACCCAACACATCCATCATTTTATGTTTCACTAACAAATTGGGACTACGATAATCTTCCGTATCATCAAAACCCATCATTACACCAACCTCTACGACTGCACCACTACGACATACACCGGCAACACAATGCACAATCACATTACTACGATTAAGCAATGCTTGCTTTAGTAGTATAACCAAACTCTTTGCTTGGTCATCAGTAATTTTCATTTCTGGTTCAATGCATTTATCATCACGTTCCAAATCTAAGAATTGAAATTGGTGAACAGTATTAAACTTGTAATGAGGTTCGGGGAACTCCATACCACAATCAACAATCTGAATCAACAGGTTGTTGGGTCCTGGATCATAGTGTCTACCTTTTTTGATATCACTCAATGCTACATTTTGAATCCACGGCATGTTATTCTCCTTCATTAGAGTTATTATAAACGATTTTGGGATTATTGTCAAGCGCAAATAAAAACGCCCTAGATGCGCTAAATGTAAACTAATTAATTAAAGAACGATTGAGTGTGTAAACTCTATATAATGCGATGTTTGTCTAGGGCGTTTATATAAGCACACAATATCTCTTTCGCTTAGTAGAGCCTGTCTTATCGGGCAGGGTACTGATATGGTATACTTATATAAACAGATGCCCTGAGGCATCTGCTACTACTATTTAGCTTATGCTAAATCGTATCGTGCCTTCATAACGGTCTTCAACATGATTGCTTCCGGTGAGAAGTCATCCAAGTTGCCAGTTAGAATACTTTGTGCAATTGCTGGGCTAAATCCTGAGACTAGCGCAACACCTGCCTTGTTAAACTTAACTGGACTGTTACCGTATGCGGCGTTCAAGTTCCAGAACACAACCTTTGGGATTGTGTAGCCAGCACCTTCGTACTTACGTGCAATCATTTCGATTGCGGAGTCATCGTGAGACACCCCAGAATCAAATTGCATATCGCTGAAGATAACGATTGTACCTGGCATTTCTGCTTGAGGAACATTGTTATCAACTGCTGTCTTAAGCACTAAATCAAATGCCTTGTTCAAGTCGGTGTTAGCGACTTCACCAGTGTTCATTTGGTCAATCTTTTGATTGATGTTACCCTTTAGAGTAACTAGCTTTGGAGTACGACTGAAAGTCAAGAATGTATCCTTGAACTTACCAGTGTTCTTGTCAGCAAAGTACAATCCCAATGAGATTGCAACATCCAAACAAGACAAAGTACTCTTGCTACTACGACCACCAGCAAGACAAGTCATTGAACCTGAACTGTCAACCATTGGCAATACATCGGCATCGCCAACAAAGTTAGGTAGTGCATCCCATTGTGCTTGCAATGCATCCAGTTCAGTCTTAGTCATTGAACTACGGCTGTACTTGTTGATAGCACCCTTCAACACATCGTATGGAAACACTGCACCAGCGTTAATCTTAACACCGGCTTCGCCCTTAACCAACTTAGTTACGTATTCAGCATAGGTTGTACCATGACGACCAAATGCCTTCTTGTAACGTGCATGTGCCACTGAAGGAACATGGTTGTAGTTGATGTTATCCCAATCGTTAGAACACATTTGTGTTTCAACAACATTAGTTAGAGCAACAAGGCTTTTACGATATTGCTTTGGAGTCATTCCAAAGAATTCACGGATTTCACGTGCAACATCACCCTTACGAGGAGTCCACTTTGCAGCCAATCCATTACGGTTACGCAATGCATCTCCTAACATAGTGAATGCTTGTGCCTTAAGAGGCTTAGTCTTAAACACTAGCAAGTCATCGTAACGACCCAATTCAGGAACCTTAACCAATAGACGGCTAGCGTCTTCTGGGCTAGTTAATTCCAAGTGAATTAGAACTTGTCGGAACAATTCACGTTCGCCGGATCCACCACGTGCATCACGTGCCCATTGGACAATACGCAATGCTAGGTCAGGATTTTCCACATAGGCCGCAGTGAATGCAGGGATTATGTTCTTTCCACGGCTTGCACCGATGTTATAGAACAAATCAACGCAGGCATTTGCGGTTGACTTAAGTGCCTTCATACCGTTTGTGGTACGGGCTTCTTGGTTTGCTACTGCTTCTACAAATGTTGACATAGTGTACTCCTTCCTTGTGTGTGTTATGCAACAGGATGCGCTTTTGGTTTCATTTATGATTGAAATTTTAAAGTTGCTGAATGCATCCTAAAAAAGAATTATATCACTGTTTTGATATAATGTAAATTGATTTTGGGTAAACGGGATGTTCGTGCTAATTTGTTTATTTTCTGGTCTGGCCAATCATAGCACCCAGACCCTATCAACAATTCATGTTGCCTATCTAGTAATTGTGTCTGCTACTAGCAACATAGAAAGTCTTTCCAATCTGTCAACTATTCCATCGCCGCTTAGTTTTCTAAGAATCTAAGAGTATTTCTACTGTCCTTCGACCAACTTCAATAGTAGTGACGTTAGTTGTTTAAATTGCTGAAATCATCCCATAAAAAATGATTGCAGGATCGTTGTTGACTGCTTTTATTTTACACAGGCCATCACTCTGTGCTTGTTAGTCTTGCTTCAATAATACCCTTCAACGCTCGGTGTTTTTACGCACTCTACTCCAGTTACTACCACAGTGTCTAACAGTTCATAGTATGATTATGATTGCTGTACCGATCCTAAAAATTAATCATTCAATACGTGTATTGTATATGAATTTGTGTTTGCCGTCAATGTATTTTGGGCAAACTGTTTGGTGGAAGTGGTGAGATTCGAACTCACGGAACACGTTAGCATTCGCTGGTTTTCAAGACCAGTTCCTTAAACCACTCGGACACACTTCCTTATCTTTTTGTTTGTTTTACTTTTTCAGTTATTGTTTCTGAACAAAATACTGCATTTGTCCTGAAAGTTTTATATACAGTAACCTTATCACCGTCTCTGCATTTATACTCACAAACTTGCATTCCAGTTTCAGTGGTACTTTTCTTGGCCAAATCACATTTGGTAGTTATTGTTGTGTAGGGTACAGATTTATTTGCTACTATAGATGGTGATTCTATATTAACATTGATATTAAGATTTTTTGGAACCAAAGGTGCTAGTATAGTTGTTGTGGTTGCTAACCCTATTAACACCTTGTTTATTGTTTTCATTCTTATTCATGTTTACACATCTAATAGATATTTACTTTGAATAAGAGTGAGTAGAGATAGCATATTAATGGTGGAGGTGACAGGGATCGAACCCGCGACCTACTGGTTGCAAACCAGTCGCTCTCCCAATTGAGCTACACCCCCATAATTCTTAGTAGAACTTTTTAGCCTTAGGCTTTTCGTCCTTAACACGTTTGAGATATTCACGACCTACCAAGCCTTCTTCGATTTCTCTAAGTGCCGTTACAGTAGGCCCGTTAATTGTCGTGAGTTTAGCACGATGACCGCTTTTTAATTCACGTACACGCAGGCTTGCAATAAGAATCAAGTCATAACGATTACCTACTGCGGCTGCAGCCTCTTCACTACTAATTCGTGCCATATATCTCTTTCTTTTAATTTGGAGCGGGTAGCGAGAATCGAACTCGCAAATAAACCTTGGCAAGGTTTCAGGTTACCTTTACATCATACCCGCATACTCTTGGTGCATCGTGAGAGGGTCGAACTCCCGACATTCGCCGTGTAAAGGCGCTACTCTACCACTGAGTTAACGATGCTCATTCTTTTTTATAGAAAACAACATCTTTTGTTGTTTTCATATATTGTACACTATTTATTTTTTTAAATCTAGTATCTAATTCACCGAAAATATCAAATCCATCATCATTCCACACAACATATCGGTTGCTATCTACATCGCTAGGAACATAACGTTTATTTTCATTTACTAGAACAAAATAACCACCTGGTTTTAATACTTTAAAAATATTGTCAATTTCTAATTTTGGATTCTCTACATGTTGTAACACAAATGTAGCAATGCAAACATCAATAGAGTTTTCAACCGTGTAAGTTTTTAATGGTTCAAACTGCTTTAAGTTGGCAACGTATAGTTTAGCATACGTAAGCATACTATCACTAATGTCAGTTCCTACAACTTTACAACTGAACTTGTCAATAAGTTTTTTGCTTACACGACCCATACCACAACCAAAGTCTAATACAATTGAATCCTCAACTATAATATTTTGTTCCGCAATTGTCTGAACTAAAAAGTTTGTTTCATTGTCAAACTTTTTTGGGTCATCTGGGTCACTAGTTAACACAACATGTTTTGCATGTTCAAATGTTGATACGTCAAAAACTTCTTTGATGTAGGGCATTTATTTTCCTTGACCTCTATATCTTTTAAATGAGTTAGCACGTGATTTATTCATTGCACTAGTCTTAGGACGTCCGCCACCTTGACAGGTTCGTTTGACTACACTTTTACGTTCTCTACCGTTAATAAGTTTTGCCATTATCCAGTCCTCTGAATCAAGTGATAACCAAACTGAGTTTGAACAGGTTGACTTAATCCACCAACTTCTAAATTAAATGTAGCATCTTCAAACGGCTTAACCATTTGACCTCGACCAAATACTCCTAAGTCGCCGCCATTTTGTCCGCTTGGACACTTGCTGTGCGCCTTTGCTAATGCACTGAAATCTTCACCATTGTTTTTAACTTTGATGTATAAATCCATTGCATCACTAAGTGATTCTACTAAAATATGTTTTGCCTTAACTTGCATTTTTTTCCTTTAAATTTTTGGTCGGAGTACAAGGATTCGAACCTTGGACCCCCTGGTCCCAAACCAGGTGCGCTACCAGACTGCGCTACACTCCGATATTTCTCTTCCTTAAAATCATTCCAACATAAGTGCCACAAAATGCGCCCATGCCTGCTGGAATAAGTAACCAATAGTTTGTAGTGTAATTGATAACTGCTATACAGGCAGTTATAAACACAACTGTTGCCCACAAACTAGCTTTTATTACCTGCTCCTCTTGTATTGATTTCAAGTAGTAAGTATAAAAGATATCAGTGAAAAACACAGCAAAAAAGGTTAAAATATATTCTAGCATTTAAATGATTGGTTGCGGAGGCTGGATTCGAACCAGCGATTCTTGGCTTATGAGACCAAGCGGATAACCACTTCCATACACCGCGATATATTTATTTGTGTTTAGATGGTGCTTGATAAAAGATTTGAACTTTTGACCTCTACCGTGTCGAGGTAGCGTTCTACCCCTGAACTAATCAAGCAAATGTTTAAGTTTG
>Ga0315909_10008125_pt1 | contig 11558 bp, 26 predicted proteins | sample LakEriMetagenome_11_FD_203527 | JGI IMG/M metagenome (GOLD analysis project Ga0315909, IMG submission 203527) | Freshwater fungal communities from buoy surface, Lake Erie, Ohio, United States - Buoy 2 MA125 | ecosystem: Environmental > Aquatic > Freshwater > Lake | place: USA: Lake Erie, Ohio...
AGATCGTTTGACGCAGTTTATTGACGCAGATACACCATTTGAAATTGATTATAATTCATTTGACAAATAGTGTGATGTTGCCTAAAAACAACACCAAAAACCCTACAGTTTGTAGGGTTTTTTTTTGGTTGACTCAAAAATACCAAAATAGTATAATACTTGTATAGTCAATAAAAAGGAGTCAAAATGAAACTAGAAATCGGAAATAGAATTACCTGGGTTAGCCGTGCTGGTGAACTCGACGGTGAAATAGTCAACATTGTTTTAAACCTAAATGCCGCCGGAAAAGTGATTCCTTGGATTGACATTGCCAGTGCTGGTCGCAGTATCACCCGTCTTTGTGCCACTGATAGTTATCTTAAACAGATGAAAGTGCAGTATGTCAGTGGGCACTAACCTATTTGGTTGACCCAAAATTCAATTAAATGTATAATACTTGTATATTAACTAATAAGGAGCTAGAATGACTGAAATCAACAACATCATCCAAATCAACACCATCGTAAACGAAGCCAAGCAGGCCGCCCGCGAAGCTGCCGAAAAATACTTCCAGGACAAGCTGGGCGGTGTTGATCAGTACTCGTGTGGTTTTGCCTGGGTTGACATTTTTGGCATCAAAGGCAACACCCGTCTGGGCAAGGCCTTCAAGGCCGCAGGTATCCGTAAAAGCTATACCGGCAGTTACCAGATCTGGAATCCGTCAGAAATGGGTGTGCAAAACATCGACACCCTTGAAGCCGGTGCCGAAGCGGCTGCAAAGGTTTTTGAGAAATATGGTTTCCAGGCTTATGCTGGTAGCCGTTTAGACTAATGAAATTTTATCGTGAAACCACAGTTTGGGATGGCAACGTCCCAAACCATGTTTATTTGTTGAGCACTGACAAGAGCCGGATGTTTGGTTACATGAAAGCCGGTACTACAGAAACAACAGTATTCAAAAAACCTTATAGATTTGATGCACGATACAGAACTTTTCGAGAAATGCCGGAACTGGGAGAAATTGATTTGGACCAAGTTAAAAGTGAGCGGTGGGAGTTCACTGGTTCAAAAGGTAATACTTACATTGTGCAAAAAACGGACAATGTGTTACAATGTAGTTGTCCTGGTTTTACTTATCGTGGTGATTGTAAACATGTCAAGGAGGTAAGCAGTCAATGAGTCCCAATCATACTTGTAATGTGTGCAGTTGTACCTACAGTGAGGATGAAGGTGGCATGGAAGGTTATTTTGGCATGTTGCCTGTGACATTTTGCCCGACCTGTTTCAGCAGCATGTGCGACATGGCTTCACAATTTTTAACCGCAGAAGATCTAAAGGAGCCGCAATAATGGCCACACGTTCAGCAATAGGTATCAAACATGGCACAGTGATCAAAGCTGTTTATTGTCATTGGGATGGTTATGTGGAACACAATGGTGTCATATTAAATGAGTTTTATTCAAACTCAGTGGATGTGAATCGACTCATAGCCACCGGTGATGTCAGTAGTCTGGGTGCTCAAGTAGGCGAAAAAATCGACTTTGGACATCGCTGGGAAGACACAGACTACATCAAGGTAGGTGAAACTCATGTGGCTCCACAATGCACTTTTTACAGTCGCGATCGTGGCGAGGATGCTCCATTCTGTACCTTCCAGACCGAAACAGATTTTCTTGAGCACTATGATCATATGGGTGCTGAGTGCTATTATTTGTATGATCACGGTGTTTGGTACGTGAGCCAGCATCATCAAAACAATTTCCAACCCTTACACGAAGTCCTTAACAAAGAAACAGAACAGGAGACAGCAGATGCCTAAATTCCGAGTACTAGCCAGCGAAACTGTGTTCTACGAGTTCTTTGTAGAAGCCGAAACCAAAGCCGAAGCCCTTAGACGCATCGACATCGGTGACTACGACACCGGTCCAGCCTACGATGGCGACAATTTTGAAATCGACAGCATTGAACAGGAGACAGCAGATGCCTAACTGGTGTGGTAATACATTGACTTTAGGTCACGAGGATCCTGCGATGATTGCTCGGGCCAAAGAGGCCTTTGCTGAAGGTCGTTTCTTGAGTGAGTTTATTCCTGTGCCCCAGGACCTCAACGAAACCGTGGCCGGTAGTCACAACGATCCAGAACAACAGGACCGTTTGGTAACACAGACCCAGGCCAATATAGAAAAACATGGTTATGGTAACTGGTACGACTTCTGTGTAAACGAATGGGGCACCAAGTGGGACGTGGGCGATGGACAAGGTATCCAAACCTGGGACGATCACGAACTGATTGTGTACTTTGACTCAGCTTGGAGTCCACCCGTTGCGGCCTACGAGAAGTTGCTGGATCTAGGTTTTACAGTTTATGCCACTTACTACGAACCTGGCTGTGCGTTCGCTGGCATATTTGAAGATGGCTCGGACGACTACTATGATCTGTCCAACATGGATTCTGGAGACGTGCAACAGCAGTTGCCGCCCGAATTAGATAGTGCGTTTGGTATCAGTGAAAGCATGGCCGAATTTGAAGAAGAAGAGGATGAAGTTACCACCTGGTACAAAGACGGAGTAGAACAAACCGGGTTAGTCCCACACGAGGTAAAGAAAGATGCTTAAACCCTGGCAAGTGGTACAAGAACTTGAAAGCGATAACAGTCGCTTGTTTAAAGAAAGTGTAGTTGAGCGTGAAGCTCGGGCTGGCAATGCCGAGTTCTTTCGTGGTGCTCGTGCTGCACTGGACGCCATGATCACATTTGGCATAAAAAAGGTGGCTGAAAAGGTTGGCAATGGTCGTGGTATCAAAGCAGAAAAGTTCTGGGAAACTGCCATGGCCCTGTCCAATCGAGAGCTCACAGGCAATGATGCCGTTGCCGCAGTAAATTATCTCAGACTCAATGCCACTGAAGAAGAATGGAATCAGTGGTATCGTAGAATCTTGATCAAAGACCTACGCTGTGGAGTCAGTGAAAAAACCATAAATTCAACCGTGGAGTCAATCAATGGAAATTTTGTTATACCTGTTTTTAGTTGCCAACTTGCTCACGATGGTGCTAATCATGAAAGCAAAGTCTCAGGACAGAAGTTGGTGGAAGTTAAGTTGGACGGAGTGCGTGTTATTACTATCGTCTACCCAAGTGGGAATGTTGATCAGTATAGTCGTAATGGCAAGGAACTCGTAAACTTTGAGCATATCAAGCGGCAGTTTGCCAAACATGCTCGACTTCTCAAAGAGCCCATGGTATTTGACGGTGAGGTAATGTCAAGTTCATTCCAGGATCTAATGCGTCAGGTGCATCGTAAAAGTGATGTGGCTGCATCAGATGCTGTGTTACACTTGTTTGATATTTTAACTCTGGCTGATTTTCAACGTGGACGCAGTGATGTACCACAGGCAGAACGCAGTGCGGCTTTGCGTGTTTGGTACAATCCCATAGCAGATCATGTGCCCAACATAGCCATTCTGTCCCACGAGTTTGTGGATCTAGACACCGAATCTGGACAGATCTTGTTCCAGACCATTAATCAACGTGCCATTGCGGGTGGCTACGAAGGTATCATGATCAAGGATCCTTCTGCCCCTTATGAGTGTCGTCGCAGTACCGCTTGGCTCAAGCAAAAACCTTACATCGAAGTCAGCCTGACTGTGATAGGATTCGAAGAAGGTACTGGTCGCAATGCAGGTAAACTGGGTGCTATAATTGTAGAAGGAGAAGATGATGGTAAACTTATTAGGACCAATGTCGGAAGCGGACTTACAGATGCTGATAGGGATGAGTTTTGGAGTCATCGGGACCGTCTTAGTGGTCGTGTTGTGGAAGTGCGTGCCGATGCTGTTACGCAAAATCAAGACGGCTCGTACTCGCTGAGATTTCCCAGATTCAAAGGATTCCGCGGATTCGAAGCCGGAGAAAAAATGTGAGCGAATATATACCAGACCGCTGGACGGTCATACGCATACACACACCACAAGAAATCTTGTACAAGGTTTTTGCCTGTTGGTCAGGCGGAGGACTCATGGGTTCAGATAGCTGGCAGTTGAATTCGGGCATCACCCGTGCTACCTTTGTGGATCCCTACTGGGAATTTGATGGCACTTCAGGATCGGTGTATCGTTGCCACCGGGACAGTTATGGAACCAACGGCTATGGCGGACATGTTTTGAGCAACTTGATCAACAAGGCTGAAACGCAAGGCACACAGATTGATGTGCTCAGCAAGGACACCGATTGGAGCCAGTTACAATATGAACCCTTAGCACAGTGGGTAGAACAAGGAACAAAATCATGACCAAAGAACTAGTTGAAAATTCAACCGAACAAGACATCGCCGTAAGTCTGTATGGAGCCATACGACAGATCATGTTGGACAAGGATTATCTTTATCAAAGTTATCATATTGAAAATAGCTATTTGACCGACAACGGCGAACGTGCTATAATAAATGTTATCAACATGTTTGGTCCCAGACTTATCAAGGCCATACACAATGATGATGTCAAGCGTGGCAAAGACCTGGTGTTAAACGAACTCAAAAAGGAATAAAAATGTCATACGATCCCCGAGCAGTAAAAGTATCAAAATCAGTCAAACGAGCAGCCGCAACCATCACAGATAACCAACGTCGTCGTGATTTTATTCGTGGTTATGTGCGAGCCGAAGAGGCCAATGCCAGATCTGCCAGTCGCAGTCGTGGGAGAACTTCTGAATGACTCGCGAAGAACTAGTCGAAACACTAAGCAAACACGATTGTGAAGTCACGTTTACCAAAGTGGATGGGGCAGTTCGTGTGATGCCTTGCACCCTGCGTACCGAAGCCATGCCTGTACGTGAATCTCAGGAACATCACTCAACCAAGTTGTTTAAACCAGAAGTGTTGAGTGTGTGGTGCTTGGACCGAAGTGAATGGCGCAGTTTTAGAGTCGCTAATGTGACTGGTGTAAAAATTCTTGGATAGAGATCTAGAACAAGATCTCTGGCGATCCGATGAGTTTTTAGAAAAAGTAAGAACTCGCCCGGACTATGCTCAAAATGTGTATGCGGCCTTGTGTAATATGCGTTGGCAACCCGCAGAAGTATGGCCGGTGCTCAAAGATGAGTGGTGGTCATGTTCCTGGCGTAGTGCCGGAGCCTTGGTTGCTAGGTTTATAGGATCTGGTGACTATATGGATTGGTACTGTTCGGGTATTCAAGATTACAGCAGTGATGAAGCAGATTCACGATTCATTACTGGTGGTTACGTTGAAGAAGGCACTGTAACCGACGAAGTACGTGAGGATTTTGCTGGATTAGGTTGGCATCCAAGCCCTTGGCCCAAGGACGATTGATATAACAAACATCAAAATGCTGTAGTTTACTAGAATTTGTTGTTTTCTTATAAATTTGATAAGTAAAAGTATATATAGTTCTATATATTCTTAGGAGCAATTATGGAATATCATGTAAAAGACAACGAAATAGTAACACCTGATGATTATCAGAACACAGATGTATTATATCTTGATCAACAGGTTGAAGAAAGCAAAAAAAGCACAAAGCGTGGTGTCTATGCGTATGGAGCCACAACCGATCCCAATGCTGTTATTCCAACTTGGGGATATAAATTACTAGACCATTTACCTACCCCACCTCAGCACATGATTGACCGGGCACTGGCTGCACCAAATCCCGAGTGGAGTGGCCTGTTTAGCGGCATAAATGGTCGAGTCATTGGAAAAGACACCGATGAATTAACCTGGAATGGAAGCAAGTTTAGAGCCGCACATCAGGCTCGTGTGAGTTATAGCCAATTGGTCAACCCTGGTGTCAGCAAGGAAAATTTACCCCAAGAGGACGAATTCAGCGTGTGGGTCAAAGAAAATCTAACTGATAACTTTTTAAACACAGGTTTGTTTTTTGCCAAAGGCACTGCCGAGCAACCCACAGTTGGTGCTCATGCTGATTTAACCAGAGATTTTGTGCTGATATATTGTTTTAGAAAAGGTGGTCCTGACACTACTTTATACTATTGGCAAGAGCACGGAGAACCACTGATACGAGACCGCGGAGTACGACGTTTTGATAATTCTAAATTAACTGTGGTTGATGCGTATCGTAGCACCGACGAAGAACTCAAACGTTGTTGGTGCCTGGTCAATACCCGAATCCTTCATGGTATTGATCACATGGTAGAAACTAGAACCAATTTCCAGGTATCGTTTATTAATTCGGTGCCAGACGAAATACTTTACAAATAAACAGCAACCAATAAAAAACCGCCCGAAGGCGGTTTTTTTAAGACAGCAAGAATTACTTCTTAGCGTCTTTCTTTTCGTCTTTCTTAGGTGCTTCTTTTTTGGCTTCAACCTTTGGAGCATCTTTCTTTGGCTCTTCTTTCTTGGCTGGTGCCTGAGCAAAAGCAGTAACAGCAAAAGCGGTTGCGATTAAAGTGATCAATGATTTCATTTTTATTTCCTCATAAGGTTAATTAAAATACCCAAGGTCATGACCCTGGATAATATATTTAACGCTGATCCGGTCTACTTGGTTTACAAATATGCCAAATTTTGGTAAAATCAACAGTTTGGTAAAAAAAGTCGTTGCAACACACAATTTTTTCGTGCATAATGTGTTCATGCTGTTGGATAACAGCGTTTAACTTAAAGGAAATTAAAATGTTTGATCTTTCAACAAAACAAGGTAAGTTGTTTAACGCATTGGTTCTCAAAGGCGAGACCTTAACTGCAAGCCAAATCGCTAAACGTTTTAGCATCAAAAACCCAACTGCAACCATCAGTGACATTCGTCATGCTGGTTTTGCCATCTATGCCAATCAACGCATGGCAGGCAATGGTGTCAAGGTCACCGAGTATCGTCATGGTAAACCAAGCCGTCGTTTGGTTGCTGCTGGTTACCGTGCCCTGGCAGCTGGCTTAGTCTAATCCAGACTGTAACAAAACTGTCAAAAAGGGCGCCTAGTGCGCCTTTTTTGTTGGCGGGCGTTAAATACTTTAATGCCACGCAGAGTTTTTAATCTCGAACGTGATTTAAGGAGTACGGATTGGATCATTACCAAAATCCGTCATCAAGAAATTTACGCTCAAAATCTCTATGCGGCTCTCTGCAACAATGAATACGCACCCAAGGATGTCTGGGGCATACTCAAAAACATACACTGGGATTGTTCGTGGCGATATGCAGCCGGGCTAGTAGCTGAAATCCGCGAAGATGAAAGTTATCTAGATTGGTATTGTTCAGGTACCGGATTCCAAGGCACTGACTTTACCGGCTTTGTGGAAGAAAGTTATGTCACGCCCGAAGTAGAATCCGACTTTGATCAAATCGGTTGGTTGCTGGTGACCCGAAGATTTGTTGAACTCCAGTAGACTTTCTATCTGTTCTCTGTTATACTAACTGCATGAAAATAAACGTAATCTCAGATCTTCACCTGGATTTTGAAGACCTGACCTTGCCGGGAGGTGATGTGCTGATCATTTCGGGTGATGCCTGCGAAGCACGCCACGTGAAACGCCATCAACCCGACCACTACTACAGATTCTTCGAAGAAGAATGCAACAAGTATAGGGAAACTGTTTATGTCATGGGCAACCACGAACACTATGGATTTAAGTTCCACAAAACCTACGAACACCTGTTGACCAACTTGCCGGATCATGTGACCTTGTTGGAAGATCAAACCCACACCATTGATGACGTGATCTTTGTGGGTGCTACCTTGTGGACTGACATGAACAATCGTGATCCCTTGACCATGTATCATATGACTTCAATGATGAGCGACTATAAACAGATTACCATGTTCGACCAAGCCAGGAATGTGTATCATCGTCTGCAACCTGAGAAAACTGTGGAAACTTTTTTACGCAGTCGTGATTATATTCGCCTGGTAGTAGAAAATGATCCCATGAAAAAGTACGTGGTGGTCACACATCACTCACCCAGCCGTGCCAGTACTCATCCCAGGTATCAAAACGAAACCATCATGAATGGTGCCTACAGTTCAGATCTCAATCAGTTCATTCTCGATCATCCGCAGATCCGACTGTGGACACACGGACACACCCACGATCCGTTTGACTACATGATTGGTACCACCCGTGTGGTTTGTAACCCACGGGGATATGCCGGCTATGAATCACGTGCCGATTTCTTTGACCCCAAACATGTAGAAATAACCCTATAGAATTCAAGTTTTTTTTGGTTAAATATTTTTCTAGTCAATAAATTGCATAGTAAATACTGTGCAGTTTTCAAAAACTTCATTAACATTTACACTATTAGGAAAATTATGAAAAAACTACTTTTATCTGCCATTATGGCAAGTGCCATGGGCTTGGCTCACGCACAACCATCAACAGTATCGGTCTACGGAAACCTAGATCAAAGCTACTATGCAATTCAACAGTCAGCTGGATCTACTGCCAATCAGTCGGGTCTAAATTCCCATGGTTGGAGTACCAGTAGGTTTGGTCTTCGCGGAACTGAAGCCTTGGGTGGCGGAACCAGTATTGGTTTTAACCTTGAGTCTCAGGTCACATTGAGCACTGGAGCAGTAGGATCAAGCACCACCGGTGCAGCACAAAGCACCACGGGCACAGCCGAAGTTTTTAATCGAGCAGCCAACATCAGTGCAAAAAATTCACTGGGTGAAATCAAAATTGGACGCCAACTAAATCCATTCTATTCAGCAGTGGGTAGTCTGGATCCACTGGGAGTCAATGGCATGGGCCTGATCAATTACTGGGTCATCGGTAGTCGCTTGAACGGTAGCAATGCCATCACAGGTCAAGACGCAGGAACCAACATCGGCGGTGCAACCACCAGTGGAACCACACCAAATATTTTTAGCAACGGTATCAGCTACACCACACCAACTGCAAAAGGATTAACAGCAAGATTTTTCACATCACCCGGATCCGGAAGTGCAACCACAATCAACGCCGGTATCATGCGTGAAGGCACCTTAAATTATCAGCGTGGTGGATTTTCAGCCACAGCAGGCTATGGAACCATAGCCAACACAACCGGTGCAACTGCTGTGCGAAATTCTGTGTTTGGTGCTAGTTATCAATTTGACAAGTTCAAATTCACAGCAGCAAGAACCATGACCAGATTTGACAACAATCTATTCACTTCCAGAGTAGGTAACGATCTTGATATCACCACTGCTGGTGTAAAATATCAGGTATCGTCCCCAGTTTGGGTTGGTATCGAGCACACCATGGCTCAAGACAAGTACACCACTGCCAACAAAAGTGCAACAACTGGATTGGCTGTGAATTATGATTTAAGCAAGCGTACCAGTGTTTACAGCATGTTGGCAACGACCACGAATTCTGGCACAGCTAAAATGACTGCTGTTTACGGATCATCGGCTGCTATGACATCCGGTGCTGAAAACAAATCATTAAGCGTTGGAATGAAGCACTCGTTTTAATCATTGACAAGCTGTATAAAAAGCCTTATACTCGTGTATAGGGCTTTTTTATGACCAAAACAAACACTCAATCATACCCGAATTATTCTAACGTGACCATAACCGCTGGCTCGGGCATAACCTATACCACTGCCGCCACTGAGGCCACCTGGGTGGTAAATGACTACTATGCCAAGGTGCCACGGGTCAACATCACCGATCAAGACATCGAAATAGATGGCCTAAGCCTTCGAGAAACCATGCTGGCAGTCCGGGATGAGCTAATGATTCCCACACGTATCAACCGAAATACTACTCTTGAAAAGGAGTTTGAAGAACTTCGGACAGCAGCCAAACACTACCAAAAACTTGAACGAAAATTTTTGGAGCAAAAGAAGATGTGGGAAACACTCAAAAAGCAACACCAATAATTCACGATAATGTACAATAAGATATGACTTCTATAACCTTGGATTGCAAAAACAAAAACGTGTACGACATCATATCCTGGTGTGATGATCATTTTGGTACCAATTGGAGTTGGCGTAGCCAATTTCCCAGCTACAGATATGATTTTGTTCTACCCACAGAGCAAGCGGTGTTGCACTTTAAACTAAGGTGGCAATGACAATAACCATTAGAGTGCCTTGGCAGGATCCATACAACAAAGACTTTATGTGGAATGAATTACTGGCCTGGACTATGGAAACTTACGGCTTGCCTGGAGACGCAACCTGGCGTTATCATCCCAACGCAGACTGGATGGACTTTCATTTTTACACAGAAACGGATGCCATGATGTTTCAACTCAAAACAGCTGGCCAACGCCGGGATCAACAAGAACAAGCTGTGGAAGTCGTAGGAAGGTTAATCAATGGCCATTGATGTGGTATTTCATACTTTCCGTATGGGCGATGTTGAAGATCCTTACCTGTATGCGGCCCATCCCATATATGAATGGCAACAGACTGAGCATGGTCAGTGGGTCATGGAGCATGCGGTGAGCGAGCCCACATTTTGGTGCAATCCCGATCCTGCAAGTTTTGGATATCGTGTGGCCATACAAGGCAAACTAGAAGAAAAAGACTACACATTCTTCAAATTAAAATGGGGCAACTGTGCCGAAAATTACCGAAAATGAATATGCCGGATTCCTGGAACACTATACTTGGGAAAAATTAAAAAATCCCGATTACAGAATTGGTCAGGCATTTTTAAACTACTTTCCAGATGTTGGTAAATTTTACAACAGCCAAGGCGGTGAAGGCCAGGATGAAGAATACAGATTGTGGAATGAACGTAGTGTGTCACAGGCACAGAAAATTATAGATCGGTGGAGAGATCGTGATTAACTATTACTACGAACTGGAAGAAAATGTCAAGATGCTGGGCCGTATTGACTGTCAGTATCTGGCACAGTTTGATACTCATCCCGGTGAAGGTACTTTGAACTGGGGTTGGCACGATGAAGCAGTCAAACACAGTCGCAGAGTTTGGTTGGAAAATGCCAATGGTGTGAGTCTGGTCAAAACAGTCAACGGGCACGCAACTGTGGATCCGGTGGAGTTTACCTGGATCAAGTTGAAGTGTAGAGACATAAAGTCGCTGATGTGAAAAAGACCTACTTGCCACTGACAGATGATCTGACCATGATCAGTGTTGAAACTGACAACGGTGACAAACTTGAGTTCTTGAACGGTGTTATACAAATGAATTCAAAAAATAGATTTATACCAGCACGCAGTCCCATAGACGGAGATTACCTGTTGATCATTGAGGACTATGCTTGGTGGCATGTAAATCATTTTGACATCACAGACTGGATGCGTGAGAACTTACCACGTGGTGAAGATCACTGTAAGAGCATGGTCATACACTTTGACACTGAACAACAACGCAGTTGGTTCTTGTTGAGATGGTCATGAAATTACCCAACACCGAGTGGCCCTACATCTGCTACACCAGCCATGACTGGCAGGAAGTGTGTGCCTGGTGTGATAAAACCATTGGTCAGTTTGATCGGGAATGGTACAAACTGGGTGAAGATATCATGGCACAGGGCATATATTCAGACTACAAGAGCACCTACATGTTCAAACAAGAGAAACATGCCATGCTGTTTAAACTGAGGTGGGAATGAGGCACGATCGAATACAAATTACAAGAAT
>Ga0315909_10008127_pt1 | contig 11557 bp, 11 predicted proteins | sample LakEriMetagenome_11_FD_203527 | JGI IMG/M metagenome (GOLD analysis project Ga0315909, IMG submission 203527) | Freshwater fungal communities from buoy surface, Lake Erie, Ohio, United States - Buoy 2 MA125 | ecosystem: Environmental > Aquatic > Freshwater > Lake | place: USA: Lake Erie, Ohio...
TGGCAGCAGTGGGAATGCCAGGCCGCGCTGTAGTGCCAGGCTTGGTAGGCGTTGTAGTCCTGAGGCCAGCCCTGCCTTTCGCAAGGTTGGCAGCAGTGGGAGTGCCAGGCCGCGCTGTAGTGCCAGGCTTGGTAGGCGTTGTAGGCCTGAGGCCAGCCCTGCCTTTCGCAAGATTGGCAGCCGTGGGAGTGGTAGGCCGCGTTGTACTGCCAGATCTAGGCGTGGTAGGCGGTGGAGGGGTCACGCGCCCCGTGGGCGCTGCAGGCGGGGTGCGCGTGGTAGGCCTGAGGGGTATAGATGGGCTCCGCTGTGATGCCTGTCGCTGGAGATTTAACGCTGATAGCTTCGTGCTCGGTGTAGCAGGCCTGGTAGGCCTGAGGGGTATAGATGGGCTCCGCTGTGCTGCCTGTCGCTGGAGATTTAACGCTGATAGCTTCGTGGTCGGTGTGGCAGTCCTAGCCAAGGGATTCATTGTGGGATTACTGAGGGAACGGGTTGGTGTTGGCCTTCTAACCAAAGGATTCATTGTAGGTGTTACCCTGGGTGCAGTCCTAGCTGCAGGCCTAGCTGCAACCCTGACTGCACCTCCAACATGCCCACCACCCTCACTTGCATTTGAAATAAGAGAATTTCCATTCATATCAAAAATTTCAATAGTAGCTTCACTAAAGTCTCCATTATTGGCAAGTTGAACGAGCAAAGTTCCTGGTAATAACGATATGGATGGAGTAACTTTTACTGCTATGCTTTGTATGCCAGCCGGGGGTGCAGCTTCATCTGTAAATTCATCCTCGACGGGTTCATCGGCTACCGGATCTTCATCTTGGAGAGGAATGCCTAGGAAAGAGCTAACTTTATCCTTGATCCCCCCTAGAAATCCACTCGGTTTCTTTGGGGGAGGAGGCGTGCCGCTGCCCGTGCCCGTGCGCGTGCCTGTGCCGCTGCCCGTGCGCGTGCCTGTGCCGCTGCCCGTGCCCGTGCGCGTGCCCGTGCGCGTGCCTGTGCCGCTGCCCGTGCCCGTGCGCGTGCCTGTGCCGCTGCCCGTGCCCGTGCGCGTGCCTGTGCCGCTGCCCGTGCCCGTGCGCGTGCCTGTGCCGCTGCCCGTACCCGTGCGCGTGCCTGTGCCGCTGCCCGTACCACTTCCAGTGCCTGTTCCAGTGCCCGGATTACCTGCTGTGGGAGATGCAGGCGACCCAGAAGGTGGTGGCGGCGGGCCCTTAGGTTTTACATACGCAGTTCTCTTTTCATGCCTACATAAGTTTGCTTCTACAGTCGGACCCATTTTGTAGCCTATTGTATATAACTGAACCTTGGATCCTGCTATCTTTGCTACCGGCAATGCGGTGATATATTCCTTGATGCTAGGACACGATAATATATCTTTCGGGCCAACAAGTTGAGATTTCTTGTTGTCTTCAAGGGAAGCCGACGTCATCGGTTTTACAGCGAATTTAGCAGGACATTGTTGTTTTCCCAAGCATTTTTTAGCTATATTTGGATCGCCAGGATTTGTTGTATAAGGAACACCCATGTCTGTGCTCCAGTTTTTGGGATTTCCAGTCATTCCATCATTTGCACCCTTCATCGGTGCATAGACATATGCAATGCCATTCACCGTTTTCATTACAGGTCTAAATGGAGGACTACTGGGAGAAAAATACAACTTTTTTATTGCATCACTTACCTTATTCGATGCCGGCGCTACATTGCATTTTACGCAAGCCAAGTTTGGATCTGTTGCCCCTCCCACCGCCGGGCCACCCCCGCGCTGTGTAATATTATTTCTACGAAAACTTCTTTTATCTGATCGCCGGGTGGCCATTCTCTAATATCAACTGATATAAAAGTTATGAAACCCTGGATTGATATTCCCTTCTACCGCAACCTGCTTAACTTCGGTCTAGTAAAATACCGAAGTTAGGCACAGAATATTGCATTTATTTATCAGAGAAGTAGAATCTAGGGAAATTTTGTATAAAACTTTGAAACACACCATTCAAGGTTTCATGTATTTTACTTGTATCGTCTATTATTGCGCACATTTCAGCCAAATGCTCATTGTTTGATGATAAGAACGTTCCTGAGTCATTCTTCTGAATCTCCGTCACACGTATTTTCTGACAACGTATTGATTTTCCAGCTGGTGGTAATATTGCACGATACCCTGTAGGTTCGTATATAGCACCAACTTTTACAGATTCTAGCTGTAATGAATCCTCTTGCTTTAAGGGAGGATTCCACAAATCTTCAATTACCGGGTAGGGAGTTTCGAAGTATTTCATTTCGAATGGTGTTTTTGCAAGATTATACGCAAGTTCATCTTCACCCTTTTTAGTTTTTTGTATTTCATTTACTAGATATGCAATTTGACTCTTTTTATTTTCTATTTCTGCGAAAGACATTTCTAAATAATCTTGCAAGCCATCATCTTTAAGGTCGCTTTCTTTTAATACCGGTTTCACAAAAGACTTATAGATTGCAATTTCATCTAAAAATTCCCTTGCAAAATTACATTTAACATTCATTGTTGTCTTAATCTCTGTACTACAATCATTCACTACATCGCTCATAAAATCTGCTAGTTTTATTCGCCAAGCTTCTCCAAATATTTCTTGTAACATATCTTCATCATCTATATTTAAATCTTTCAAAAATCCAAGTTCAGAGGTTGTGAATTTCATATCAACCCAATTTTCATAGACAGCCCCGCCGCTATCTGGTACTCGTAATTCATAATACTCAAACACTTTACGTTTTGCTATATCTTTTAAAGCGAGGCTTGAATCCGATACAGGAAAAAACCCACCCGATTCACTCATTTTCATAACTTTAAACCGCATCATCATATATTTTGGATCATCCTCTTTAAAATAGAATTTGTCGTGGTCCTTTTGTGCATATATTACCTTAAATGGGCTTTGACTGTCAATCGTTTCAGGAGAATTTATATTAGGTGGAAATGCAACAGAAAATATAACGCTGTCGCGAGTTACACCACCATTTGAAATAAAATCGCGCACGCCTCTTATCGCATTTGCTAATTTAGATTTTGGTAAATCAGCTTCCCCCTTAGTTGCGGCGGTAACTATTAATCCCCCTATCCTTTTTTTATCAGTAAATTTACCGCGATTTAAACCAACAACTGATTCTTTTAGATCAGACTCTGATGGAAATATAATGTAAGTAGGCCCTAATAAATTTACAAGCCCAACACTATCTGTCTGTTCGCCCGTTAATCTACATCCGATTTTTGCCTCTTCAGCCGTATGCTGTGATAGAAGAAATATATTGCTAGTTAGACTTTCATCTAATAATATAAATAATAATGATGCTAATATTGTTTTGTTATTTTCAAGGCTTTTAGGGTTAAAGGGTTTGAAAAGGCCTGGAGAAAAAACGAATACTGTTCTCGGATCATCCTTTTTACGAATATACTCTATACAGCTTTGTAGGAGGCTTTCATTTCCATTAATGGGTGGAAAGATTGTAACTCGAAGTACCATCGGTGAAAGGATAACTGCGAGGCGGTCATACATTGTCATTGTTTGACTATTTTTTATATTTTTGCATTGACTTTGCATTGGTAAAATCGGGGGGGCAGTATTTCCACTAATTTTATAGGATCTATTCCATAAACCATTTGGGTCGTAGGCTTTTTTCCTATATTGCTGAATAAGCCTATCATAATCATTTATTTTTGGTTCTAGTGCTTTTGCTGTTGCATCAATTTCTTGTTTAAATATTTCTACTGTTTGATATGCATCTGTAGGCAATACATCATCAAACGTTGCAGGGGGGAGAGTAGAAGGCGCAGCAATGAAACCAGCAGGAGCTGGAGCTGGAGCAGGGGCAGGAGCAGGGGCAGGAGCTGGAGCTGGAGCTGGAGCTGGAGCTGGAGCACGAGCAGCACGAGCAGCAGCACGAGCATCAGGAGCAGCATCAGGAGCAGCATCAGGAGCAGCATCAGGAGCAGCAGGAGTAGCAGCATCAGGAGCAGAAGCAGCAGCGGGAGTGGGTGACCCAAGTAAATCGCGCGCCAACCCTGCAGCAGCGTCACGTGCTTGCGTTTTCATACTACTTGCTGCGGAGCGCATCATATTTGTTATAGTTTGCCCACCTCTTTGTCTTTTTATTGATCGGCTTCTAGGGCGGGCTTTTGAGCGACTTTTGGAGCGACTTCTTGAGCGGCGGTTAAGTCGTCTTCCTCCCTGTAGGGGTGTTATCGGCATGGATGTGCCACCGGTTAAAAGCGACTCTTCGGGGTTTCCATGAACCTCCCCTCCACCACCCATTAATGGTGTTATAGTGGCGTTGCCCCCCTGAAGAAGAGATTGTGTGGCATCATGCCCTGGAGGGGGGGAACTCATATCCTACTCTAAGGTGGCCTAAGAGTTTTCAATAATCAACAATAGACGAATGGATACTTTGGCAGAGCTTCCTGTTGTCAGCGTTGATCCTGATCCGCAGACCCGTAAAAGAAAAATCCATTGCAAACAAGAACTAATCGTTAATTCTCTACAGCGATTTTATGCTGGGCGCCAGGATAAGGAAGAAGTAATGAAGCTTTTAGAGGGCACGTCGGAGATTTCCTTGCGCCTCATCGACTGGTTTGTCACGAACTATGCAAAGCAGCATAATATATCCTATATCCTCAACAATCAGGAGTTTCTCGTCTATACGAACTACAAGTCGCAGCTGAAGGCATACAGTAAAAAGCTGTTTGATCCCTTCTGCCGGCGCGAGAGAATTATGTTTCAGATTCCTGGGCAACCCCTGTTTCAAACGACAGTTGGGAAGTTGAATTTCTTCCGCTGGGCGTTGGAGAAGGGCGTGCTTGATTATATTAAAATGAATTTCGCTAAAGTGGAGACTGCAATGAACAGTAACTCGAGGGAGCTTCAGAAGATTCGGAAGGCCACTTCTGATTCGTCTGCAGCGACAACTGTTACTACGACATCAACACGTAGTTCTACACGGAGACGTATTGCTACTGCCGAGCCACCTAATTCGAAACTCATGCAGAAACATGATTATTCGGTCGAAGTGCGTTTTGATTAGGATGACTCAAATGCCACCCTCTTCAAATTCTATTTCACCAAATAAGCCTACAAGCCACCCTAAAACCCCCCTGTTCTCTGGTTCATTTAACATCTCGTTTAGTGCTACCGCACCTTGGGCTGCAGGGCTGCCCGCCCGCTCGGGGCTCACTGCCGGCGAGATGCCTGCCTCTATATTATTGCCAGCCGCCGATAAACGGGCTGCGGCAGCGCCGGCAGGGGATTGCGGAGTTCTCTGCGGCGAGCCCAGCGGGTCGAGTATCTGCTCAAGAAATCCGGGTTGCGGGGTGGGTGTCCGCGACCGCTGCCGCGGTGTGTGGAGGCGTTCGCGGTAACGTTCTGCGGCTGCGGCATGATAGGCCTTAGCAAGTTCTTCGGCGTGCGCTTCCGCATTTGCGCGTTGCTGTGCTTCGGAGATCTGGCGGGCGGCGCGGCCTGCGGAAGTATTATGTAGGGCAAAGGCAGCGGCATCTCTAGCGTATTGCGCCGCCCTCGCGGCCTCTGCCTCCGCCGCCGCCGCCGCCGCCTCCACACGCGCCGCTTCCGCCGCGTCAGCGACTTGCAAACGTGAATTGCGTAATCTTATGATACCGTATCCTGCTATTATACTAAGCTGCATAGGAAGGGGGAGCATTTGGAATATAATATATCCTATTGCTACCCGCATTAATGTAGAATTAGCAGCATTTATATTTTTATCAGTTTGTTTCACGCCGAATAGCCTTTTTCCAAGCGTTGTCAGAGCAGCCAACACCGATCCCCCAATGTTCCAGAGGCGAGTAGGCTTCAATATATATTCCCGTTCTATTTGCAAAAATCTATTAAAAACATGTGTAAAAAAAGCTGCCGCACGAGACCCCGCCCATCGTATTATTACCATAGGATTTAATCGCCCTATAGCACCTGAAATAGTCCTTAACATACTATTAATCCTTTTCTGAATTCTTTTATGAATGCTATTAAATTTTCTACTTAACATAGATTCTTCTGTAAATCTTTTAACTGTTTTATTATATTTGACATTACCTACCAGCTGTGATTTTGCGGATCCAGATAAATATTTTGGCTGATCTTTCCCCTTTTTTGCGTAATAGTTTCTTGTAAGTCTTTGTCCCCTCTCTAAACGATGTTTTCTTGCAGATATAGTTTCACCATCAAAGTGGCGCCGTTGTGCGCGAATATATGCATATTTTGGTTCAACCCAATTCGCCAGGCGATTTTTAGCCTTTTTTGCCCCTGTTGATATCCAAGCACCGGTATTTTTTAACGTTTTTGTTAGAGAATTCCACCACGTGGGGGGGCGCACTGTAGCCGCTATAGGTGCCCGTGACATAGGAGTTTTTTTCCGCCCTAGTAGCCATCTACCGGCTCTTTTTATAGCACTCCACGCACCTCTCGGCGGCGCTGAAGGTGTAGCGCGACGTGTAGTCCTGTGAGAAGGGGTGGCGGCGTGGCGTTCAGCAAATTCTTTATGCACTCTTTGGAGCCCAAGTGGTCGCCGGCGAATCCCAGACATCTATTTATATTATCTATAATTTTGAGTAATATCGTCAAATTTAGGACGCATAACTTCGTATGCTTGCAAGCTGGCCTTCAGATCATCCGATGTACTTCCTTCTGGCATCCATCTGCTCATATAACCCCTTTCCACAATGCGCTTGGATTCGGTCAAGCCCCTATCACCTTCTTTCTCTTCATATACAACGGAACGCACTTCTCGAATCATATTTCGAGGATCGCGTGTCGGATCATATCGATCAAAATATGGATTCATTGCTAAAGACGGCCCGTTTGCAACAAACGGTTGCGATTGCCTATAATCCTGTTTATCTGTGCGGCTACTCAGCGGGGCCATATCATAAAAAGTCGGTTTCATTTGCGTTGGAGGATCATCTATAATACCCCCCTGAACAACCGGGACCGAGGTTTGCAGGGCCTCGAACTGTCTAGCGTTAATAGTATCTTGTGTATTTACTTCTCTGCGCACACGAAGTTGCATTGTAGGGGGTGGAATTCTCACAGCACCAGCAAATTTGAGTGGATGGAACATTTTGCGCCACTGTCTAAAGGAGTATTAGAACATCCCTTTAAAGGCCCACAACATGTTCCTTCTTCCATTTATTCATATTCCGAACAAGGCGCCCGGCCTTCATCAAATCTGGTTATTCCTTGAAAGGAATGGATCTCATATGATTGAATTTGATTGTAATACGCCGGAGGAGGGCATTCAACATGCCAAAGAGTTTCTGGAACTAAATGAACTTCAAGGGGCTCAACCCCCCTTTTGTGTAAATGACATCGTATTCTGTCCCGTCAGCTCTGATACAGCAGATTTAGTGAATTTTTATACTTGGAAGGAGACTCCTATTGCCACGACTCCTCAAAAGGAAGTATGGCGCTCATTTCTTTGGGCGCATGCAGAAAATGGTGGTGATCCGTGGGGTGTAAATAAGATGATGGAAAGTATATCATTTTCTGATAAAAATGATACCGCATATTCCGTTATGAACTATATTGTGACTAACGCCTGGGTTGTTTAACACCTTAAGACATCGCACAATATACGTATAGAAGGATGGCATCTATTCGCAATCGGACCGCTCGTAAGGCGACGCAGGATATTAGTGCGAATGTGATTGATTTTGCTGTAAATGATTCTCTGCAGAAGCTTATTGCAGCAGAGGCTGGAGTTGCATATAAGCGCCCGTGGCATAGGTTGGAGCGCGGGCTTCGCTTAAATCGTTTGCGTGCATTTAGTGAGGATCTTGCGCAAAAGCGTGGCCTGAAAGATACAGAAAAGCAGGCATTATTAACACTTTTGGTGAAATCACTCGATAAGAAACTTCTTAATTCTAAGACTTCGGTGGAATATGATCAGGAGGAGGAAGTTATTAAAGAGATTAAACCTCTTGTGATGCATCAGGCCGCAACTGGCGAAGTGCTTTTTCAGTTGTTGGAGAAGAGAAATGCAGTTACATTCCGAAAGCGAGGGCCCGCGGCCGCCGCCTCGGCGCCACCGGCAGCTGAAAATACAGAGGGAGCACCCGCCTAAGAGTTCTAAACAGACTAATACTAGGGAAACGCCGATGCGCGGTCATAAGTTTGACAGGGCGGGACACGAAAGCTCAAAGTTACCGAGTCATATGTTTCATTCTGCTACAGATCTTATTGGTTGGTCTGATTTACAGGAGCCGGCTCCATCGCATGCGACGACTTTTCACGATTGGAAAGAGCGGGCTGAAACTGTTTTAGAGGATGTGTTGGGGAGCAGTGAGGCTAAAATCTTTGGCAAGGATGAGAGAAGTTATGAGATCGGAAAGCAGTTTGGGTTTCGCGCTTTGGAAAAGTTTGTGCAGAGGGCTACGGCGGTAGGGTGGGCGAGTCAGCCGCCCGAACTGCGGCGTTTAGCCGCGGAGGAGGTATTGAAGCGCCCCCAGATTCCCCAACGCACACCGGCCTGGTATGCGCAAGGGAAAGAAGTGCTCACCGCATCTGAGTTTGCTAAACTCTATGGAAGCCCAAGGTGTGTGAGCCAACTTATAATGAGTAAAGTTCCTAATCCATCGGCCCCGGCAGCCACTAATCGTCTGGCATGTATGACATGTGAGATGGGTCCATTTGATTGGGGTATTCGATTTGAACCAGTAGTAAAGGGGATCCTTGAACAAAAGTGGGGGGCAAAGATTGCGGAAGCAGGGCGGATTATACATCCTACTGATACGCACTTAGCCGCAAGTCCGGATGGAATCATCATGGACGCCACTGATTCTGCGCGTGTTGGGCGACTCTTGGAGATTAAGTGCCCCATTACGCGCGCAATAGGGGGGACAATCCCATATGACTATTGGTGCCAGATGCAGATTCAGATGGAAGTCACAGGTGTAGGGGAATGTGAATATGTTGAAGTGAAGATTCAATCCCTACAGGGAACTCAAACGGATCTTTCGGGTGTTGCTGACGGATATGTATGGCTCCTACAAGATCCAAAAACGTGCGAAACAAAATATGCTTATACGGAAACAGAGGCTACAACTTTAAAAGAGTCCGGGTGGGATATAACAGAAACTATTCCGTGGCGTTTGGCTGGCATGTATGCCGTGACAGTCACACGCGATAGGGGGTGGTTTCAAGAAACTACAGAACTACGTCGTCAGTTTTGGGAAAATGTGGAAAAGGCGCGGCAGGGTCTATTTCAAGTAGTCGAGGGACGCGCCAAGACGATAAATGTGATAAAAGAACCGGCGGCGTGCCTTATTACAGATTAATCACAGGCATCGGCCATTTATACATAGCCCTAACTTGCATTCATTTTCTGAAGTACATGACTCACCAGATTGAAGTCCATTGGAGTTTGCATAGCGATCGAGTCCTGCATTTTTTATAGCATCTTCTATTTGAGAATTAAGTTTTACTACATCTACCGTCCCTTGGGGGTTACTGGGCAAGTCTTGGAATCCGTCGTGCATTAAGCGCAATACCACGTGTTTGGTAAAATAAAGCGCTACTATAAAAAATAGGCCATGTGTAACTGCTACTACAAGTTTTGTACTATGCGCGGGGAAACGCAGTAACACTCCCGGGGTTAATAGGAAAAACAGAATAGCTATATATGCTGTAAAATACGAGTGCATTCTATTTAATGGGGGGAAATACAACCGTATTGGGGGACCGCTTGTGTTTTGTAAAAAGCCAGTGTAATATCTTGGATAGGAGCCGAGCACGAATCTGGATCTCCGCGTTTATAATTATTTGTCATTTGTCTAAAGTTCCCAGTGCGTTCTAAGCGTCCTTGGTAGTCTAGATCATGACATCTTTTTGCAGAAGGATACATGGGTTTTTCAAGAGGATCCAGCCAATCATTTAAAAGATTGAACGGGCGGCGGAGATCAGATAAATCCGGATTTCCCGGTGTTATATTTTTCATATCAGGGTCTTCTATATTCTCTACGGGCGCCCTATTATGAAATGCCTCCAGCGTATCAAGGCGTTGTTTAACAATGGGGTTTGCCCCATACATCTCACGCGATTGCACAAAAAATACGAGGAAGATTGTTATAAACAGCCATCCTAGTATGAAAATAAGGGCTCCACTCATTTTTTTCATTCCTACAAGCTTACCTAATATGGTATAGCATATTCCGCTGTCCAAACCCTTGCCTTTTCTTCGTATAAGGCCCGATTTTCCTTATAAATATTGGCTATGTCTGGGACAAACGGGTCATCCGGATTTGGATCGGTCAAAAGACTTGTTATACTTAAAAGCACTTTGGATATGGTTAGTGCAGGCGACCAAGCACCCTTAAGAATATCAAGGCATATTAAGCCTGCGCTATTAATATTCGGGTGATATATCTTCGTTAAAAATTTAACATGAGGTGCGCGAAAGGGATAGTCACCCGGGAAATGAATAGAAAGGTTAAACACACCCCCTACAAAGGGGCTATCATCTGGCCCAAAGATACAGCCCTCCCATGTATATAAATCATCCCCTATTGGTCCAGCACTACAACTGGTCGGCGGGTCTCTTCTAAGGTCAGCAAGTTCTTTTTGTATCCGCCGTAAAGCCATTGTGTTATATATATGTATTTTAAAAACCTTAGACCCACATAGAATGTTTGATTCTGTTGGGCTCCTTGCCGAGTTTCTTGGAACGTTTCTACTTGTTCTTTCCGCCCTTGCCACCAATGGGAATGCCTATGCGGTTGGCGGAACCCTCGCGTTAGTAATTCTTCTGATTGGTAAGTTGTCCGGCGGCCATGTAAATCCTGCAGTATCCGCAGCCATGTACATGAAGGGTTCCCTCAGCCTGAAGGAGCTTCTTGCATATTCCGCGAGTCAGGTGGCGGGTGGCGTGGTGTCGCTCTATGCTTACCGCGTATTCGCCTAAACCTCGCGCTCATATAATCAACTAGTATGAACTTTACACCATCCGTTATTGCTACACTCGCCACGAGTGGCGCACTAAAGGATCTCCGACTCCTATTAAGTTCGCTTGCGATTTTCAATGCGAATCCACCCACAGTCTATTTATTTTGCGATAAGGATATCGCCGAAAAAGTGGGCGGATTCAAGTATGCGGGGCGTCTTATTGTGCGAGAGGATCTTGGGGTGTATGCAGGTCTGAACCGACAGCAGATGGAGCAAATGCCTGGTGTGCATTTTAAAAGTAAATGGTTCGATTTTATGGCAGAAAAGATTAAGTTGCTTCGGTGGGTTCTTTCGGAGGAAAAGGGGGGTGTTCTTTTCTGTGACGCCGATATTTGCTTTCTTGGGCCGCTGCCTGAGATTCCCTTGGGATGCTCTCTTGCGCTTAGTCCTCATGCGATTCGTGAAAGAGATACGGCGCGATACGGATATTATAACGGAGGATTTCTCTGGGTTTCTTCACCGAAACACCTGGATGTGTGGTGGTCGGCGTGTGCTTCCTCGCGGTTCTATGAGCAGTCGCCACTAGAAGATGTTGCAGCTGCAGCTGGAGCAGGGGAGCTCTACGAATTTCC
>Ga0315909_10008131_pt1 | contig 11550 bp, 14 predicted proteins | sample LakEriMetagenome_11_FD_203527 | JGI IMG/M metagenome (GOLD analysis project Ga0315909, IMG submission 203527) | Freshwater fungal communities from buoy surface, Lake Erie, Ohio, United States - Buoy 2 MA125 | ecosystem: Environmental > Aquatic > Freshwater > Lake | place: USA: Lake Erie, Ohio...
ACCTGCATGGAACTACCCATTTACAGGATGACCGTGGACGAGGTGGATGAAGGGGTCCAATTCGTGGCCCTCACCGATATGCCAGCGATTGAACGGCCATTCCAAGCCTTCGCAAAGACACCACAACGCTTCACCGAAACAGGAGAACGGAGAGTGCTTACTGGCCCTCTCATGCTTGCAGACACTCCCATCTTTCGAAAGGACGAAACCTACGGGGAGTACTACGTCGTCTTTGACAAAGCGACCATCCGCAAAATCGTCCAAAAGTATTTCAAGCAGGGCAACCAGCACAACGTTAACGCTTACCACAATGCCGAACTGGATGGCGTGTTCATGTTCGAGTCCTTCATCACCGACTCCGAGCGTGGTATCATGCCACCGAAAGGATACGAGGACACTCCTGACGGCTCTTGGTTCGGTTCCTTCAAAGTCGAGAACGACGAGGTGTGGGACAACCGCAATCTATTCCGGGGTTTCTCCGTTGAGGGACTGTTCGGGATGGACAAGACCGAATCCGAACTGGAGGTCGCACTCGCTGGCCTCGCTGACGAATTAACTGCTTTTTTGCAACAATTAACCCCCACCTACAAATCCCACTAACTATGAATCTCAAAAACGCAATCGAATCCCTGCGGACTGAACTCCGCAAATTCAGCACCCAAAAGCAGTCCTTTGCTGACTACAAACTCGTTGACGGCACTGTTGTCCGTGTGGATGGCGACCTCGTTGCCGGTACTGCCGTTTACGTCGTTGCCGAAGATGGTACACTCCCTGCACCCGATGGCGAGCATGTCGTTGAAGGAGTCGGAACAATCAAGACCGAAGCAGGCAAAATCGTTGAGGTCATCGCTGCCGAAGTAGCAACCCCGGTCATCGAGCCGTTGCCTGTTGCTGCTGAAATCACCCCCGAAGTGGCCGTTGAGGTAACCGAGGAAATCAAGGGTGCTTATCCGCTAATGACCCCCGAAGTCGTTGAGGCTATCGTTGCCAAGCACCTCGGAGCCATCATGGAAGAACTCAAAGCAGCCTACGCTGAAATGGGCAAAATGAAGGAGAAAATGTCTGCATTCGCATCGCAGGTTGAAACCATGGCCGACATCGTCGAAAAGGTTTCCGAACTCCCAGCCGAAGCCCCAAAAGCAAGCGGTTCAGCAATCGTTGAGCAGCGCAAGGCTCAAGCCTCGCAGAACTTCAACGAACTCGCACAAGCACTTCAATCACTCAAAAAAAACTAAACCCCTAAACCCCCATTAACAATGGCATACAATTTTGGCAATCTAGTTGCCTACACCGACCAAGAGAGGCTTCCTCTCATCACCAAAGCGGTATTCTCCGCTCGTTCAGCAGCCCTGTTCACCAAGCAAGTTGGTGTTAAGTTCGCTGCTGCGTTGAACCTCATGGACACCGATGCAGTTCTGCAAGGCGGTGATACTTGCGGTTACACAAGTTCAGGCACAACCACATTCAGTCAGCGCGTCGTAACAGTTGGCCGTATGAAGGTCATGGAAACTTTGTGTCCTCGCGCCTTGGAGCAATACTGGATGCAGACCCAGTTGACCGCTGGTTCAATGTACGAAGGCGTTCCTTTTGAGCAGGCGTTTGCCGAGCAGAAGGCTCTCCGCATCGCAGAAGCGTTGGAGAACGCAATTTGGAAGGGCAACACCTACTTTTCAGGTGTCAACCAGTTGTTGAACGCTGCTTCGGGTTCTACGATCAGTGGTAACACAGGGGCGGTTTCTGCGTCCGTTGGTATCACCACAGGCAACGCCATCGCCATCTTCGACGGCATCTACAACCAAATCCCACAGGCCATCCTTACTCGGAACGACCTCGTAATCTTCTGTGGTTGGGACAACTTCCGTACGTTGCTTGGTGCTTTCAAATCCTCACAGGCAGTTATGTACAACCAAGTCGACTTGGCTGGCCTTGCTGACGGGGACATCATCTACCCCGGCACAAACGTCCGTGTCATTGCAGTCCCCGGCTTGACTGGAACGAACCGCATCGTTTCGTCTTACCTCGCTAACTTCGTTTACGCGACCGATTTGCTGTCCGACGAAGAGCAGTTTTCCATCTTTTATGCACGCGAAAACGACGAAATCCGGAGTATCGCAGCCTTCAAAGCAGGTGTCCAAGTCGCTTATCCCGACCTCATCGTAGACTTCCGCTTGACCTAATGTGTAGGGGGGAGGGAAACCTCCCCTCGCTTTTTTGTTCTCTTGAAACTTAAACCCCAAATACACATATGTCCTGCGCACTAACAACTGGTTACACACTCGGCTGCCGTGATTCAGTCGGTGGCATCAAAGCAATTTACGTCCAAAACTGGATTTCTACCGGGTCCTGTAACGCTAACCTTTCAGGTGCGGTTACGGGGTTCACCGGATACAATGCAAGCGGTTTTTTTGAATACGACTTGACCAAAGCCACGTCATCCATGACCGAAACTTTGAACGCAAGCATGGAGAATGGCACAATCTTCTACACCCCCGAAGTAACCTTCACCATCAACAAAATGCAAGTCGCAGTCCGCAATGAACTCCGTTTGCTCGCTCGTAGTAAAGTCATCGTCATCGTCCAAGACAACAACAGTCGTTACTGGTTGCTGGGTGCTATAAATGGCCTTGAGGCAACCGCTGGAACCGCTGGAAGTGGTACTGCCTTTGGCGACCGAAATGGCTACGAAATAACGCTTTCCGGAATGGAGCCTAACCCGATGTTCCTGATTGAGTCAACAGTCTTTACACCATCGACTACGCAGATACTCGGTTCGTAGTATCTTCGCATCAGGTTTTCTTCATCTGAGGTTTGGGAGGGCAGTCAGCAATGGCTGCCCTTCTTATTTTTACGGCCATGAAGATTTGTATCGTTTACAACGCCCATCCAACCGGGTGCAGTTACTACCGCCTCGAAATGCCGAACGCATACTTGGGCGACAACTACCCGGAGTTCGATTACGTCTGCGTTGAGAACATCACCACCATCAGCGACGAGGGGCTTCGTTCGATTGACCTGTTCCTGTTCAGCAGGCTTTGGTGTCAGGGAACCATGGAGCAAGTCGAAAATGTTTACAAAGCCCTGACCCAATACGGAGCGAAAGTCATCCTTGACTTGGACGATTATTGGGTCCTTGAATCGGGCCACATCATGTACCGCCACTACCATCAAACCAAACTCGCAGAAGTCATCCGTAAGCACATCAAATTAGCCGATTGGGTTACCTGTACCACCGAGCATCTTGCTGCCCGCATACGGCCTCTAAATGCGAATGTGAGCATTTTGCAGAATGAACCCTACGAAGCCTATCAGCAATTTATTCCCAACCCGGAGGAAGAACCCGACAAGCACCTCGTCAAGTTCGGTTGGTTCGGTGGGGCGCAGCATGGCGAGGACATGGAACTGCTCCGTGAGGGGATGCAGAAACTACGCTGGGACGCAAACTTGGACGGCAAGTACAGGCTCTATCTCGGAGGCTGGAACGACAACAACCCCGTTTATGAGGGCTACGAGAAAATCATAAGCGACCAAGGGAACAATCCGAACTACGGACGCATTCAGGCTGCGGACATCTACTCCTACGTCGGGGGCTACAACTTCGTGAACGTAACGCTTGCACCGCTTCGGGACACCAAGTTTAACAAACTCAAGTCCGAGTTGAAGGTGGTCGAGGCAGGGTGGATGAACAAGGCCATCATCGCAAGCGAAACTATCCCCTACACCGACGTAATCAAGCACGGGGAGAACGGCTTTCTCGTTCCCTACAACAAGCCCAAGGACTGGTACAAGTACATCAAGCAGTTGATTCTTGACCCTGACCTGCGTAAAGGCTTGGCTGACAACCTCACGGCCGACATCAAGAAGCGGTTCAATGTAGCCGAAACCGCCAAGAAGCGGGCCGAGTTGTACAGGCAGATTGGGCGCAAATTGTGAAATTCGGGGGCATCGCACATTTACAAGCAGATGCTTTACCTGAACCCTGACACGACCAACACCCTGACGGTTACTTGGACCGAGCGAGCCAGCACGGGGGACCGCTACATCTTGCGACTCACGAGCATCGCCAAGAACACCACGACGGACTACACGCTGCTGAAATCCGCAAACCTTTCTTCCTACACCAACCGCTATGACCAATTTTCGATTGCCGTGGGGTCGCTTGAAACAGGCTCGTATAAATATGAAGTTTACGATACCAATAGCACGGTTTCAGCAGCCCTTGCGGTGGTTGAAACGGGCTTGGCTTTTCTACAAACCGCAACGATAGGCTTCAACACCTACGCCAATTCAATCACTTACAACGTCTATGCCGGGGGCATATTCGACCCAACTTTTGACCAAACATTCAACTAATGAGCGTACAAACACGAAGCGAACTCCAAGCGAGTGCCTTAACCATCACCAACGAAACCGCTGCCGGGGCGAACACCGCATCCCGTGTTGGTGGCCTATTCGACGACCTTGCAGACACCGCAACGCTTGACATCGAGCGTGGCTATGCTTCGGTTGCTACGGCTGCTGATAGGTCATTTGTAACGACCAATAATACTGCTGCCAAATTACTGATTGTAACAGGCAACAACATTCTATCAACCAACAACTTTTCGAGAGTTGCAACAAGTGCGGGGCCATCAATCACCTACACGGGGACGCTATCCGCTGCAATTAGGGTGAGTGCAAATCTAACTTTTGCGGGGGCAAATAACGATAAATACGCTTGGGGTTTTTTAAAAAATGACGCACAAATCGGCTCATCGGAAGCACGAGTTACTTTGACCCATACCGAGGGCCATCAAGTAGTTTTGGAAACCTTTTTGATAGCAAATACCAATGATGAATTTTCAATCTATGTAACTTCAACTGATGGTGTTAGGACGATTACCATCTCATCCATCAGTTTTAATGCTCACACGCTATGAGTAATAAATCTACTCAACACTTCACCCAATGGTTGGGGATAGAGCATAAGGTCCCTGTAATGTTGGAGAACCGCTCCGGCAAATACATCACCTACGGCTTTGCGAACGAGTACCCATACTACCTGCTGGACAACTATCGCAGGAGCAGCAAGCACAACGCTATCGTCAACGGCAAGGTGAACTACATTATGGGCGGAGGCTGGCAGGCAGGGGATGACCTGACCGTAGAACAACAAGCCCGGTTCATCAAGTTCTTCGACGGACTTTCCAGCACGGAGGACCTCAACGATATCACCGAGAAACTGGTCTTGGACTTGGAGTTATTCAACGGATTTGCAGTTGCGGTTACTTGGTCCAAGTTGGGAACCATCGCCAAGATGGAACACGTCCCCTTTGAGAAAATCCGTGTTGACAAGGAGGATAAGATGTTCCAAGTCGCTGATTGGTACAACGACGATATGATGCAGTTGTTCCCCAAGGTCGGGGACATCGAGAAGATTCCTGCCTTCGACCCGGAGAACCGCCTCGGAAAGCAGTTGTTTTATTACAGGGTCTATGCTGCTGGCGTGAAGCACTATCCTCTACCCGAATACATCGGAGGGAACGCTTGGATTGAGGCAGACGTACAGGTGGCGAACTTCCACAACAACAATCTGCGCAACAACTTTTGGGGCGGTTACCTAATCAACTTCAACAACGGCATCCCAACACCCGAAGAGCAGGGCGACATCGAGAGGCAAATCAAACGCAAGTTCAGCGGTACGGATAACGCTGGTCGCTTTGTGGTAACCTTCAACGACGATGCTGCAAAGGCCCCTACGCTGGAGCCATTAACTCCGAGCGACATGGACAAGCAGTTCGAGATATTGAACAAAGCCATCCAGCAAGAGATATTCATTGCCCACAGGGTTACCAACCCCATGTTATTCGGAGTAAAGACCGAGGGCCAACTTGGTGGACGCAACGAATTGGTAGAGGCCTACGAACTATTCAAAGCCACCTACGTCAACGACCGGGTGCAGAAAGTCGAAAGAATGATAAACTACTTGGGGTCTTTCAACGGTGTGGAAGGCATGGAGTTAATCCCTACCAACCCAATCAATGAGCAGTTGAGCGAACAGGCTCTCCTTCAAGCCATGACCCCCGCAGAACTGCGTGAGAAAGCAGGCTTGCCACCAATTGAAATAAAGACCGAATCAAGCGTCCAAGATGTTATTACGGCTATCAATTCGCTCTCTCCGTTGGTTGCCAACAAGGTCTTGGAATCCATGTCAGCCAACGAAATTAGGGCCTTGGTGTCCTTGCCTGCAAAGGCAGAGGGTTCGGGTCTTGCTGGGGAAACGGCAGCCGTAGAGGTCAGCCCTGAACCTACTGCACCGCAAGGCTTGGCATCAAACGACAACATCAAGAAACTATCGGGCCGTGAGTACCAAAACCTGATGCGTATTGTCAGGCAGTACATGCAAGAAAAAATCACGCTGGAGATGGCTCGGACCATGTTGTCAGCAGGATTCGGCCTGTCTGCCCAAGAGATTGACACGATGCTTGGAGTGCAGGCCCAAGAGTTCAGCGAACCGACTTGGGGTCAAGATGACGATGAGGACTACGGATGGGGCGATGAGGAGTTCAAGGTCTTGGAGGTGGTTGCAAGTAAATTCGGATGCCATGCAGACGACTACCATGTGATGCACTCCAAGCCGATGCGGTTCGACGCCAACATCGACGAAAACATCCGCTTGGCCTTTGCCGAACTGGGCGAGGAAGAGGTTGAACTTGACAAGAAGATTGAAGCCTACCGCAAGAAGAACCGGGAAGCCAGCGTTGAAGAAATGGCCAAGGAGTTCGGGGTCAGCAAGGCCAAGGTTGCCAAGCGAGTCGCCTACTTGATAACCAAGGACCGCTACCCAATCAGCCGGGCGGTGGACAAGATAGCCGAGCAGAACCTTCCCAAGAACGTGAAGGAAGTTGCCGAGCCAGTCTTGGAAGTCCGCTACAAATACGCATGGGCCACGGGGTTCAGCAACAAGGACAAAGGCTCCAGCCGTGAGTTCTGCAAGGTCATGTTGGACTTAGCCGGGCAGGGCAAGGTTTACACGAGGGAGGACATCGACGGGATTTCTGCGATAATGGGTTACTCCGTGTGGAATCGCAGAGGCGGTTGGTATCACACGCCGAGCGGAGTGAATCGCCCCCAATGCAGGCACGTATGGGAGCAGCAACTCGTTATCCGCAAAGGCAATAAAATCAGCAAGGCATGAAGGCACTATTCATAAGCGAAGAAACGCTGCTCGACAATAGCATCATCAACGAGAACGTATCCTACACCCAAATCCGTCCTACGGTTGTCAAGGTGCAGGAGATGCGGATTCAGCCCATCGTTGGCTCTCCGTTGTACGGGGAACTCGTCAGCCAAGTGGTCAGCGGTTCAACCTCTGCACTCAACCAAACGCTCTTGGAGGACTACATCCAACCCGCAATGATTCAGTGGCTTTACTACGAGTTGCCCATGGTCTTAGCGTTCAAGTACATGAACAAGGGCATGGTCCGTAGAACAAGCGAAGAATCCTCCCAAATGAGCATGGAGGAAATTACCCGGCTGACCGACAAAGTGAAGAACGATGCCGAGTGGTATTCCGAGCGGATTACCCGCTACTTGATGGAAAACCGCAACTCCTATCCTCTGTGGAACTCGCCTCCGTCGGCTTTGGATACCATCTACCCGAACGCTACGAACTACCGAACCGGGATGGTCTTGGACCGCAACCGAAGGATGGGAATCAGCAACCTTGACTACCCCTATCCCTACGGTCAATTCGGGGCGTGTAATGACTGCTGACGATGGGTGCACATAAAAAAAACATACTGAAACTGCAAAACTATGTCTTGGATAAAAATCAAGCAGGCTCTCTTGGACCTTGCAAATGCTCATCCTCAAGTCAACTCCTTCGGGACGGGCGACCCGCTTGCGGTAGGCACGGACAACACCATCAACCTGCGAACCCCAAGCCGTGAGCGAATCGTCTATCCGCTCGTGTTTGCGGACGTTCAGTCAGCAAATACTGACGCTGGCACTTTGGACTTGGTGGTTGGGGTATATTTTAGTGATAGAGTTGAGTCCATTAAGCCGATGGGCGGAGTGGTTTCGGGGAGTCCTACGTTGGGTTGGCAGGATAACGAGGATGAGGTCCTAAGCGACCAGTTACAAATCGCTCAGGACTTCATATCATCGCTTACAAACGACCCGAACGAGGACTGGACCCTCTCATCCACCGTGAACCTTACGAGGTTCGTAGAGAGCCGAGATGACCGCACGGCAGGGTGGCAGGTGACGATGACTTTTGAGATTCCATTCAAGCATTCAGTTTGTGAAATTCCAGTCTAATCTACATTTACAATTAAACGCTAAAAAATGCCTACACCCATATTGCAACAAATGCTCGGACAGGGCGGTACGATGGAGTTTATCAATGGATCCGTTACCGGGAAAAACTACGACTTCCTTGTAGTCAACACCGCAGCGACATTCACAACCCTTACCGGAACTGGAAGCGAGAACCTGCTAACCGCTTACAACTTTTCGGGGGCTTCTATTTCCGCTGGTATCGTGATAAGCGGTCGCAATGGAGGCAAGATTACTGCCGTCAATCCAAGCGCAGGTACAGTCATCGGTTACACCTTCCTCTAATGCTAATCGGCTACGGCTACGGCTATCCGACCAATATGCTCCAAGGCGGAGTCGCTGCTGGGGTGTGGGCCTTGTTCAACGCAAGAGCTACGGCTGACGGAGCAACCGCTGCCGAGGCTGCCGTGGATGGATGCCTATTCAATCGCTTTGCTGCAATCTACAACTTCTAAGAATGCCGACACCATCGCTGATTTTAGTCCCTGCTCGCTTTAAGACGGGCAAACTATACACACCCTTGGCAACGACTTCGGGCGGTGTGGTTCTTGGTGCATCGGGCGACTTCAATGTTACCCGTGCAACGACTGCAACAAGGGTCAACGCAAGCGGATTGATTGAGGTTGTCGCTTCGGGGATTCCGAGGTTGGACTATCCTCTTGGCGGGGGCTGCCCTGCGTTGTTGGTGGAACCGAGTGGGTCCAACTTGGTCGTACAAAGCCAAAATTGGCTTGCAAGTGGTTGGCGTTCGGATGCGGCTGGGTTTACAATAACAATATCAGGTACTACTGGAACACTTGACCCGTTAGGTACAAACACGGCCAACGCAATCAGTCCGACAAGCGGAAGCGCAATTCATTTAAAAGTGGGAAATGATGGTTCTCTAGGTTTCACAAGTGGTACAATCTATACATCAAGTGCTTTTTTTAAGCAAGGAACAGGTAATGCTGGAAGGTACGTTCAATTAACTTACCCAGCCTCAAGATTTATGCAAGATGGCTATGCCAATTTTGACCTTCAACTTGGAACGGTTGCGGTTGTGAGCGGAACAACCGCAGACTCAAATAGGGCTGCAAGCATTGAAAATTATGGCAACGGATGGTATCGGTGCAGGCTTACGGCAACTTGCAATAGCGCAGGAACTGGTAATGGATTTACGGGTGTTTTGATAACCGCAAGTGGTGATACTCGTGCGCCATCTTTTTCCGGAACCATAACGGATGTCCTTTACGGCTGGGGAGCGCAGACCGAAACAGGCTCCATTGCAACCTCCTACATCCCCACAACCACCGCAAGCGCAACACGCAACGCAGAAGTCATAAGCCTATCAGGAGCAGTCAGCGGATGCATCGGGCAGACCGAAGGGACGATTTATTTAGAAACAAATTCACTTGTTAGCGGGTCAAGTGATTTATTTTGCTTTGCAAGGGCTTTAACGAATACTGTATCAATAAGCAAAAATTCTAGCAATAGAATTCAAGCCACGGTATATACATCTGGACTAGCTTTAAATATAGCAGCATCAGGCACCGTGTCAGGAAATCTGAAAATAGCGTTTGCATACAAGACTGGCGAAAGCGCTTTGTATATCAATGGGGTTCAAATTGGGACAAGCGCAATCGCATTTTCCTTTACCGCTGCATTAACGCAGATTAATATAAACCCGACTGGATTTTTTGAGGGGATAGGCAACCAAAGGATTAGTGCTCCTGCCATCTACACCACTCGCTTAACCAACGCAGAACTCGCTGCCCTTACGACCCTCTAATGGCTACCTTCCGAAAATACGAATTTGCAGTTTACGCTGACTTCCGAACCATTAACGACTCGGAGGTCGAGCCTCGCACAGTTGTTGAACTCGGACATATCAACCCTGCAAATCCAAAGGCTTGGTGCGTTGACATTCTATGGGAAGGCAACGAACCCAAGAACTGGACGAAGGACCAAACTTGGCCGGAACCAGTAGGAATCCACACCTTCGCAGGATGGGACGAGCAGTACACCGAGGACTACGAACAACACAAATCCCTATGAGATTATTTCGCAAACGCAATCCCGAAACCCCTAAACTACCCCTAATGAAATCAGCAGTCATCGCACTACTTCGCCACCTGTTAACCTTCATCGGTGGAACCCTCGTCGCCAAAGGCCTCTTGGATACCGAAACTTTGCAAGAGATTATCGGTGCATTAATCACCTTGCTTTCAGTAGGTTGGATGACAATCGATAAAGTAAAGGTCAAGAAGTGAACCTAATCGAAACCACCATCGTCGGGAGCGTTGCAGCAATCGTCGGTGGAGCGGTCGCTTGGTTCACCAAGGGCCGTGTAGAATCGGACTCCCTGCAAGTTCGTCAAGCCCAAGCGGTCCTCGCTATGTGGCAGGCTACCAGCGAGTCCCAAAACAAGGAATTAACACAACTCCGCAATGAGGTTGTAAGTTTGCGTCAACGACTTGAGGAAATGGAGCATACCATCCACGAACTCCAGTCCGAGAATGCCAAACTTAAAAACCTCGTATGAAAGTAACCAAGCATTCCAAAAATGTCCACGCCATTGAGTGCGGACGAATACAAGAATTTCTTTTGCTCTCTGACTTGCACTGGGACAACCCTAAGTGCGACAGGGCCTTGTTAACCAACCACCTCGAAGAAGCAAGACGCAGGGGTGCGAAAGTCCTCGTAAATGGGGACTTTTTTTGTTTGATGCAAGGCAAGGGCGACCCTCGCAGGTCCAAGGACGACATCCGTCCAGAGCATAACAACGGGCGTTACTTGGATTCCATCGTTGACACGGCAGTCGAATGGTTCCGACCCTATGCGGACCTCCTGCTGGTCCTCGGATACGGGAACCACGAAACCTCCATCATCCAACACCAAGAAACGGACATCCTCCTTCGGTTCGCAACAATACTCAACCATTCATGCAAGACCGACGTTCAAGTCGGGGGCTATGGCGGGGTTCTTGATTTCAAGATGATTTACGACCCGGACCATCGCTGCAACTTCATCATGCACTACTATCACGGCTCCGGGGGCGGTGGACCCGTAACCAAGGGAGTCATCCAAGACCAACGCATCCTTGCGAGCATTGAAGGCTACGACTGCACATGGCAGGGCCACGTTCACGAACTTTATTACCACCAAAACATCGTCAACCGCTATGTGCGTACTACTCACCAAATTCTTCAAAAGCCCGTGCATCAAGTCAGGACGGCAACGTACAAGGAAGAATGG
>Ga0315909_10008133_pt1 | contig 11549 bp, 16 predicted proteins | sample LakEriMetagenome_11_FD_203527 | JGI IMG/M metagenome (GOLD analysis project Ga0315909, IMG submission 203527) | Freshwater fungal communities from buoy surface, Lake Erie, Ohio, United States - Buoy 2 MA125 | ecosystem: Environmental > Aquatic > Freshwater > Lake | place: USA: Lake Erie, Ohio...
CACAAAGTAACTGCTTTTTATACCTCTGCGCTCCATTAGCTCTGGGAACACCGCACGAGTAAACCAACAGGTATTGCCCAGTTCCAGTGCTTCTGCTGTAGTACGCAGAGTTAGATAGCGTTCTGCGTAACTGGGTTCGGGTTGCCAGGGATTCTTCGCCAGCTTGTCTGCTAGGATCTTTACTGTGTAGTCCAGCACAGGTTCGGGCATGGTCCAACCCTGGCGATCACAGGTTTCTTGGAGTATATCCCGGAAACCCTTAACTGCGGTGTAATTTAGCATAGTGTGATTCCTTGCTAGATTACTTATTTATTGGTTTTACAGTTCGCGGAACGCTGGTTCGCGTTTTACCGCTAGCCGCTTCGCGGATTTGTAATTTTACCGCGCTTCGCGAATTCTAAATTTTTGCGCTGACGCTTCGCTTGTTTATTTGGCGTTTTCCGCTTCGCGGTTATAGTACTCGTAGTTGACTGAGGTAGCGTTTTCTCTTCTGATACGAGCACCGTTTTTAAGATGGAAACGGCGAGCCATGTCTGTTTGGGGGCTGAGTGTTACTATGCCTTTGAGTGTGGCATATTCTTCTTTGAGCCAACGAGCCGCTTCCTGTAGCAGTTCAGCTCCTGCGCCCGGTGCATAGCTCCATATGGTGTAGAATACTGCCACTTCTTTGTCATGTGGCATGTTCTGTAGATCTTCTTCTGTAGCGGGTATGTCTTTGAGCCAGGCCATGCAGGTAGCGGCCAAGACTTCGTCTCCAGCTTTGAGAATCAGTATCTCGGCAGCATCATTTACACGCTGTTCAAGAGGTATGTGTGGACGTACGGGGTCGTCTTTGATTATTGAGACCAATGGGTCAGTGATGTCGCGGATATGATGTATGGGCATGGCAGTTCCTGGGCTTTATATGGGTATTTATTAATTTTACAATAAAACACCCACTTAATTCAAATTCAATTTAGCCGATAAATATACTATCGGAGATAGTACAATGCCTGCTTACACTACACAATATACTCAATTGGATTTCAATGCTGCCACTGCTGTGATGACAGTACGAGTGGACTATTTGAACAGCAACCTTGACGTGCTCAGCACCAAGGACTTTAGGATCACACTACCTGTAGATTCACTGGGCAACGTACCCACTGGTACCCAGCTAGATGATCTGGTCAATGAGCGTATCACTAGAGAAACAGTCATAGTTCCTACCAGCTGGACCATACCTGTTACTGGCGTGGCCAATGCTGAAGAAATCATCGGTGCCACTGACTCAATTGAACCCAGCGAAGGCATTCCTGTGCTGATCGTACCTGTGGGCAGTAGTACAGGCTTTACAGCCAGCATATTGATAGCCACTACTCCCGATGCTGTGGCTCTAACTGAAACCATAGCTCGTGCAGACGTTATGGCGCCTGGCGACTTTGTAGCTGGTGATTTTATCCTGGACAATGGTAACGTCAACGGTGCTAGTCTGACTCGTATCAGGGGTATTTCTGGAGGCGCATTTACTGATGACGTTGAAATAGCCATGGACAATACTACGGTACCTGCGCCGGTGCTGTCAGCTTATCCCTATGTATTCCAGGATCCCCTGCCCGAAGGTGCTGACTTTAATGACTATATAGGACAGTACTATATTACGCACGATCCTATAACAATCAGCGGCAGTTATGCCATAGCTGTGTTTAACTACTAAACATCATCTGTGGGTAGATTGTTTAAGAGTTCACGTAGTTTGCTAGATTCAACCTGTGCTGTGACCTTGGGCACTGGTGCACCTGATGTAGGCACTACTTCTCCAGTACTAGGATCCACGGTTTGACGCTGTTTGATTTGAGCCAATAGACTAGATCCTGCTGACTGTGCCCCATTACCGTAACCATCTTCTTCAGCTAGATCACGTATGCGTAGTGTGTCCACATCAAACTCTAGATCAATCTTTTGACCAACACCGCTTGATGAGCGAGTCTTCATTAACTGTAACTGATAGCGTCCACGCTCACGCATGGCTCTGGACGTAAAGATACCAAACACGTTATCTGCTGTTTGAATCTTAGATAAGCCACCCGAAATATGACTGTGATCAAATTCAACTTCTTCAACAGCACCACGATTAAGCTGACTTGCTGTGACGAATATGGTCTGTTTTTCCATAGCCAAGTTACGCAACTCTTCTGATACGAACTTGTCCTTGATAAACAGATCTGCTGGGCTGATTTTCTTACTGATGGGCATTAAGAGATCCAAATAGTCTACTAATAGTACATCTGCCTTTTTGCCCAGTTTGATTTCATACTCTTTTAAGTAACTGCGGATATCATTGGCTGTCTTACCTGACGGCATGTACTTGACTTGGAAACTGCCCGACTTCTTGCCAATCATCTTAACCTTCATTTCCACGTCATCGATCTGTTTGAAAATCTCACGAGTAGCAATACCAGTTACCATAGCATCCACACGCATTGATACCAGTTCTTCTGAAAGTTCGAATGTTAGATAAATTACGTTCAATCCTTGTAAGGCCCAGTTTACGCCAAGGTTAGCAAGAAAGAGGGATTTACCTGCACCTGATCCACCTGCAAAAATGTTAAGTTCTCCACGATTCATACCTCCGAACAGTTTGTCATCAATGGCCTTCCACCCTGTTGATATCTGTCCATTCTTTTCTTTGATCTTCATCAGTCTTGCACGGGGATCAGCAAAATAGTCTGTGCCCATGTCTTTCTGTAGACCTATCTGTACTGCACGTTTGATCTTGTCTTCTACAGGACCATACTCACCTTTTTCCAGCATGTCTGCCGATTCAAGAATAGCACGTTCTAGTCCTTTATGTCGAATAAATGTTTCAAAGTCACCTAGCAGCCAATCATAGTGTTCTTCACGTAAATCGTTGGGCACTTTAAATTCTGTACCGCAGGCCGCATTGATGATGTCCTGCGTGGGCATGACTGAATGTTCTTTAACATACTCATTGATAAATTCTGCGGGTGTCTGTAGTTTGCGATCAAAAAGGCTATGATCAAAGATACTTTGACAGCGAGCAAATGTAGCCGCATCACTGAGCATCATTTCCAAATAAACTTTTTGTATTTCGTAACCGTAGTCTGTATTCTGTTTCATCTGTATATTATATTATCTCTTATGAGAAAATCCTAGTTTTATATAGCCGTTCAAATCTTCGGGCGTCATTACTGTCGTTGATCATGGGCTCGCCACGGATGTTTAGGCTGGTGTTCAGTAGCATGGGACAGCCGGTACGTTTGAACCAAAGTTCTAGAAGCTGTCTAAAAGGTGATCCATCATTGGGCACAGTCTGCACACGACTAGTTCCGTCCTTGTGTACGATAGCAGGATACTTGTCAGGTTCACGGCACAGGGATACAGTCTGCATGTATCTGCTGTTTTCCCAAGCATAGGGCAGTCTAAAATACAAGTGTGCCTGTTCCTCTAATATAGCAGGACCAAAAGGACGAAAGTCTTCTCGATGCTTGATCTTGTTGACTAGGTCTTTGATGTCAGGATCACGAGGATCAGCTAGTAAACTCCTATTGCCCAGAGCACGTGGGCCAAATTCAGCAGGGCCACGGGCTACACCTGCTATTCGATATTTTTCTAACCAATTGACTATGTCTTCATTAGACTCTCTATAGCCCATGTCGAAGCCCAGGTAGGGTGTAAACTTGTCGTTGTCTATACGCCATTCTGGATGTACTGCTAGAACTGCGCCTAGACTGCTACCAGCATCACCGGGATTAGGCATGATCCACACGCTGTCAAAATGTTTGCCGATTAGTCTGTTGGCTAGGCAGTTAAGAGCACAGCCGCCCATGAGCACTAGATTTTTACTGCCAGTTAGTTCTTTGGCTAGACTTAGTGCTGATTCAAAATAAGTTTCGTAGACTAATTGTGTAGCAGATGCTAGGTCAAAACTGTCTTTGACTGTTAGATCCGGAGCCCAATCAGTGCAACCTCGATGCAGATTCTTTTTAAATCTAAATGAGTCGTAGTCATTGACAAAGTCTTGTTCTATACGAAGTTTTAGTCGATCATCACCGAACGCACTCATACCCATTAAGATGTATTCGTCTTCGTTAGGTTTTAGTCCTACACGTTGGGTCATTGCTGAATAAAACAAGCCCACTGAGTTAGGAAACCACTTGCTGTAGACTTTTTCTAAAGTCTGTCCCTTGGCTTTCCATATGGTCAATGTTTCAAACTCACCTATAGCATCTATGACTACTACTGCCGCATGATCATAGGGACTAGTATAGTACCCGCCAGCGGCATGTGCATGATGATGACTGACCTGCTTAACAGGTGCATGTATCTCATATCTAGCCATATATATGCCAAGATCGTTATCTCTGGCACGCCATCCTTGTCCTGCAAAAAACTGTCTTAGTGTTTTTAGTCTTGTGTTTTCATACCATACTACTTCGTTAGGATTACCCCAATGTTTGGCATAGTGTACTAGTTCTTTACAAAGGTCTCGCTCGTTTTTAACTTTAGTAAAACGTTCGCTGTGACTGGCAAATACTAGTTGTCCTTCTTTGAATACCGATATAGCGGCATCGTGGCTGTTAGCTGATATTCCCCAAGTAATCATTTGTAGATAAACGGATCTCGTTTCCTAAGTTCTTTTATCCTTTTTCTCATACGTAGGTATGCCAAAGGATTTTTAATAAATTGCCATAATTCATAAAACATCATTCTTCAACCTTAAACCATTTTTTAGCACGTAGTTGTATCTTCAGACTGTTAGATTCTCGAGCTTCTATGATCATCCATAGTACTGTTAATCTACCTAGCTTAACTACGGCATCATTAACGTCTTTGATACCTTCGGGCCAATCGGGCATACTAACACTCCACCCGTGTTCTACAGCCTGCTCTACTGTCCTAGGACCTTCATGATCTCTATCAGGCACTAAAATGATTTCACGACCTAATTGTCTTAATAGCCAGTTTTGACTATCTTTGATTTCTGCACCTAGTAAAGCACACCCATCAATACTTATCGCATCAAACGGCCCTTCACAAACAATCACGAACTGTCTATCGGGTGTTTGTCTGTCTAGATTAAACACATAACCTGGTTGTTGTTCGGATATGTATTTGGGTTTAGTATCGTTGATCGCTCGAGCGGTGTATCCCACACAGGCTCCGTCTTTATAAAACGGAACGATCAATCGATTACTAAATCCAATTTTAGGAGTCCAATAAAAAGGATAGTAGTCCAAATACATTTTACGCTGTGCAATATATTCTAACACAGGAATAAGTTTTTCCGGAACATCATCTAACCAATTATTAATTAGTTTTGATTCCGGTGGTAATTCTCTATGATCAAACTTTGGAATTATATTGCGGACTTCGGCTGTAGAATCTTCATTAAGACGTAATGCTTCTAATCTCAATTGGCTGATAACATCGTCGGGCATGTTTAGCAACCGCATGAGCTTGTTCATTTTTGTGCTGATAGTCCTGCCGGGTTGCCAACTGGCTTTGAATCCGCAGTTGAAGCAGTGATATGAAACTGCATCGCCTGCATTAAATATGAGCCCGCCGCGCATACGCTTGTCTGAACAACAAGGTGCGTTAAAACTTATCCAACCGCTAGGAGTGTGCTTACGCTTTGCTGGTAGATAATTAGCGACTGTATCTGGTATGAGGCTCATACCATATTATACTTAATTAACTGATATTTTGTCAACTGTTCCGGTAATATTTTTACCCGTTACTACATAGGTACTAGAACCAGTAGCCGCAGTTCCAGTCCAACTTACAGATGTTATACCGCTAATTGAGTAACTGGAAACATAACCAGTTGTTGAACCATCTGTGCCGGTAACTGTGATGATCAAATCATTTACACCGTCAGTACCGCCCAAAACACTACCTAAAACTTTTATTTGGCTACCGACAGCATAACCGGTGCCACCACTTCTAACTTGCACAACATAGGAATTATTATCTAGTTGTACGCTAAAACTTGCACCAATACCATTACCTAATTGGCTTGAGTATGAAACACGGAAGTATTTGTAATCGCCAATAGTTAATGCCGGACTAGTTAGTGTTGCTGTTTGATCTTCAGAGTTTGAAAATGAATGAACTGTATCACCTGCTTTGAATGCTTCGGCAGTAATAGTTGTACTCTTAGTTGCTTCGATCCAAACATTGCCAGTTAATCCTAAAACGTCAATATCAAATTGTAGGGTTGATCTTTTATCTGCTTCATAGAATGTAGCAGGTATAGCACTTGAATGCCAGGTAGGAACACCTTTAAGATCGATCTCTGCTGTAAATGTATCATATACTCTTGGTTCTAGGTCTGCCTTGTTAATGCCTTTAGCTGGCCCAACTAGTTCGAGTGTGCCGAGAGCACTAAAACGTGTGTCGCCGTATAATAAAATCTCATCGAGTCCTTTGTCACATGTAACGCTGTATCTAAAAAATTGTGCAGTAAAATCTTCTAAATCTGCCGCAGGAATAGTTGCAATGCCAATGCCCTTGGTTGGGGCTTGTGGAGTAATATCATATACACCAACTTCAAAACCCGAAGCGTCTATTACATTTAATTTAATGTTATCTATAGCTGGGCTATTAATTAAGTCAAGTCTTTTTTGATCGGCATTCTTAATGTCAAACTCTAAGACATTGTCAACACCTTTGTAAATTTTTATCGGTCTCTGATACACGTTAGTAAACTCCACATTAAAAGTGGCCAGATCGGCTAATAGCTCGATTCTATTAGAGTATAAATATTGTGAGATTTTTTGCATCTGGCATTCCTTATACTATATTTATGGCAAAACTAAGAGACGATATTGAACAAAATTTACCCTTTATATCAGTACTTAACTACGGTGAAGAAGAGTACGTGGGTATAATTATCAACCAAGATCAATACGTTACAAGCTTCTACGATTTAAATGCTATAAGGACTACTGACGAGAAGCAGTTATTTTTAGAAATAGGCGAAACTTGGTGGTGGGAAAGTAACCGGCAATTTCCTATTAATATTATCTGTAGAGATCAAATACAACCCTTTGCGTATGCTATACGAACTTTTAACAGCAAAGATGTCCGTGTAATTTTAGGGCCTGTTGTGAATTTAATGAATCTAACGCTAAAGAGAGTAAAACGTAAAAGTGTTCAACTGGTTAGAAAACCGCGTTAACTGTAACCGTAACTAACTGATTCACAAATTAAATTCATCTGAACAACAATTACATGAGCATACGCAATAGCGTGAGCTTTCTTAAAGTAGTAGTCACCGTTCTCCGGTTTCGTCCAAATCTCTGTCCCAATCTCCGTCCAAGTCTTCCCAATTAGGTGTCTCTTGGCTGGGCGGATCAAAGCGATACACATTGCCAACTCTTCTATACTGCGTGGCTTCATTTGTTTCATTAATCCACTGTGCCCATTTACGTGGAACAATAAATCCGCGAAATCTTTCTGCTCTAGTAGATCCCATAGTGGTTCTGTCTCCATTAATTGTTTGAGATGTTGTCTATCTCTTACACCTTCGTAAACACTGACGTTCAAGAAATCTATCTTGAAATAACCTCTATCTTCTGCTTCTTTGTAATCTATTGTACTTAGTCCTGTAATTGGATTGTAGGGCACAGAAGTACAATATATACCAGTATTGTGCTTTTTAAAAGTACTATCTTCTTTGATAGCCGCAGTAACATGCTTGAAATGTTCAAGTGCTTTTGTTCTATCTGCAAAGTCAATGTCAATATCTGGCATTAGTGTTGTGTCCCTGATTCAAATAACATTAATGGTAGGGTCTCTGTTAGATAATCAGCATACCCTTCTGCTTCTTCAATATTATCAAATCCTGTAATTTTAACATATACAGAATTATCTTCTTCAACAACGATCACCTGCATACCTAACTCTTTAGCATCAGGATTTGGATTAACATGTGTGGTCATAAATTCGATTCCCTGACTACCTGTTTAACTAGTCCAACATCGGCAGGTAACCGCTTGAACTTATTAAGCCAAAAAGGTAAATCCATAATAGTACTTATTGCTTGTAATTGTTCGTCGTTGAGCTTCTTTAATAAATCTTTACCGTTATTACAATTTAATAAAACCCAAGGACTAACTTTTCCATCTTTGATATCATATGTTGCACGACTAAGACTTACATACAAAAAATAATGATTCCATACACTTTGATTATTTTCTGCCCAGTCCATCATATATTTAATACTACGTTCTAGTGCAACCTCTACAGGCTCATTCTTAATTAAATTAACCACATAGTTGTCATATAATTCGTCTCTACACCAGTGATCTAATTTTACACCACTTTTAATCACATAATCAATAAACTTGTCGGGATATAAGGGATTAACATTACTGACAAAACTACCAAACTTTATAAATGCATTGTAGTAAGGACTTTTAGCAAACTCTTCATATGTTTTGTCTTTTTTAGAATTTTGATTGAGTTTATAGAATCGATTGTAAGTATCATAGCCTAATACAACATGTCTTTCTGTCTTAGCTAGATGCCGGCGTTTTTGTTCACAGACATGTACTGCTAGAGTATTTTCTCGAGAAAATTTATGTCCACAATACTGACACTCATAACCAGATAGTTTTTCAACCAATGCCATCATTTAAATGTCTTTGCAATAGTAGCGTCATCCATGCCGTGTTTTTTAGCCAATTCTTTAAGTTCTTTATCGGTAACCATAGCAGACAACATTTCGATCTCGTCCATCTTTTTGTTAGGATAAATGTTTGATAAGAATTTTACTTTTTTGCTATCACTACCAGCTTTCTTTTTGTGTCCAATCCACTCATGATAAAACTGTTTCTTACCATCATAACTACACATACATAGTAGTAACCAAAGTAGCTTAGGATGTTTTTGAAGTGTGTTCCAGTGCTTATTAAAATATTCGTTAACAGTTAATACAAAGTGCTGTTGATGCTCAACATTTGAAGTTTTAGCATTACTGATGTATCTGTTCAAAATAAACAGTTCGCTTTTTAGTGCTTTTTGATTTTCAGGATCCATGGCATCCCACAGTTCGCGAATGTTCTCATCAACTGCTTGTATTTTTTCTTTTAATTGAACTTTTTCACTCATAGAGGTTTGTCTTTGCTTAAACGATATATTAGTATAGCATTATCTAATGCCTTTTGTAAAGCGATATTGGTTTTAGCTTCTCGAAATATTTCGCCCCACAATTTCGATTCTTGTATATGATCTACTAACGGACGACCGTCGGAAGTTCGAGAATCGTAATTCCATCCAATTTCTCGTCTTTCAGTCTTACCAAACTCTCTAGCATAAACTACACCGTCGGCTCTTTCGTAAATATATGTAGCACCTGGTTTAAGAGTTCCCATCTTTTTTCTCCGGTTGAACTATGCCATATTGTTTATAAATCCATTGAATAAATCTTTCAATTTCTTTATTAGGATACGGATATGCTTTATAAGCGATTTCTATTCGTGATAGCCAATCTTTATCAATCATAATATTTTATCTAATTGAATAATTTCACTTTGTCTTGAAATTTCTTTAACAAAGTATGCACAATTTGGTTTTTCTTGGAATCTTGTAGGCACAGCCAACAACTGTCCATTTTTCATTTTAGGGAAATACCATTTGACATCATTATAAAAATTTACTATCTCAATCTTTTTAAATTCAACTCTAAACGAACTTAACGGGTTGAACACTAACGCTTCAAATCCTCTATCATTTAAACTAGTCAACGGTAATATTTCAATGTCGCTGGCACTAGAACTGTCACCTACTGCTATTGACCAATCAATGGGCATAGTTACTTCATCATCGCCGATTCTTAATACCATTGCTGGTGCGTTAAAACTTTCTAAAAATATTAACGGCATAAAATAAAAATCTGGATCTTTAGGATCTGAATTATCTAATACCGCAAATCTAGTGCTATCATCAACTTCGTCTGGTAAATTATTTAGACTAAATGTTTTGTTATCTAATGTTAATATCTGCATGTTCCTTATTTTTGCCAATCCGTCTTCTCAATAGTGAAGGGATACTTGGCCTCCTTATAAAATTTCTTCCTCTCGGTGAGGTGCCGTTTGGCATACTTGCATGTTGAAGTGATGTCCCATATTTGTACGAAGTCTTTGTCTTCTGCCTTTCTAATGCCTCGGCCAATGCTTTGGATAACGCGGACAAAGCTCTTTCCGGGTTCAAGAAGAACCAGATTAAAAATCCTTGGAATATTAATACCCACAGCGGCCACACCATAAGTCGCCACAATAATCTTGTCATCACTGGTCCTAACTTCATCATATTCTTCCTTTCGGTCTTTTGTTTTTACTTCACCTGAAATAAACACTGAGCCTTCTAATTCGTTAACTAAAAATTTGCCTGAATCAATCCTATTAACTAGAACTAGAGTATTGCCTGATTTTGATATTTCTTTGATTAATTTACTGATATAGATCATCCTGTCTTCGTCAGTGACAAGATATTTTAATTCTTCTGCATAGCTTTTAAATTCTGGAACATCAATCATTTGTACAATGTTTACATGACAGTTTGATAGTACACCTTTCTCTTGCAGTTCGTGTGCTTTGATACCGCCAATAACTGGGCCAATGCTAGCAAATATACTCTCTGACTCAAATTTTTCTTTAGGTACAGTTCCTGTAAGACCCCAACGAATTGCCGCATTAGATAAGTTCTGTGTAAGCAAATTCTTTAAAACTTCTGCTTTGGCCATATGTACTTCATCGACAATAACAGTCTTAACACCATCTAAAAATTCAGCTAGTGTCAGTATATCGTGTTCATGATTTTTAGATTTTTTATCTAAGATATTAAGACTTTGCCAAGTGCAAATTGTATGTGTTTTGTTAAGATCTTTTCTGTCGCCGTAATAAACGCCAACATCAAGACCAACGTTAATAAAATCTTCTTCTGTTTGTTCAACAAGGCTCTTATTAGGTACGATAGTAATAGTGCGACCGTATTTTTCACACATATCAGCTAATGTTGCTGTAGTAATAGTCTTACCAGCACCGGTAGCAATCTCTTGCAGTGCTTGATGGTTGTTTAGAAATAAGTTAATAGCCTCTACTTGATAATCACGTAGCATAATAGGCTGTCCTTCTTGGGGATGCCCCTTAGGCCAAACCTTGCCTTTGTCTGCCCAATAAGTTTCTGTTACAGGTGGAAAGGAAATCTGTTGAGTAGTACGCAGGTCTTCAACTTCGTCTACGCTTATATTCATTTTGCCTAGTATATCTAGGATTGTTTCTAATTGATTTAAGTATCCGTTACCACCTAGACCAAACAAACTGACCATTCCGTCCCATCGTCCTAGCTTATAAGCCGGGTGGTATCGAGCATAAGGAATCTCATATTTGAAAGTATTGGCTAATTTCTTACGAGCGTCGAGTGGGCAGTTTTCAAGTTTGATGTTAACTTCGTCTTTTATGATTAATTTTATGCCCATTGCGACCTCGTTTCAATCATAGGTTGTTGTTCGGTGTATGTTATTACTAGGTCACACTTGTTTG
>Ga0315909_10008137_pt1 | contig 11542 bp, 11 predicted proteins | sample LakEriMetagenome_11_FD_203527 | JGI IMG/M metagenome (GOLD analysis project Ga0315909, IMG submission 203527) | Freshwater fungal communities from buoy surface, Lake Erie, Ohio, United States - Buoy 2 MA125 | ecosystem: Environmental > Aquatic > Freshwater > Lake | place: USA: Lake Erie, Ohio...
AGCCAGATGTCTCGCTCGTCGCCAGTTGGAATCTCCATGTCGTTCGCAATCTTGTTGCCCATTTCCATGGCAAGTGCCTGCGGAGTTGTCCCATGTGGAAGCATAAGATGTTTAAGGCCTGCCGCATCAATAATCTTTTGGAGTACTGACAGTCCTGTTGACTTCTTGTAGATAGCTGGTTCTGCAATTTCCAGCATGAGTAAGTTGGGGTATGTTTGACCAACACCAAAACTGGCACAAAGTCGGCGTGCAATGGCCAGGCTTACCGCAAACAACCCTGCTGCTTGATGAAACGCAGTAGGAGTCATTGGCGCTGCTTCTGATGCAAATGAGATGAATTCATCTAACCACAAAGCACATTCGTAGTCGTAGACAAGACACGATTTAAGGTGTTCGCTAATCTCAAGATAATCAGTTCGAGTTGATTGCGTGTTTGTGTCTTGACTTACCAATGTAATAAGCGATTTGTTTTGACGTGATAATGCAGCAAACGTTTTCAATACTAGTTCTTGCCCACCAATGCGATGTGCATTTAGCAAGTTCTCTACTGTTTCACCCCATTTACCGCATTCGTCTATAACAACGTCGGGCATGTTGCCATCAAGTAATGCACGTAAAATTTTGTTGGTATAAATATCCTCATTATGGCTAAACATACCTATTTTTCCTCTACTATAAGCGATGATGGTAATACGTTAAGGACATGTGCAATTTTTTCAAGCACTCCAAAATCAATTCGACGTTGCTTTCCTTGTGCTATACTTTTCACAGTGTTGACTGATAAGCCAGTCTTTTTCGCAATTTGCGAATACGTGAGCTGGCAGTTCTTGAATACAGCCGTATTAATCTTAAGTGTCTTCATGGTTCACCTCGGATGTATAATAGTACAAGTTAGACTGTTTGTCAACTAGTTGACAGGAGATTGAATATGAATAAAAAACTTCAACCATATGATTACATCAATTCCTTAAATGGAAGTGAAGCAATATACGAAAACCATCAAGAGTTCACCGATTATGTGATGAAATTTCAAGATGCATTTCAAACCGCTATGCGATTTTCAAAAGAATTAATTAACGCACAGCAAAACGGTACAATTCAAATGACTGATGTAGAATATGAAGAAGTAGTAAAAAACTATGAGTTGATGAGGAGTATGTTGAATGACGAGTAATGAAAAACTACGAGAAGAAGCTGGCGATGTTTGGCCAGATGATGAACCTCTTGACTTTCGTGATAGTGAAGTAGTTGAAGGATATTATTATCCTGATATTCAAAATGTAGCCAATGCGCATGCTGATTGGATTGCACGAGTACGATTGCACTATCCAGAGTTGTTGCACGACCAAACACCGAAGCCTTCTAAAAAAACGAAAGAATTTGTGTTGATTGAGCGTATTAATAAAATTAAAAGGTAATCATATGACGTTAAATGACAGATTAGATAATGTATTAAAAAAACATGAAACATTAAAACATCTTCGTGGTCGTCATAATCAGTTAGACCATGCATGGAATCGTGGTATGGGTCGTGGTGATTCAGGTGGCGGAAGTGGAAGTGGTGGAAAAAGAAAACGACCATCAAAATCACCTACCCCGAACCAAATGGGCCCTGTTCCAAATGAACAAATGTATCGTCAACGAGCTGCTGCATTGGAAGATCAAGTTCGTCAAGGAAAAATAACTCGCCAACAAAGTCGTGCGGCATTAGCGCAGTTGCGCGGAATGACAGGTGGTGAGTCGGTAAATGTAGAGTTAAATTCATTAGTGTTGGCCAATCGCTCTACAAGAACGACTGTTGGCGGGCAAACATTATATGATATTGTGAATGACCAAAACCAACGCCCTAATCGAACTATGTTAAGTCGATTTATGATGGAACATGGTTCACTTATTGGATTAAGAGATGATTTAGAGTTGCAACGAAAAAGATTGCGTCATCGTGGGCAATCTGTTGCAGTTACTCCCGATCAAAAAACAGCGATTGGTCGCATTGATAAGTTGCCATACTGGGCCCAAGGTGTGAACTTTTTTAAAAACATGCCAGTTACGCAAGGCATATTGAAACCAGGTGAAGTTCGTGGAAAGTCTGCGCAATGGCAAGAGGCATATGCACAAGCGTTGATGATGTTGCGCCAAAATTCAAGCCTTACACCACCAGAAATGTTTCAAAAAGCGCAAGCATTTGCAGACCATATGGAGTACATGACAGGTGATCAATCTCCATATCTCGATGGCGCAAATATGTTTGGCGTAGCAGCAATAACTGATTTTACTACTCCATTAAGTGATGCGCGATTTACGGCCAACCAATTTGATGTTACTGAAACGCGTATTCAAGAGTTGCGTCGTATCTTGTCGTTTCCGTTGGAGATGTGGAAAAAATATTTTCCATCATCGGGCACGCAATCTTCTCCGTATCAAGGGTTGATTGATGCATTTAATACCGATTCAATGTTGAACCCATTTACATTAGATGGCACTCCTGTCCCTCTAAGACTTTCTTATGAGAGTAAGGCAACTGGTGTGTTAAATGCAATTACTCAAAATGGAGAACAATCAATTGCAGGATACGTTGCAGCACAATTTCCCGAGTTAAAATCATACATTATGGAAACACTTGGACGTATGAAGCGTGGAGGTAATGCGCCCCCAGTTAATTCGGATTTAGTTGTTGGTGTAATGCAATCAATACAAACAGGTCAAGATCCAAACCCAGATATGTATTCAACTCCCACGCGAGTTGACGCAAGTGGGAGTTCAGTGCCATATACTCCTGTTGCCGCTACTGAACCACAACAAGTTGATGATAATCCTGATAATTGGGTAATAGATTCCCAAACAGGACTTGTTCGACCACGCTCATCTGTACAGTTGCAACAAGCTATTGACCCAGGCGGAAAGAGTGCGTTACTTTCCGCCTCTGGTGGTCGTTTGTCGGTAAACAGTGCGGCCGTTGAACAACGGATGGAGTTGATTGATCAGATTGCAAAAGACACAGGGTTATCTCAAAATACAATAGCAGCAGTGTTGTCGTATTGGCAATTTGGTGCACAAACAATTGAGTCGCAACCTATTCCAACATTGTCGTTTTTACAACAAGCTGCGCAAGAGTTGTTTGGATTAGAGTTGGGATTTGACAGCCCTCTTGATCCGTACCAAGCACAACAAATTATTATGAGTTACGCTATTATGGGTGGCGCTCCACAAGTTAATGCGTATGAGGGCAAACCAACCGCAGATGGTGAAGCGCAAGGTGGTAAACAAGAACGAGCGTCGTTTAGTTTAGATCATTTTTATCGTGATGCGTTTAATCCGTTAGGGTTTATTCCAAGTGAGGCACAACGATTCTTTTTTAGTGAAGCCCCACAAAAACCTAAAGGTATTGAGAAGTTAGACGACCCTGCGGAGCGAGCAAAACTTACACCTGATGAAATTACAAAATTAGAACAAAAGAAACGTCAGTACGAACAAGATTTAGCTGATAGAGAAGTTAAGCCAACAAGTGTTATCCCTGGAGCGCCGTATAGCACATCTGATCAAGCAAGACGGGCAGTGTTAAAGTCTATTTATAACAGAACACAAGAGTTGTTGCGCGCAAAAGGTGTTACTGGTGCTACGCTATATCGTTCAATTGCGTTAACAGAAGATCAGATAACACAGCTTGAAGAACAGCATCGTGAAGCAACGGGCGACCCAACATTTACATTATTTGATTCGAATGGCGAATTTGACCCAGATAGAGCAGTTGGCGCAATTATGTCCATGCCGCGAAATGCACTAGAGAGTTGGACAACAAGTGATATTACCGCAGCATCACTTGGCGCTAATATTGAAGAAGGTCTTGAGTATTCCGAATCAAGTAAAAATAGATGGGTGTCTCGATCAAAACCCATTGTGGCAGAGATAGTGTTAGCTGGAGATTTTGATGTAAGTCGCATTGTGTCTGCGCCACAAACAGGATTTGGTCAATTTCGTGAAGGTGAAGTTGTAGTTTCAGGCTCGAAAGATGACAGACTTCGTGTAGTGAGTGCGCACAAACGAACAAGACATCGTTTAAAAAGAGTGCAAATTACCGACAAAACAAGTGTTGCAGATGCTATTTCACAGTTTGAAGTACGCACCACAATTGACAAAAGTGCATACTATTATCCTAATTCCACTGCACAAAATGGAATTATAGTTAACTTGCGTCGTGGTCTTGTTGCTGGGAAAGTTGCGGCCAGACTGGAAAAAGCATTACGTGATTTGCGAGAAAGGCGATAACAATGATAAGTCATCTTACTTCGCGATTGCAAAAGTTACAAGATAGACAACGTGTTTCTACAGCTAAAGCAACTATTGCTGTTCCAATAATACAAGAAGTAAATCCTGTTGTTGTCAATAATGTGTTTGATTTACGTAGTTCAAATATGGTAAACCAGCCAACATATAAAACAATGTCTATTTCTTTTATTGCATCGCAAATTAAAAATTTGTCTGCTGATGTACGATTGGTTGCGCAAAAAATTATTGAAATACAAAAATTTCATACGTTGCCACAATTAGTATCACGTGAAGAGATAGATCGAAAAGTGTTAGACGATAACGAATTGTTGTTGTTTGTTGGTGTTCGTGATTTGCCAAAAAAGAAATACCATGCAGCTATATCTGCATCTGATAGAGTTAAGTCAATTAAAACAGGCAATGATTATTTGGTAAATGGAATTCTTGGGCCAGCACTGTATACTGTTCAAGCAGTTCGTGACCCCAAAGCCAAAGATAATGATGAAGCAGCAATTATGCATGCATACAATCAAGCGCTTGAATATTCAAAAACAGATAATAAAAAAGGTGTCGTACTTCGTATGACATTAAAAAATGATGCAAGAATAATCACATATCAAGATTTTTTAAAGTTACTTGCTATTAATAGTGCACAAATAAAAGCTGAATTACGAAACGATGAAGAATATAACTATTTTGTAAATGTGTTTTTAAACACACCAACATTAGTTGCAATTGCTCAGGGATATGATGCAATTACAATGATTCCTGATGGAACTGTTGTAATATTGAATCGTGGTGCATTGCGCATACAGAAAACCAATGCAACTACCCGCAACTCCATGTATGCGCAAGTCATGGCTGTTGTTGAAGAACAAGAAGCAATTGAGCGAGAGAAAAAAGCAAAAGAAGAAGAAAAAAAGAAAATACAGTTGCGCAAAGAACAAGAACAAGAAAAAAAGTTGCAAATGGAAGAACGGAAACAAGCGTTGGCTGAAAAGAAACAACAACAATCTCAAGTTGTTGTTTCTGATAATACACCTCAAAAAACAAAATCGTTAAGTGTATTTACATTTGATGATGACGTGCATCGTGTATTATTAGATAGGGAAGATATTACGGATGCAGAAAAAATGGAAATTATTTCTTTTATTCATCAATACAAATCAGCTGATTATGAAACACAACAAGTAATATCACGTCAGTTGAAAGAAATGATTTTATGAATTTTATTCCTGTAAAGCGCTGTAACCCATATTTATCACGTCGTATTGGCGATGTTGTTGGCTATGTTCCTCATGATTTTTATCATGAGTTATTAGATGCGGTGTTTTCAGGAACAGTGGAAAGTTGGATTGACTTACCTAGTAATGTACAAGATGTGATTTTATATGCAGAAAACGAAAAAAGAATAGCGATGAATAAAGAGTCAACAATAAAATTGCAATCATTACAACGAATAGATGAGTTAAAACAACAACTGGATGAAATTAAAACAACAATTCAATCTGAAAAATCGCTTAAAATGGTTCAAAGTAGAGAAAGTATTTTTGACGCTAGACAAAGTGTTTTGCAATTAAAAAATTCGTTTAAGGAAAAATAATGTTTAACGATAAAAATACAAATTTACTTGACCGTTTGGATGTTGTTACTAAACGCATGAAACATTATCCAGGAAAGCACAATCAGTTCGACCATGCATGGAATGCAGGGTTGGTGTTAACGAATAAAAAACGATCACCTCGAAGTTCGCCTTTATCTCGAATGCGAAAGAACAAATATAACGCTGATGCGATTAATAGAAAAGTATATGGTGGTATTAATTCTCCATTCGAAGCAACCCGATCGGCATCATCCCAATCAAGACAGTTAGGTTCAAGCGATCCAATAAAATTAGTTGCTGCTGTTAACAAAGCGTCAACATTGTTTCGTAAGTGGGCTGATAAATTTCGTTCGGCATTGGCAATAAATGATGAAAATTTACAAAAAGAAGTTGTTGCAGAATTTAAAAAATTAAGTAAAGAGTTGGGTGAAATTTCTAATACATTAAAAGACGATCCAATTAGTCAAAACATTTTTAATAATATTATGCAGTCATATCAAGATACCACTTCGTTTATTACACCAGAAATCGGTAAAGTGTTAAAAAAGAATAATCTTACCGACAAAAATACACCAGATTCCGCAATGGCAAAACGTGTTGAAAATCAAATTGATAAAGCGCAAAAGGTGAATAACAATGATTGAAGTATTTAAAGATGCTTCTGGCTTCCCTCGATGGGTAGCTGTTACTTCAACCGCATATAGAGATCGTGATAATGAAATCGTTTCTTCTGATGCGTTAAAGAAAGCTGTTGAATACGGCGATTCTACTGGAAATCGCGGACCACTTCGTTTTTGGCATGTTCCAGGTCTTGACATTGGAACAACCGATTACCAAGCTGTTACCGACAACGGTAGATTTCTTGTTGAAAGTGGCCATATTACAAATTCCGAAGTTGCAAAAGCATTGCAAGAAAAAGGTGGTAATTGGCAAATGTCTATTGGATTTAATCACCCCATTGACCAACCAGATGTTAATGGAGTGTTTAAAGATATATCCATATTTGAAAGAAGTATTACTCCGCCAAATAAGGCGGCTAATCCTTTTACGTCTTTCAGTATTGAAGGGGGTCGCAAGATGCTCACTAAAGAAAAGCTTGCTGCTCTAAAAGAGCTGTTGGGCCCTGACTCTATGGAGTTAACCAACATGCTTGCTAAAGTAGCAAAAACAGACAAAGCTGCACAAGATGCAGGTGTAATGTTCAAGGAGGAAAAAGTGACTGATCAAGACAAGCACATTGCTGCGCTTGAACAGCGATTGTTGGAAATGCAACAGCAGTTGTTTGAGTTGCAAAATGCTGATTCGGGAACTACGATGAAGCATTGGGTTTCGGGGTCAGGAAAAGATGGATATGGTCATGCACACAAGCAGGGCGATCCACTTGATTATGGCCATGACACAAGTCCTGACATGGTCGCCATTCGCGAGGGTAAGTTAAATGCTCCCAATATGAAATCAATGGACAGCATGCTTAACCCGTATCAAATGAAAGCTCAGATGGGTGCACCAATGACAAATCCTTATCAAATGAAGGGCCAGATGGGCGGCATGATGAATCCGTATGAGATGAAAGCTCAGATGGGTGCGCCAATGATGAACCCATACGAGATGAAGGGCCAGATGGGTGGCATGATGAACCCATACGAGATGAAGGGCCAGATGGGTGGCATGATGAACCCATACGAGATGAAGGGCCAGATGGGTGGCATGATGAATCCGTATGAGATGAAAGCCGAAGAAGATATGATGGGCGGCATGGGTGGTGCGATGGGTGGTATGGGTGGTGGCATGGGTGCAGCTGCTGGTGCGGCAAGCGACATGTTATTGACAGCCGAAGAAATGACCGCATTAGCCGATGCTGTTGCTGAGCGCTTAATGGAAAAATTGGGCGAAATCAACAACAAGATGTCTGCTGTTGAAAAAGAATTGGAAACACGTGGGTTTACTCGCCAGAAAGAAGTTTCAGAAACAACTGAAGCCCTTGAAAAGCTTGTTGAGCACGCCGAGGCCACTCAGGATGAAATTGACGCTCTTCGTGCAATGAATGAAGAATTGCTTGCTCGTACCGAACAGGCTGAGCAGGAATTGGTTACATTGAAGGAATTTCATGGCAACGAAGGAAGTCGCACAAAAAGCGCAGAGTTTGCTGAACTTCAGGAAAAAGCAAATGCGTTAGAAGTGCGTCTTAAAGAATTGGAAGGCGATCAGCCACGTGCAGTTCGTCGTCCATCCCAATCAAGTCACAACGTCGTTGATGGAACGACAGTGAAAGAATATCAAAGCAAAAATATTCCAGCTAATTTGAGCACGTCTGTTGAACAGTCGGCCTACAGCTGGTTGTGGCCAGACAACAAATAGGAGTAAAAAATGAACGAAGAGATGATTCAATCGTTAGTTGACCAGAGAGTTAACCAGATTATGAGCGAGCGCCTTAAGGCCTCTGGCACTGGTGTTGGCATTGCGCCCACGGGCACACATGCACTGTTCAACCAGCCTGGTATTGATCCTGGCATTGTGTCAACGATTGTTAAGCCCGACGGTATTGAGGATTTCCTTGAAGCGCAGGGCCATATTCGCAAGAGCATGTACCTGCAACCGATTTACGCCATTATGACAGGCCAGACTGCATCAACAGGTGATGAGCCAACCGCTCCTTGTGATGAAGACGTTCCTGTTGCTGGCGATCTTAAGCTGTGTAATCAGACGTGGACATTTGGCGAAATGACCATGAAGTCAAAGCCAGTTCGTCTTGACAACCTTGGCGAGTTGGTAAATCGCAGTTCGCCGATTGACCTGAAGATGTTGAACAATCCGTTTGCTACTCCATCACAGACGGAAGCTGTTACAACCATCAATGTCAATGCACAGCAGATTTTCCGCAGTGCCCTTGTGAAGTCAATGGTTGAGTTGGCGTTTGATTTCAAACGCCGCTACGCTCGTTTGATTTGGACAGGAAACCCAACCAATACTGCTGGATCGAGCGGTGGTTATTTAGAGTTCAATGGTCTTCAGCGCATTGTTAACACTGGATATAAAGATGTCATTACTGGCGTTGCATGTTCAGCTGCTGACTCGCTTGTGAATACCACGTTGAATGGTATTGTGGCTCAGAATAATCCATCGAGTGTTGTGCGCCAGTTTGTGGAAACCTATCGTGATCGTCGCCTTTTGGCTGACATGGTGGGTATCCGTGACGTGCAGTATGCGTGGGTAATGCGCCGCCAGTTGTTCTTGGCATTGACCGAGATTTGGCCGTGTGCATACTACACCTACCGCTGTTACAACGTGTCGCCGTCAGGTGGTAACTCAACCGCCTTCATTGATGCAACAACTCAGGCCAAAATGCGTGATGATATGCGCGCTGGCATGTACTTGTTGATTGATGCCGAGAAGGTTCCTGTTATCATTGATAACACGATGGAAGAGTTGAATGCTGGTGGTGGTAATTTTGAGTCAGACGCATATCTCTTGCCCTTGAAGAGTGCAACATTTAGCGAAACTGATGGCCAGATTACCTACCTCGAATATTTCGACTACAGTGGTCCTTTCGGTATGCAGTCAATCCTTGGCGAGTTGGGTCCGCAGGACGAATATCGTGTTTCAAGCGATGGCCGTTTTGCAATCTTCTTCCTTGGTGGCACAGCATTCTGTAAGCAGATTATGATGCGCACACGCAAGCGCCTGATTTGTCGTGCACCGTTCTTGGCTGCACGCCTTGATGGCATTCGTTACGCCGTCTACATCCACGAGCGTGAGTGGCAGCCTGGCACCAGCTTCTTCGAGAATGGTGGTCAGACAAGCTTCAACACAACCGCTTACCAGAGCCCAGTCTAAGTTGGTTTGTCAGTGCGGGAGGGCATGTTCCCTCCCGCACTTACATGAGGAGTTTATGACACCTTTAATTACGGTTATTACACCTGTTCATAAGGCGCATTTACCATTATTGGGAAGTGCTATGGCATCGGTAGCGTATCAAACATTTGAAGATTGGGAAGCAATTGTTGTAAATGACACGGGAGAGCATATCCCAAATTTTATTGATAAGCGTATTCGTATTATTGATAGTCCAAAGAAACCAGGAAATCGTGCGGCAATTGCACGAAATGCTGCACTTGCGCGCGCGCGAGGGCAGTTTATTATTCCCCTTGATGCTGATGATTACCTAACCAAACGCGCAATGGAAGTGTACGTGTATAATCATCGGTTTCATCGACAAGCATATTCGTATAGTGGCCACTACATGTTGAATGGAACAGAAGTTATTTCAAGTAGGCCACAAGATTACGATCAGAATTTTTATCGAGAGTTTAATATTCATCCCATTACTGCATTTGTTCCAACTGAGATAGCCAGAGAAGTTGGTGGATTTCATGAAGATGCGCCAGGATGGGAAGATTGGACGTTCTTTTTGCGTTTGGCAATGCACGGGTACTGCGGGCATTATGTTCGCGGTCCTGTTTTTGTATATAATCAATATAGTGGAGTAAATCATTTCAACGATATTAATCGTGGAAATGAGTTGATGGAAAAAGTTCGCGATTTATTTCGTAATGAAAAAGGAGAAATACCTATGGCATCATGTGGATGTGGAGGGTCCGCTGCAAAAGCCCGTACTGCTCTTGATTCGTATAAAGCAGTAACCACAGAAGCCGCAGCAGATGGAACGATTGCCATGGAGTATGTTGGCAACAATTACGGCGCTATTGCATTTCGTAGCCCAATTACTCGTATTACATATCGTGGTGGTCGGAATCCCGCTGTTCGTTACATCGCTGCAAATCCTGCAGATGTAGATTGGTTGTTATCGTTAGAAGTTTGGTCGAAAGTACTTCCATTTGTTGAGTACAATCCACCGCCAGAGCCGTTAGCACAGGAGGCACAATAATGGATAATGTTATTCTAGAGTTCATTGGAAACACCGCAGGTGCACAGATTTTTCGTCACCCTGTTTCCAAAAATCAAATTCGTGCAGGACTAAACATTGCGGTTCGCTTTGTACAAGTACCAGCAAGTGAGGCGGAATACTATATTTCGCTAGGTTTATTTCGTGTTGCGCATCGTGCAAGTACAGTAGCACCAACAGTTACTCGCCGAGATGCACCAAAACGCATCGAGCCAATTGTTGACGAACCGCTTCCTGTTATTGAAAAAAAAGAAGAAACCCCAAGCGGCACTGTTGTGGCGTTTGATGAGGAAATCGACGAATCACTTGCATGGCTTTCTGAACCAAAAGCTACTGAGCCAGAAGTGATAGAAGAAGCAGTTACCGAAGAAGCAGTTACCGAAGAAGAAGTAACGGAAGAAGTAACGGAAGAAGTAACGGAAAATCAACCCGTAAAAGTAGGTCGTGGTCGCCAACGAAAGTAGGCTTTCATGTATATCGTGGTAATACTGCCGTGTCGCGGTCGTAAAGAGCAAACGCTGGATGTTGTTCGGCGTTTGCTTGCCACATCAGGATTACAGCACGGAGTTGATTGGAAACTTGTTTTGGTAAGTGGCACTGATGATGCGGACATTGTCGAAAGTGTTGCAAGCCAATGCAGTGTATTTGGGGTTGTTGATAATGCTCCCAGGCTTAGTTATTGGGAAGCGCTTCAAATCGGCTCACAAGAACATAAGGCATCGTTTTATGTATGTGTTGCCAATGATGTTCTTCCATGCATTAATTGGCTA
>Ga0315909_10008140_pt1 | contig 11540 bp, 4 predicted proteins | sample LakEriMetagenome_11_FD_203527 | JGI IMG/M metagenome (GOLD analysis project Ga0315909, IMG submission 203527) | Freshwater fungal communities from buoy surface, Lake Erie, Ohio, United States - Buoy 2 MA125 | ecosystem: Environmental > Aquatic > Freshwater > Lake | place: USA: Lake Erie, Ohio...
TGAATCGCGTTTACGAAATACGGAGTATTCAACATTGAAGTTGTTGATTGGAAGTTTATTCCATTAGTAGGTGAATTTCCGTTGACGAAACCTTCTGTAGGAATAAAATTATTCGGAGTTCTTGTGGCGTAAAATGCGTTCAATCCAACCAACCCTGAATTCGTAACTCCCAATGATATCGCAGTCGATGTAGGGTTTTGACCCAATATATAAGAGAAGTTTGTAACAGGTCTATTGAATGTATAATTGTATACATCATTGAAGTTTGAAATAACTTTTCTAGGTTCGAATATTGTGAGAGATTTTCTTGTATTATAAACCTGATTCGATGACGCTGTGTTACCTTGATTCAAATTGTTCACACACCATGTTTGATTTGTATATGGTATTGTATCAATTATCAATGGATCGTTTGAAGCGTTTGAAATCAAGATCTTCAAAGCCTCGGACTTAGCTGTAGACTGCGGTATTTTCCCAATTTCTGTGGTACCTAGAATTGAAAAAGAGTTTTCAGTTAATCCCTTAATATAAGGGGTAACGAAGAAATCTCGAGTGTATTCTTGATAAGCTCGACCAGTACCAGTGTTTGAAATATCCTTCAAAAAAGTCGGATAGTTGGATGCGGTGAGATTATAATTTTTCAATTTCAAGTTGAGATACGGAGAACTTACACCCAATTTTTTTGAAATGTTATTGTATTCTGTCTCAGTATTCAAACGAAATAACTCATCTATCTGATTAGAATTTGCTCTAATTAGATTTGAATAGTGAGTAGTTAAGAATTGTCTTTCCCAAATTTCATAGAAGAATTTTATTTCCTCTTTATTGGTATAGGCGACACCAGTTGATGGAAATTCTATCGCATTGATATTGATAATATCAGTATCTCTTTCACTATCCAACGGTGGAGGTGCTGTTGGGCTCTGAAACTTTTGGGTAAGCCCTCTCATATACTCCTCCACAAATTCAACTTCAGGCCATTTGTCAAATAGATATCCTTGAGTAAGATCAACAACGGTTGGATCAGCAATATACTTAAGTTGGAATCTCCCTTTTTTATCATCGGGTGATTCAACAAAAAATTGAGGCCAAGGATATACAGGTATTTGTGAATTAACCGCATTGTTGTCTAACTCATTGTTTCCAACTAAGTTAGATTGATCTCTAACCACGAGGTCAATCACTTCACTCCCTTGCGCCGATGTTTGATTATCCAATATGGCGCTTTTTCTTACTGGATCATACTTAACATTCCATGCACTTGTATGTACATCATCCAATAACCTAATGAAAGCTTCAGCGGAAGCCATAATAGGGGCTATCATGTTTCTCACAGTCGGTTTGAATCCCAATCCGACATCCGTATCTTCTATCTTTCTTAAAAGTTTTTCAGAGATTTCACTTTCGTAGTCAGATAGTTTTTTATTTGCTTGAGTTTCTAATAAACCAATCTGTTTATCAAATCCATCTTCACTCTCGAAAGTAAAAAAATTCTCAGGAATCGGAACCAAAGATTTGTTTCCGTTGGTTTCCGTTAATTGTAATTTAGTTGTTACAAAAAGTGGTGTTAATCTATTTTTAAGATCAGCCTCATCTTGAACTGTAGGACTCAAAATACCAGTACGAATTCTTGTGGTCTCTCTCCAATCGATACTGTCGAAAGGGGGTGGGGTCGCTTTTATAATATCGTACTTTATAGGGTTCGGTATCGGAGTAGGCCCCGCAGTTCCCAAAGTAGGATTTTCTGCTAACGAAGTATTAAACTTTGTAATATTACTTTGAAGGATACTTATTGCTTCTTCTTTGACTTCCGTTGAAAGATCTTTAAATGTGTAAATTTTCTGTTTGTTAACTAATACAATTGGATTCGGATCTAAATATGTATTGAACCAAGAAGTATTAGCACCCCTCACACTACCAAAATACTGAGTTAAAATTCCTTTATAATTTCGTATATTTGTTAAGGACTCTACTTCTGTTTTATCAAACGATTCTACAATTGTTTGTTCGAATTGGTCCAACTTATTCATAAGTTGAACTAAAGTTAACTCAGGAAAATTTGGAGCAATCAAACCTTTAGCTTTATATTCACTGTATACTTCTACTATTTTTTGATATCCTCTTTCCGCGACTAACTGAGTTACAGCCGCTTGACTAGAACCTAAGTTATTAGCACCTCTCTCTGCTTGAGTATTTGCTTGAGATTCCGCCGATTTGTTGGGTTGTTGGGGTCCTTCGACACTTTGTGTGACATCAAATCTTTGACTATACATGTGGGGTGCCGCAAGTAAATGACCCATTGCAATCTCATTGAGAATGTTGAACTTGTATCCTTTGAAAGTCAATCTTACTAAATAGTTACCACTAAATCCGTTAAATGATGCATGGAATTTTTCTAAGTTGAGTTGATATCTTATCGCTTGACCATAATATCCTTTTAATGTTAGGTAAAATGGTGGATAAGGTAAGTTGAAAAACGCTGAGTAAGGTGAGTTATTACCCAATTCAAACAACCCTCTACCTTGTACATCCTCTAATAAAATTTCTACGGTAGGTATAAAACTAGAGTTGGTTTGAATGTTAATTGATGTGATACCTAATAATCCATTATCAATTATATCCTTTTCATTTGCAACAGTGTTTACAATATATGGTTTTTCACCATTTATCGGTTGTATCCCTTTTTCCAATAATTGATTCGGCCCTTTAAATTGTGTTGAGTTTTCACCAGTAAGTTCATCATAGTATCCAGTACCTAAATAGGAATTTTTTGTTGGTTTCAAAAAATTCATTTTTGCAACCGAAATTGTTTTGATTCTATCTTCGGGAGCACCTCCTACCGCAAGCTTTGTTCTTGGTAACAATTCCGCTTCCAAATTAGCATACATTACTAATTTTTCATGATCAACAAGTCTCTCTGAAACTTTACCGAAATCATCTATAGTCTTATTCGGATCAACTACAATAATATTGTTGTAATCAAATTCAACAAGAATATTACCACTATTGTCCGCTTGAATGTTACCTGCCATAATAATAAAAATGATTTTCTAAAGCCGCCTTATAGTCCTGTAAAGATGGTAATAAAGGGAATGGGATAATCAATACCGCGCCATCGTAAATGTTATTTTCAAGACCGCCAAATTGTGGGTTTGCTTGTAGAATCAACCAACTGAACACAGGAGAATTGTAGTATTCTTGAGATACTTTATCTAATCTACTTTTTGCAACTTTATAAATGTAAGCCTTGTCCGTAGGTTTTTGCGGTAACGAAACAAATGGCACAACGGTTTGTTCTCCATTTATTAGAAAATCACTGTATCGATTCCAATATTGATATGACATTAGTTCAATTTCGCTTTAGATATGAACGCACCCGTATCATTTCCATTTAGGTCATTCCATGTGTTTATGTTCGTATTTTGGTTTGAACTGTTGGCTAATCCTTTGATCATATTTTGTTGTGAAGATATTTTAGATTCCGAAGCTCCATTTTCAGTAGTAAATGTGAAATCTCTAGTTTTCTTATCAAAAGGTGTATATATCAAGAAGTTTTTCAAGCTTGTCTTTTCCAAATTATCAATGAATGATTTTGTTATATTGTTTTCTTCCAAGAAAACTGGTCTGAGTTTTAATAACCAATAATCATCAAATAATTTTTGTATATCGATTGAACCATTACCTAACAAAGTTTTATTTGTCAGAACATTACCAATCATTTCTTGTTTGAAAGTTTCATATTTTTTCTCGTCCAAAATGTCATCTGATAATGTCATATACACTCTCCTATTTGGATAGTTTTCAACATTATTACTAAACAAAGGGTTTGTACTAAATGGTAAGAAAACTTCTGTGGTTGTAACGGCTTTTGATTTACCGTCAGCCACTTGAAACACTAAATTACCTTCATATTCAACACCTGTTCCCGCATAAATAAATTTAAATGGAGCTTGTATCGCGTCATTGAACGCCTGAATATCTTCTTGAATTTTCTTTGTATCGTTAACCAATTCAAGTAAAGTATCTGGAGATGATGAACTTTTGTGCACATCAGGTGTCCCAATAGTTACATATACTGTTACAGGTCCACTCTTTGATTGTAACCCGTCAGTACCATTATTAGGTGTACCAGCATAAATAATAACATTCAATCGACCTAAGGTTTGAATATATTTTTGTTCTTCATTGACTAAACTTTGGATAATGGTAGATACTCCGCTTTGAAATGTAGATTTTTTTCTTGAAAGTAAATTAGAGTAATTTTCTTTAATAGTTCTTATCAATTGTGGCGCAAGATTTTTTGAAGGTTCAGACAAATATTGTATGAATCCTTCAGTACCATCTTTAACATTTTTATCGAGTTCGTTGAATATTTCGTCAAACCTCTTTTCTACATTGTTTGGTTTACCAAATATTACAACCGCAGGAGTATCAACATTCAAATTACCTTGAGTATAATTTCTCTCCAATTGCCACTGTTGTCTGACAGCATTGTTATATTGGTTTACTGTTTCTTTATTTTTATTAACAACCGTTGTAAAATAATTTTGTGTTTCATTCACAACTTTTTGCATAAAGTCACCGTAACTTATTACACCTGTAGTTACTTGATTACCAGAAAGAATTGAACTTACAATATTCCCAATAGTTGAGTTATTGTCTTGTCCAGTATTCGTACTTGCGTTGTTTACACCAGGTATTGGAGGAGGAACTTGACCTGATAAGAAAAATTGGTCCAATATTTCGAATTTCTTAATATCTCCTGTATCCGTAGTATCCGCTCTATCATCATATATTTCAGTGTTCGCATAGTAATTGAAGGTCAATGCATTTTGTAATTTATCAACAGATTCTTTCAATCCACTACCACCAACAAAGTTAAAGTTTAATGTTATGTTTGCAATCATCGGCTGCACTCCAATCCCTTCAGGATTCAAATCAAGTCCTTCGTATGCTATTTGTAAGCCAGTTGGGATAATTTTTGTATTATAAAAATCACCCACTCTCATGACTAACACAGGTGGAGCACCAAATGATGTATTCACTGCGTTGTTGTATTCAAGTGTAGGTTTACTTTCAGGTGTTTTTTGTTTTATAGTAGGAATTGTATCACCAGGTCTCATACACTGTTGTAAGAACGTCAATCTTGAATTCAATCCTTCAGGAGTAATTGAATGGAAGGTTGGATGGAAAAACTTCAACTTGTCCTTCAGATTGTCATAAACCATAGGGGTTTCAGCTTTGATCGTTTCAAAGTAATCACATTCAGATAATAATGCCCTCACCACTCGTTTGGTTATATTATCTCTTGGCTTCCACTCATCAACAACTTCCTCAGTTGTAAAGGTTTCTGTAACGACATTGCCAACCAAAACATCAATTCTATTTGGTTTTGGATCGGATTTCGGAGCTTCTATTGTTGTTGACACATTTCTAATAAATGCTCTTCTACATGCCATAGCATTTACTGTGAAAATTTCTTTAGAATCTGCACTAGTATCTCCACCCGAAGCACTCGGGTCATTATCAGTACAATTGAATGTTCTTGGCATTGGTGTTAAATCAGTAACACTATATACCCCTTCTTTAATTGGTGCAGATTGAACTTGAGATGAATTTGTGGCTCCATCTCCAATGGTAGTTTGTTCACCAAGTGCTTGACCACCCAAAATTAGTAATCTTTGTGGAGAGGAATTAACGTATTTTGTGAGAGAGGCGTTATTTTTGAAAAACTCAACCATTGACCGAATCCTCCTTCCAGATAATTCTTTGTTGTAGGAAATTGTTGCAGGTGCCGAACAACTTGAATCGATATTGATGGTTATTGTTCCTGGATTGTCTTTATTTGTATCCAAAATTTTAGCTAACTCGACACAAAATTGTTCCGCAACTTTAAAATTTGGAGTTACGACAGTATCAAAAAATGAGGTTGTTGCATCTCCTTTTGATTCTTTACTGTATTTAGTTTTGTTTGATGGTGTAATGTATTCATTGTAAAGGGGAACATAGCTAGTACTTCCTTCTGGTTTTGGGTAGTCATTTTCAAAATACAATCCTAAATTAACGTATTTATCTAATAATGATTGAATTTGATCAGTCACAGAACCTTGAGACAGGGGTACGTCCGCTCCATTTGGAGAATTATATCCAGTCTCAATGGTCTTACGTGTATACTCAATTTGTTCTCGAGTCATTTCTTTAGAAGAAATTGCCTGTTGTAACTCAAACAAATCATTCGGATTAACTGTAGCATATTTCTTTGCCAACTCATAGATATCATATTTACGACATCCAGCGAAGAAAGATTCCAAAATACTATCAATTCTAGTTTTGTTTGTCTCGTTTGCTAAAACTTTGTTTACGATCACATTCAACACCGATGGATGGTCAACCACAATTTTCCACTGTAGAGTTCCTCCTCTCGAACTATTTTTATAAGTGTAAATCGGTTCTGGTCTTCCCAAAAAATCTGTAGGGTTCCAGTTTGCTGTGACGCTTTCACTGAATGTTAATCCATATGGAGGAAACCACATAACTCTACCACCATTCGGTCCTCTTTCACAAACAGGTAAATCTGCAGTAGAAAATCCTGGAGTACTAGATGTTCTCCAAGCCAAATTTTCCAAAGAGAACATATACTTTTTTGCATAAGCATTCTCATCATTTCCAATAAGATTTGATGAATCTTGTCCTCCTTCTTGTTTGTTTGGAACAATGTTAAGGTTATATGTTTTGTCCAAAACCGAATAGGAAAATCTTCTTCCTTCGGTGGTTATACCATCAACCTTTTGAAGATCATTATATTGTAAATAAGGAACGTCCTTCGCAAAAACTCTACAATATTCTGTTCCTACTTCTTGTCCTATATCACCCACATATCTATAAACTCTTGATCCTTTTGTCATTTCTTTGTATCCGTCATTGAATACTTTACTGACTTGGTCTATGGCATTCCCTACGTGTTGTAATCTTCTTCCTCCTTGAGGTTGGCTATCAATGAGTCGTTGTGTATCATCTAATATCGATCCTTGTCTAAACTCATTATTTACCGACTCTGTAGTGTTGTATGATGATGGTCTAAAATCTTCATCTTCATTTGTAACTTCTCCATTGATCCCTACTTTTTTACCAGCATTACCTCTGTATTTAGGAGAAACCCAAGTGAATCCACCTTCGATTCCACCACCATTACTATAGGTTGGTCCGTTAGCGCCTAATCTAACGGATTGGCTTGGCCCCTCATATAACTGAGCAAGTTCTGAAGGACCATAAACTGGTGATTGTTGTTCAACACCATACTGATTTACAGGTACCTCACCAACTGGAGAAAATATCTGTGATGGATTAGACGTGATGTTCCCAACATAAAAATTACTATTGTCGGCTTGTGTACCAGTTAAAATACCTCCAACTCGATCCAAGAAGGTTCTCGGATAGTTTGGTTTGTATTTGTTGAAGTCTATGTTTTTGAATAAACGAGATCTCTGACCAACACCCATGTTGTTGAACATGATCTGAGATCCAGTCTCTCCTCCACCCATCAATCTATTGAAGAACTTACCAACACCACTACGTCTAAAAGCGTTTGTCAGTTGTTGTATTGTTGTCTGAGGACCAGGATTGATGTTAGGATCAAAGTAAGAACCAGGTATAGGGGAAACAGGAAGTATACTACCACCTAAACGTAATGCAAAATTTGTTGCAGCTAATATTGGATTAGCCGTTACTGTGATAGTATAGTTAGGTTCTATAATCGGAACTACACCTGTGAGTATATTAACAAGATCAGTTCCGCTACTAACATTTAAAGCATTGACTCTTCCTAAGGTATCTTGACGTATTTGTGCGGCAATTCTTTCTTCAAATTCTTTTCTCAGAGTTTGTGCTCCTAATCGAGCAATAAAAGAATCTTGACTCACAAAACCGTTACTTCCACTAGGATTAGGAGACAGTAATATTGATAGAGGACTATAAGTCGAAGAAACGAATGTCGTTGGATATGGTTGGTTGTTATATTTGTTCGTAGCTGGAGGTCTATTTATAGAATCAAAGAATTCAGCACTATCTAATTGTAACTGATCACCATTAGAAAATACGTTCAACGGTTTCCATTTTTGTGATTCAGCTATGGATTGTCCTACAATATTTGCGTCTTGATACCCATACTCACCTTCGTTAGATTTTGTATTCTGTAAAGCTCCTGGATCAGGAACTTGTTCGTATCCACCTTCATTACCGTATTGGTTTAGTGGATATAGTTTGTTGGCAAATGAAGGTTCGTCAATCAATTGATCAGGACTATCCTGAACTGAAGAATCAGATTGGATATATTCTGTATTGATCGGCTGTGTTGGTCTATTTGGAGCCTTAGCATAAGGGGTTAAATTCCTTACTATAAGTTTTTTTCTAAAACCTTCTGAATTTACAAAATCTAAAGGACTTGCCATTTATATTTTTTTATTATAAATAGGTCGGAACCAATTTTTATTTATTGAGACCCACCAAGATATTGAGTGGCATTGTTCCCCATAGGATCATTCTTCTTGACAATATTTTGAACAAAATTCTGAACTGCCAACGAATTGAATTGATCTGTAATTTGTTTCGTTATTTGTTCCCTTTGTGCTGGTGTCAAATCACTAGGTAAATTGTCGAATTTCACTTCAATTTTTATTCCTCCCGCCATTTCAACTTTCGTGTTTTGACCTGTAAGTTGTGACGCGTAAGATGTGAGACTTTGATTCCCTGATATTGGTGTCTGTCCGCCAGTAATAATTGAAGAAATAGGTTGATTTTTGATATTATCCTCAGTTGTGAATTGACTTTTGACAGTGTCAACCATTTCTTTAGTTAATCTCTCCACCATAGATTGATCTCCCAAGTTTTGACTTATTTTTGTAGCCGCCTCTTCTAAAGATTTTTTAACACTAGCGTCAATATCCCCTAATTGAGTTCCCGCTCTTTCTAAGTAGTTGATAACATCTTCGGTCATTCCAACCTTATCATCTCTTAAATCGTCGACTAATTGTCCTAAATCTTTAAGAGCTCTTTCAGTTTGTTTTCGTGTACCCTCGGAGGATACTAATTCAGATCCCGCTCCAGTAAAGGTAGTCAAAGCCCTTCTAGCCCCTTCTGTTTCTTTTGTAACTTGTCCGGAAGTAACCACTCCACCTGTCAAAGCTTCCTTGATTGCCTTAACGTCACCCATTATAATATCTGTGGTAGACATTTGCGCTTTCGCCAATTCCTCCATAGTTTTTGGGCCCTCTCGTTGTTCTTTAATCAACTTATCAAATTCATCTTGTGTAATTTCTGAAAGTCTTCTGGTTTGTTCTATTCCACTTTCATCTCTTAGTTTGACTTCATACTGACCACCTTCACCCATTCTTGCGATGTTAGCCAAATACATTTTGTCTTCTTCTTTGATATTAAGTCCAGCCTCTCCTACTTGAGAAATTCTTTCGTCCAATTCTGCCGCAGCCAATCCCATTTTTGATAGAGACCCTGTTGCCAATCCCGCTTCTTTTTCCATTTCTCTTAACACCAATACTCCCTGAGGATTGATTTTAAAAGATTGTGTTTCTTCATCAAAATAGGTGAATTGTTTTGATACATTTGCCAAACTATCCTGTAAACCAGATGGATCATTGATTGACGCATTCATCAAAGCGAAAGGATCAACCAAAGTTCCAGCTGCAACACCCAACCTTTGGAACGCCGCTGCAACATCAACAGCACCTTGAGGATCTAATACCTTTTCCGCTAATGTAAAAGTATTAAACATATCAAATCTCAACATCGAAGCTTGAGCTGCCATCTTCGTGAGACCTACAACGCCACCTTCGAACTGATATCGGTTCATCTGCTCCATGTTGTTATTAACATCATTCATCACAGCTTTGGCGTTACCTCCAACACTTTGAATATACTCTACTGATTTGTTTAAATTTTCACCAATTTTATCAATTCCGATTCCGACATCCAAAAAGGATTTTGACAACTGTTGAGCCGATAATCCAAGAACTTTGTTCGCGGCGTAAAACATTTCAACTTCTTCTGATGAAGCAACAACATTCCTTCTTGATTGATCCGCAACATCTGCAATGATTTGTGAAACATCTTTAATTCCACCACCCAATCTAGTAACATCAGGAAGTGCGTCAGCTAAGGCTGTCCTGAGTTCACCTATTCTTTGTCTCCCTTGAGTAAAAGTTCCGAGTAATTCGTTGGAAGCTTGGGCTATTGCATCAAATTGGTCTTTGAAAGATTCGACTCCTACGTTGAACGAGTCCAAAAGTTCCTTTTTTATTTCGTCAAATGTTTTTTGATCGGCCATCTGTTAATTGTCTGTTTTATATAAATACGAAAGGGACTGAATTTTCAGTCCCTTACATTTTCCTTAACCCATTTATCCAAAATATATTTTCTATAAAAAATAGGTATGTTCAAAAAATCACTATAACTTATGTTAAGAAGTTTAGTCAAATAATAAAATTCATCTATTTGACCTTTCCTATAATCAGAAGAAAGGACGAAAAAAGTCCACCCCGAAACCAACATTTATTGTTAGTTTTTCTCCTGAAGGGGTTGTTACAGTTCTTTTTAAATCTAATTTAGGTTCATTTTCATCCAAATATTGTCTGATATATTTGGAGTCCGCTATCGGCATTTGTTCAACAAATTTAGAAATTTCGGATTTATCTGTAACCCCATTGATTTCAACAATTTGTTTATTTAATCTCCATGTTACTTTAGGAGCTGTTCTTCCTTGAGGGTAACTGTCGACCATTTTTTGAATTTCCAAAATTTCACCATATGATAATGGTTTCAATTTTACGTTCATTTCAGACTTAGGTAATTTTGTGGAAAAGAATCCTTCCTCATTTGGTTTTTCTCCTTTGGAAATATCTAACTCAGATAAACTTACCGTAGTTTTGAAAGTTTTTTTTGTAACAGGATCGGTTAAGTTGAGTTCCATTTCAGGACCGAATGCTGTATTTCTCAGGAAGATTAAAATCGCTTCAATATCACCTTCCAATAAATCATCAACCTTAATATCAGGTTCGTAAATTTTTGACCTCAAAAGTATTGAAGTCATGTCAGCACCTCCAGCCATGATTGTGTTTTCATCAGATGCTGTCAGGTACCCTACCTTTATCGCCTTTTTTTTGTTTTTATAAAATAGCCCTCCACTTGGTAAGGGAACCACGTCGTGTGGTAAAGTTAATTGAGATTGTCCGTATTCTCTTGATTGATTGTCCATAAAATAATAACCGTAGAGTTTTATGCTCTACGGTCAAATGTAAAAGTTATCTATGAAAAATAAATAGAATTTAGATGTTAATATACTAACACACAACGATCAGGTCTCATAGAACAAGTAATTGTTGCCAAACCATCCTGAGAATAAGATAACTGATTGAAGTTAACGTCTGTTAAGAAAACTCCGTACAATATCCACTTTTCTACAACAACTCCGGTTGGGTCCAACATTTCCAAGTCCACATCTTTCTTATAACCCGCAGCATAACCCATTCTAC
>Ga0315909_10008142_pt1 | contig 11540 bp, 15 predicted proteins | sample LakEriMetagenome_11_FD_203527 | JGI IMG/M metagenome (GOLD analysis project Ga0315909, IMG submission 203527) | Freshwater fungal communities from buoy surface, Lake Erie, Ohio, United States - Buoy 2 MA125 | ecosystem: Environmental > Aquatic > Freshwater > Lake | place: USA: Lake Erie, Ohio...
CAACAGCATCTATAAACGGATTTACAGGGCTGAAAAGGATGAACTAGGACTTCTCTTCCAGTTAAACAAGACTCATCTGGACGATGAAGAGTATTTCAATGTACTGGATGCACAGGAAGGTGTTACCTTCACGGGCAAAGTAAGTCGGGAGGAAGACTATAATGATGAGACTATTGATATAATCCCGACTGCTGACCCGAATACCGTCAGCGAGAGTATTCGTCTTATCAAGGCACAGCAACTCACGGAACTCATCCCTCTTGGGGCAGTTGATCCCGCCAAGGCCGGTCAACGGATCCTTATTGCTATGGATCAACCCAATCCACAGGAACTTCTGCCACAACCCCAACCTGATCCGAAGATGCAAGCGGAGCAGATGAAGGCACAGGCAGTCCAGCAGAAAGCTCAGATCGACTCTCAAGCAGCCCAACAGGATGCTCAACTGAAGCAACAGCAGATGATTATGGAGATGAAGATCGAGCAGATGAAGGCCCAGATGGATCTGATGAAGAAACAGATCGAACTGGAATTCAAGCAGAAAGAACTGGGGATGAAGAATGCCCAGACGGTTGTAGATCTGAAAGTAAGTCAACTCAAAGCCAAACAAGAGTTAGAGCAACAGAAGCAGGACCACGAACTCTCCATGATGGGAGAGGCGGATAAAATGGCTATGCGTAGAGAAGCCAATGCACAAAAGATGAAGGAGCAACGTAGTGGAAGTAAGTCACGAGGATCGGGCAATAAACGAAGAGGACTTTCTTGAGTGGATGCAGCATCCAATCACTCAATCCTACTTCCGGGAAGTACAACAGAAGGTTAAAGACCTAATACTTAGTTTTAAGGACGGTGCTACCGTCAATAAAGAAAATGCCGATTTTACGGTACAAGAGACCAATAAAATAATCGGAAAGATTGAAGGATTACAGGAAATACTTGACATAGAGTTAATAAAGGAGTAGAATATAATGTTAGAGGTTGTAGGAAATAGAGTATTAATTAAACCCAAAGATCTGGAAGTTAAAACAGAGAGTGGTATTGTCATCTCGTACGGTTCTGACGAAAAACGTCATAAAATGGCAACTATGGAAGGAACCGTTGCCGGAATTGGACCTCTTGCTTGGAAAGACTGGGGAGATGGTTCTAACTGGGTAGAAGTAGGTGATCGTGTAATTTTTGCCCAATATGCCGGTAAACTCGTAGTAGATCCGGAAACTAAAGAAGAGTTCTTCGTAATCAATGACGAAGACTGCCAAGTAAGGATTAAATAGAGATGGCTGAAGAGACCGTAGTTACACCCCAAAGCACCCCAGACACGGGAAGTTCCCGTGTAGAAGAAGTAGTAGCAGATACGCCACAACTCTCTCCCGAAGAGCAACTTGCTCGGGATCACGGTTGGAGGCCCAAGGACGAATGGGATGGTAATCCTGATGACTGGATTCCTGCAAAGGAATTCAATTTCCGTGGGGAACTCTATGGACGTATCGCCAAGTATGGTCATGAGATCAAGGAGCACCGAGAGGCTCTCCGTAAGATGTTTGACCAACACCGCAAGCTCTACGATGCAGGCTATAGCAAAGCAGTAGCCGATCTGAAAGCTCAAAAACTTAACGCTTTGGAAGACAATGATGCTCGCAAGGCGATGCTCATTGACGAAGAAATTGATGCCCTCAAAGAACAGCATCAATCTAAAATTAAAGAGTTTGACGACAGCATCACACCGCAGCATACTGATACACAGGTGCGCCATCAGGTAGTATTCGATCAATGGAATACAGTCAACGGATGGTATCAAGCGGATCCGATGCTTCGTCAAGAAGCAGATATGATCGCCAAACAAATGGTGACTTCTGCACAAGCGCAGGGGAAACAAGTCGAATATGCCAAGCTTCTGACGGAAGTAGCTCGGCAAGTCAAGTCCAAATATCCTGACAAGTTCCCACGAGCAGCTTCAAAGACTTCTGCCGTAGACGGCGGATCACGCGAGGTTACGGCTTCCTCGGCAAAAGCCACCGGCAAGTTTACGCTGGATAGAATTCCAGCAGAAGAAAGAGATATCGCTCAGACGATCATTAGAAGTGGTGCCCTCACTGAAGAGGAGTACGTTAAACAGTACGTACAGGCCAAACGGAGGTAACATGGCTAAACAAGAAAGAAAGAAACGAATCCCGGTATCAGGATCACAAAGAAATATCCTCACTGTGGAAAATAAAGATGACAAGAATTTTAATTACCGTTGGGTCAATATGGATGAACAACGGATTGCGCGATTCCTTGATGCCTGCTACGAATTCGAGCGTAGAGACGAAGTTGGTGAGGTAGGGGATCGCAAAGTGGATTCATCTTCGGGTACTTCTTCCCTTGTCGAAAAGGGCGTAGGTGGCGGCAAGAAAGCCGTGCTAATGAAACAACCTATCGAATTTTACAAAGAAGACCAAGCTGCCAAGCAGCATGATGTTGATGAAAGAGAAACTGCAATGAAACAAAATGCTCTTTCTGGCAGGTATGGTAAACTTGAAATTTCACGAGGTCCTCTCTCACAAGGATCTTAATGCAAGTATACCATTCCACGGAGAGCAAACTTAAAGGAAACAAATGCCAAACGTAGATCGTCCTAATGGTTTCCGTCCCGTAATGCACGGTGACGGTAATCCTTGGAATGGTAGGTTTAATATGTACTACGTTACCGCTGGCGATACCACAGCCATTTATGTAGGGGATGTGGTTAAGCTTACGGGTACTACTGGAACGAGTGGTGAATCTTGTCAAGGTCATAGTGTTGACGGAATGCCTATTATTTCTCGTTGTACCATTGGTGACGGAACTGATACTCCTGTAGGGGTTGTAGTAGGCTTTCTACCAGAACCTTCTAATCTAGGACTTCGTTATCGTCCTACTTCGGGGTCAGGTGCAGCCCGGATTGCTCAAGTGGTAGATGATCCTAATGTCATCTTTGAAGTACAAGAAGATGCTGCTACGACTTCTATTGCTGCTGCTAGTGTAGGTCTTAATGCTACATTCTCTGTTACTGCTGGTCTAACCACCACGGGCGAGAGTCAAATGGAGCTTATCAGCACTTCAGTAGCTACAACCACGACTCATCCTGTACGGATTCTTCGAGTCAAACCAGAGCCGGGTATGGGTCTGTATCATGCAACCAACAACCCCTCTAATGGTCGCTTCCTCGTGAAGTTCAATGCCCACGTATTCCGTGGTCTCGGCACTACCGGGTTCTAATAGGGGATAAACTATGGCTATCACAACTGGCAGTTTTAGTAAGGCCCTATGGCCCGGTATTAACGCATGGTACGGTAAGGCGTACAATGAGCACAAAGTCGAATGGACCGATCTATTCGACAAGTACACTAGCCGCAAAGCATTTGAAGAAGATGTATCAGTCTCCAGCTTTGGCCTAGCGCAAGTCAAAGGCGAAGGTGAGTCCGTATCCTACGACACCGAACGTCAAGGCTTCATTACTCGCTACCAGCACGTAGTGTATGCCCTTGGCTTCATTATCACCCGTGAGATGGTTGAAGACGATCTCTACGACGTGGTAGGTGAGCGTAAGGCAAAAGGTCTTGCTTTCTCCATGCGCCAAACCAAGGAAATCCTTGCAGCTAACGTGTACAACCGCGCCTTCAACTCCAGCTACACTGGTGGAGATGCGAAGGAACTTTGTGCCACGGATCACCCCAACATTGCCGGGGGTATCTATGCTAACGAACTGTCCACTTCGGCAGATCTTAGCGAAGCAGCACTAGAGCAAGCATGTATTGATCTCATGAAGTTCACTAATGACCGTGGACTCAAGATTTCGATCATGCCTCAATCTCTCATCGTTCCTGTTGACCTCTCCTTTGAGGCTGACAAGATCATGAAGACTGAGTACGAAGTCGGTACTGCTAACAACACCGTAAACGTAGTTCGTTCACGTTTCCCCGGTGGGGTCAAGGTTAACCACTACCTTATCGATACGGATGCTTGGTTCATTCGCACCAATGCTCCTGACGGTATGAAGTACTTCGAGCGTCGTGGCGATAGCTTCGACCAAGATGACGACTTCGATACCGACAACGCCAAATACAAGGCAACCTTCCGCTGTTCTTTCGGCTGGAGTGATCCCCGCCAAGTGTTCGGATCGTCAGGGGCTTAACGACTAAGCTTTGCCGGTTGAGCTTATCAACCGGCTTTTTCATATAGAGAGTCCTTTGGAACAAGAGTTCGACATCAGCAAGATAAAGTTCTGCATCGGTATGCCAATCATGGGAAGTGTCCCGGCATATACGGCAATCAGTCTAATAGAGACAGCAACAAGATTCACGGAACAAGGTATCAGTCTAGCATTCACATATGAACTTAATAACAGTATTGTACAACACGCACGTAATCGAGTAGCACAGAATTTTCTTGAGAAGAGTGGAGCAGACAAGTTAATCTTCATCGACAGTGATATCACTTGGAATGTAGACGATTTGTTTCGACTCTGTTGCTGGTCAAGTATTTATCCGTTTGTAGGGGCAATGTATCCTACCAAGAATGATGCAATGAAGTTCATTGGAAGATACGGCAAGAGTAAGGAAGGTAACACAATCAGTACCAATGAACACGGACTGATTAGCATGAGTGGGTTTGGTCTAGGGTTCGTAGTAATTGACCGAAGTGTGTTTGAGGATCTTAAACCTCATACGGAAAGATACAACCACAATCACGAAAAGAATATTTACAACTTCTTTGATGTTGTCAAGCAAGATGGCCATATCCTAGGAGAAGATATATACTTCATGCAGAGGTATATAGAAGTAACAGGGAAAGACATTTGGGTTGATCCCTCGATTGAACTTGGACACATCGGAAGTAAAGTGTACCGAGGCGCTTTGAAAGACGCCCTTCTTAAAGTCAGTGAAGAGGGTTTTGAAAGAGAAGGTTCTGAAAAGTGATGCTTTCAGACCTATTCTCTAAAATGAGGAAATCATAAAATGCCATCAGTAAGTCAATTTCCCGGAGGTTTTGCTCACGGGATTACTATTAAAGGAGTACCACTTGCCCTAACTCATCCCGGACGTGTTTTCTGGGTAGGTAATTCCGCAACTCTTCTTGAAGGAGAGAAGACGGCTTCTAACGGGAATAAAGGTACTTTTCTAGCTCCATTCTCTACCATTGACTTTGCCGTAGGTCAATGTGCTGCTAACCGAGGCGACGTTATTTTTGTACGTCCTGGTCATACTGAAACCGTAACCGCTGCCGCAGGACTTGATCTTGATGTTGCTGGTATTGCTCTTATTGGACTAGGTTCTGGTTCTAACCGCCCTACCATTAACTTTACTACAGCCACCTCGGCAGACATGGATGTAGATGCTGCCAATATCACAATGGTAAACTTCCTGTTTACTGGTGGTATTGATGCTCTTGCCGGTCCTATTGATGTAAATGCCGCTGATTTTAAACTTATCGATTGTGAGTATCGAGATGTCACTGGACAAGCAACCGATGTTATTCTTGCGGATGCTAACGCAGATCGACTTCTTATTGATGGATATTTCCATAATGGGGCTGCTGCCGCAGGCGGTGCAAGTGCCATCGCACTTACTGGAATGGACAATCCAGTAATTCGCAATTTCAAACTTATTGGTAATTTCTCAGTAGGTGCCATTGATATTAGGACTACGGCTGCTGTAGATATTGAAATCTATGATGGTTATATCTGGACGAAGAACTCTGCAGATATTGCTATTATTGATACAGTTACAGGCTCTACCGGTAAAATTGGACCTAATATTTGCATGATGCTTGCGGATAATGCTGCAAACATTACGGAAGCTGTTACTGGGGCAACATTCCAATACTTTGGTGGTGGTACTGGTGCTGCATCAGGAGGATCTCTCCTAGTAGCCAACCTAGTAGGGGAATCCGCAATTAAACTCAATAAAACTGAAGCAACCGACGCATAACGTAGTTTGATTAGGGGGCCTAGGCAAACGTCTAGGCCCTCTCCTAAAGGAGAATTTAATTATGCGTGAGGAGATGTATTAATGGCAAGCGATTATGTAAGTATTCTTGGACAATCCACTACTCTTGATACGGGTACCGGATCTGGTTCTAAGCCAAGACATGAACCTATTAAAGAAACAAGTGGTGCTTTGCATGTAACAGAACAAGGCAACATCACCGGCCTGCGCAACCCGTCGAGCGCGACGGCGGCATACCTGCCGGTGCGGCAGGAGTGCAATCTGTCGATTATCAGCAAGACAACGGCCGTGACCATCGGGGCCGGTGCTGCGAACGATACGCACCTGATGGGCATTCTGATTCACACGGCCCTGACCGGAACGTGTGCGATCACCGGCTTTGCTGACTCGGACGGAACGGCACAAACGTACACGCTGCCGGCTGGATCGGTCGGGTTCAAGGACTTCCTTGGCGCGATCAACTCGGCGGGCGCACTGACGATCACCTGTAGCAACGCGGGCGACGACAACCTCGTCGCCGTGCTCTGGCGTGCGGTGTAAGCCATGACGACGTTCGCGGCGTGGCCTAGTGGATACGCGCAAGCACATGGCTCGCCTAATGCACAGACCATCAAGACGTTCTCCAACTCCACGAACGTCACCAAGTCTGACACCGGCACTGCGGCGACGCACACATACGACGCGGCATCTCCGTTCGGCGCTACCCGGCTTCGCGTGGACTGTCCTGCCGGGAACACCAACACGGAAGTGCAGATCCACACCGGGCTTAGTGTGGCCAAGTGGCCCGATGGGGAAACGATAGCGTTTCGGCTGTGGTTCGATGACTGGCAGAAAGTCGCTGACGTGCAGCTGTACGCAGGTACGGCAAGCTATACGCGCTACCTGCAACGCAACCTGACGGTGCAATCGTCCAACGTGAACAATCGGAACGGCCCGATCACGTTCGATCTGAACTCGCATATCACCAGTGTGAACACGTTCACCTATGGCTCAGACACTCTGGCGAGTGTGAAGATCAGAGTAGTACCGAAGTCTGGCGAGGCGTGCCGGTTCTGGGTCGATTCTTTCTCGATTGCGCCGAAGTCTCGCCCGTGCGTCATCATCACGTTTGACGACGCCTCCGATACCTGGGTCGATACTGCGGCACCGTATCTGCTCACGAACAATATGCTCGCGACGTTCGGCGTCGGCACCGAGCAGATTGGAACCAATGACAGCACGTACTGCACAGCTGCGGAATTGCTGACTCTGCAAGTTGCTGGGCATGACGTGCAAGTGCACAACGTCACAAATACATCGTTCGCGTCATCCGGCCTGAAGGCTTACATGGCTGAATACGACGCGGCTGCGGCGCAATTGCGGACGTGGGGAATCACGAATCCGTTCATCTACCATCCGTTCGTGCAGGGACTTTACGATCAAACGGCGCTGGATGCTTTGGCGCGGAGAGGCGTCAAGGTCATGCGCGGAGTGGACAGTGCGTCGGCAACGACGTGCAGGATCAATCAACCGTCTGCCGGAACCTACACCGACAACATCGTGAACCTGAAGATCGGGAATCACGGTGCATCCCTGAGTCTTGCCCAAGCCACGACTAACATCACTAACCTGCTGAAGTACGGCGGGACTTATGTCGCGATGTTCCACGACATCGTGCCGAGTGGGGCGACGGGGGTCGAAACGAACGAAGCCGACTTTACCGGGTTCATTGATCTGTTGGCACGGCATAGGGCCGCAGGGTTGCTGGATGTGATGAAGGTGTCGGATTGGTATCAAGGTTTAACTCAACCACAGGTAGTTTCATAAATGGCTGCTCCTACTGTACAAACAATTGTTAGTGGTGGAAACGTACTTATTATCAATGTACGTAAAGTCTTTGATAGCGATGACGCAGATGCAGTCATTGTAGACAAGAGTGCTCTTATTGGCCCACTGGGTATTGAACCTAGCAAGATTGCAGTAATGGAAATCTGGTGGACTATTCAGGGGTACGGGAACGTACTCCTAGAGTTCGACAGGGATACCGATAACATCATCGGATCTTTCTCCGGACAAGGTTATATCGACTATATGCCCTATGGGGGCAAGATTGACCAAGGTGCCAATGGCACTGGGGATATCCTTCTTACTTCCACAGCAGGTAGTGCCAATGGAAGTTATAATTTTGTAATCAAGATGAGGTTAAAGAAATAAATGGGCACTTTAACACAAACACAGAAAGCAACTCTTCGGGCTGCACTTATTGCAGATCCAGCAGTACAAACATGGTTAAATTCTTCTCAACTCCAACCCATCGTAGATCTTTATAATCAACTTGCTACTCCTGCTTTTTGGGCATTTCGTACAGATGTAGATCCGTCCGAAATTGGGAAAGTAGTCAATTATGTTGCAGTAGCCGCAATGACTACAGCTAATTTGCAACGAGTAAGTGATTTTTTACGTATGAATACAACTGCTTTCATTGCTCGCGACGATATTAAAACCTTTCTGTTGGATACTTTCTCTGGGGCTCTTGGAGGCCAAGGACAAGCAACACGCGATGCGCTTGATCTAATGTTACGTCGTCAAGTAACAAAAGCAGAGCGTCTTTTTACTACAGGTACTGGAAGTACAAGTGCTCCAGCAACACTTGGGTGGGTGGGTCCACTAACTACTGAAGATATTTCAGAGGCAATTGCTTAATGGCTACATTAACAAGTACACAATCTAAAACTGCAAATCAGACACTTCTACCTATGACCGTCACTGCAGCAGGAGCGGTGACGAAGGGCACGGAACTGGATGTTTCTACCAAGGACTTCGGAAACGTCTTCGTGCGCCTTGGTCGCACCGGAACCACGTCGATGACGGGCGCGGTGGAGTTTCGCATCGAATCCTCGTCGGCTGTCAGCGATAACGATTGGTCTACCGTGGTTGCGTGGGTGACTGGACTTGGCGGGACCGTTGCGGTTGCTCATCAAGTTACAGCTACTGCTACGTTAGGAACGAGTGTCGTCAACACCGGAACAATCAATGGATTATCGGCAGGCGCGGATTTGTTTGTGTATCACTCCGCGACAGTTGCCGATTCTGAATTCGTCAAAGCGATGTCGATAACTTCGCCCAACGTCACTACGGTTGATCCATTGCTGAAAACGCACACACTCGGCGGGCCTGCAGTTGTGACTTCGCAAGCGGAGCAGTGGTGCATCCCGGTTGATCTGCAAGGCATCAAGCGGCTGCGGATCGTGGTTGACGCAGCGAAGAACGGAACGCTGGTAAGCACGGTCGCAAAGGCCGAGATCGTGACGACTGATTCCATTCTGACGGTGTAGTGTGGATTTATCTTTTACTCCCGGACAACCCATCCCAGAGTTCGGAGTACGATATCCCTATAATCCGCCTGAAGGAGAATTAAATGTAGATGTGCAGAAATTTTATGCACAACGTAAACGTGGATTAAATCTAAGACTTCCTCAAATTACACACATGCTTCCACCTGTTGAATGTCCTATTGCTATCGTGGGTAGTGGAACATCTGTGAAAAGTTGTCTTGGTGAACTTCGCGACTTGATTGCTGCGGGTGCTCAAGTGGTCGCTGTAAAACGAGCGCACGAGTGGTTGCTGGATATGGACATAGTACCGGATTTTGCCGTGCATTGTGATGCTCAAGAAAGTACTGCAAAAATCTTTGCTCGTCCTCAAAATAATACAACATATCTTATTGCTTCACACTGCCACCCATCAATCTGGGAACATTTGGCTGCATATAATGTTGCGGTGTTTCATTGCCGTATCAAGCACGATGATGATGATTGGAATCCGGCGTTGCCACGAGTCAGTGGCGGTCCAACAACGGGTGAGCGGGCTATTGTGCTGATGTATATTCTTGGAGCAAGGAATGTACATCTATTTGGGTTTGACTCGACGGTGCGAGACGACCGAGTGTTTCGTATCGACAAGGCAGATGCAGTTACGGCGGTCGATAAGGTGGAAAATGTCGTGGAAGTGCAAGTTGCTGGGGAGTTATTCCTCACTACGGCTGATCTTCACGCCCAAATAAAGCACATCCCTACCACGCTCAAACCTCTGCACGGGATCAAGATCACGACGCACGGGAAGGGACTGTTTCAGGCTGTCGTTGCACAGGGCAAACGGCAAGGGTGGCCAATATGACGGGGGGGACATCAATCCAGCGGGCGGGCGGCTTTGCGGTAAACAGCAGCAACATTCTTGTGCGCCGTTACAAGATGCTTGCTTGCGTCATGGCAAACGGCTTGGAAATCATCACCGGAACGCAGGGTGTCTCTACAAACACAACAACTATAGGGACGACGTGGCGAAACGGTCAGAGCATTCGGACTGGTACGTTAACCGCACAGACGACCGGTGATGTGCAATGGACATTACTGGAACGTGGTTACGGATTGCAGACCGAATGTACTGTGTGCTGGCGCGCTGGGGTAAGGGAATCAACTACAAGCATTCGCATGTCGTCTATTGGCGCTGGAGCGAATCCAATTCACCTTGCTTCTGGCGGGATTATTGGATTATTCGGCGGTAACACAGTTACGATTCCGCACGGCGGCGGAACAAATAATACGCATCGTGTTTTTACTTATTCACTGCGTTCTGGTGGTGGTGGAAACTTTCGGGCCTTTGGGGACGGAGTGTTCGGCGGCACCGCCTCACGAAATGGTACGCAAGGCGCTTTGACCAATATTCAGGTCGGGCGGAATTCCGGTGTGAACCTGATCGGGACGCACATCGACTTCGTGATGGTATTCCAGGGTGGATTTAGCGACGAGGATGCGCTTCGATTCGCCATTGACCCGTATCAGGTTGTCGAGCCGATACGCAACCGGAAGAGAATTGTCTATCAGGCTGCTGCTGCTCCGACATTCGTCCCTGCGTGGGCTATGGGATCAACATCTATTATTGGAGTGGGAGTAAGTTAAATGTTTCGTAAAAATACAGCAGGACAATACATTCATTTTCAAGGTGTTGATTCTTCTACCGGAGGAATTAAATCTGGAGTGTCGTGGACGATGCGTGTTTGTCTTGACGGTACTTTTGCAGCAAAACAAGCAGGAACTACAATTACAGAAGATGGTACTACGGGTTGGTACAAAGTTGCTTTAGATCAAGCAGACACTAATGGAAATGATATAGGTTATAATTTTACAGGTACTGGAGCGATTCCTGTAACTATTAATGTAATTACAACTGCGTGTGATCCTACAAGTACGGCATTTGGACTTAGTTTGGCCAAGACTACCAATATTACAGGATTTAATGATATCGCAGCAACAGCCGTAGTTAGTGGTGGGGCAATTACGACTAGCGGAGGTGCAGTAAGTACCGTAAGTACCGTTAATGCTCTTGCCAACAATGCTATTACTGCAGCGGTCATTGCTACTGACGCTATTGATTCAGATGCTATCGCAGCAACGGCAGTTACGGAGATTCAATCCGGACTTGCTACTGCAGCGGCACTAGCAACTGTAGATACGGTAGTTGATGCAATCCAAGTTAAGACAGATCAACTTACCTTCACCACAGCTAACCAAGTAGATGCTACGACTATAACAATCAGTA
>Ga0315909_10008144_pt1 | contig 11539 bp, 16 predicted proteins | sample LakEriMetagenome_11_FD_203527 | JGI IMG/M metagenome (GOLD analysis project Ga0315909, IMG submission 203527) | Freshwater fungal communities from buoy surface, Lake Erie, Ohio, United States - Buoy 2 MA125 | ecosystem: Environmental > Aquatic > Freshwater > Lake | place: USA: Lake Erie, Ohio...
GGCAGCCACAGTAACTGTGCACCCAGCGTGCCAGTAACGCTCCAAGTCAGCAAACTCCATCATCTCCTTGAGCCGTGCATCCACTTTAGCCAGCATTCTCTTGGCAACGTCTTGGTGAGTAACGAGCCATCGAATCCACGCCTCTCCAGCCACGCCGTAGTTCTGTTTCAGACCTTTGAGTTTCTCGCGTTCCTCTGCCGTCCACTTGAGTTCTTCGCTAGGGTTCCACTCCAGCATGCGGTTTAACTCGCCGTTGGAACTGAACGTCCTAGCACCCGCCATGTAGTCGAGCAACTGCACATTGGAAGTCATCGTGCCCGTAGCCGCCCACACGCTGTGGTTGATACGCTCCTTGTTAGAGCCCGCCTCCATCCGCTCCTTACCCAAACCCTCGGCATAGTCGAAGATGAAAGTTGGTGCCCACTCCATGTCTGCACGGCTCCGGCTGGTGATCTCGTCAATCAGTAAAGGCAAACTGTTAAGTAAGCCAGCGCGTTGCATCATGGCTACGGGGGACGTACTCTTGCCGGTGCGGTAGCGCACGGGGTGACCCCACACGCCAGCCTTGGCGCTCAGAGTTAGGGACTTACCCGTACCGGATTGGCGTGAGCCGATGTGCCACATGAACCCCTCGTACTCGGTGAACTTCATCAGGGTTGAGCCAAACGAGTCAGCACAAGATGCCAGCGTGTCGTACATCTTCTTGGACTTGAAGACCTCCCAAACCTCGCGCCACTCGTCGAGTGTGCCTTTGCTGTTGGTGTTGCGGTTGATGTTCTCAAGCCCCGGCATGGGGATACGAGTCTCGCGTCCGTCTTTGGTGAACACGCGGTTGTTATAGACGAATGACATGTCTTCTTGCCAGCCACATTGGAACGGCACGACGATCGCCTTCTTCTCCATCGACGCCTTCTCAACGCTTGCCAGCACGTAGTCGTATAGGTTCTTTTGATGGAAGCCACCAGCCACAATGTTCTGACTAGCCAGCCACTTGAGAGTCTCGTCCTTACTCACGATTGATCGCTGTGGAAAGTTGAGCGTTATCACGCCTTCGGGGCGTACAGCCGCCATGTGAATCAGATGGTCGTTCTCCTGCTTGAGCAAGTCAACCACAAACAAGTCGTAGCCAAGTAGTTGTACCTCTTTGGTTATCTTCTTGCCCTCGGCATCCTTCTCCTCAAGCGTGCGGTAGACGCCACCATTCTTGCCATAACTAAAGCCTCGTGGGGGCACGGGGCGGGTGATGGTTGGTGCTGTGTCCTTGACGCCCTCGTCGTCAAAGTCCTCGTTAAAGTCTTCGTCGATCGACTCTGGCTCAGGCGTAAACGTCTCAAGCGAAATGGTTTTCTCGGTGTTGTCGACTTGAATCTCACGCCCAAGGATGAGCGGGTTGGTGATCTTGCCCCAGTGCGGACACTTAGGGCAAACCCCTAGATTCTCCCTGTCCATCTTGGCGCAGGCGTACGGGCCTTTGATCTCAGATAACTTCTGGTGCATGCGCTCCAGTGGGTACGGGTGCAAGTCACTCAACTCAATCGCATGCTCCATGCCGTCTGCGCACTTCTGCGTCCATGACAGGATGCCACGCCACACAGGCTCCTTGCCGTCTTCTGTGGCTGTCGCTATGTAGTCGTCGATCTGACCGCAACCCTTAGCGCGGATATTGGCAAACAACGTGATGCTGTTCTCCACCAGTTTGACTTGGTTGGCGTCAGGCTTACGGCTCGGGCGTGTGCCCTCAATCTGCTCACTTGGCGTGGGCATGACAGGAGCGACGAGGTTGCCATACAAGACCTTGGAGAAGTCCTCAAGGTTAAAGACATCGCCCTCTTGTAGTATGCGCACAGGGCGCGGCGTCGTGTACTTCTTCTTGAAGTTGGTTGTCTCAGGCACCCGCAGGATACGGGCTAAGTCAGCGGAGACACCTTCGTCTATCTTGAACCCTTCTTGCTTGCACAGTTCCTTTAGGTTCTCTGCAAGTGGTTGCCAAATAGATGCGGGGATGGAGTCCACCAAAGGCCAGTAGACATGGAGTCCACCGCCAGAGTCCACCACCCAAGGGTTGCCGAGTTTGTTAAACCCAGTCTTCTCAAGGAACGCGTCCAGCGCCAGTGCCGCTTCCTTCTTGCTGGCATAGCCGTCCAAGTCCACAAAGAACGATCGTACGAACTGGGCGTTAGCCGAGCCGCGCTTCTCGTCGAATGTAGAGACTGCGTAGAAGCAGTCGTAGTTCAGTTTATGCCAAGCGTCTACCTTAGCAACGATGTCAGCAAGGTTGTCTGCATAGAAGTGTTCCTTCTTTTTTGTGAGTTCTACCGCGCAATACAGGCCTTCGCCAGAGGACGGCAAAACCACCGCTAGAAAATCAGCGGGTGTCATGTGTATCCTTTGGTTATTGTTTGGCTACTGCTACGCCAGCGGCAAAGCCTTCTTCAAAGGCTTGCTCATACATCTTATTTTGTGCGCTAAGAAGTGTGTCGTTCTGATCTATCAAGACTGCCATGCGTTGTAGTAACACGTTGCCCCAAGACTCAGACAGACCTTTAGGGTTTTCCAGTAGCGCGTAGCGTAGTATCTCATTGTCAGTCAAGGTGTCAGGTCGAAGGTTTTGCATGTTGATCTCCACGCCACGTCAGCATTAGGCGAAGTTTTTAGTATAGAAAGAAGCGCCTCGACTACGGGTCGATACGCCACGAAGACCTCACCCCCCGCGAACCAGTTGTAGACTGACTGGCGCGATGCACCAGTAGCCTTAGCAATCTTAGTCACGGGGAAATCAAGGTGTACCGCCCAACGCCCAAGTTGGTTTCCCAAAGTCTTAGGCGCTTTCTTAACGGTGTCTATGATTTGCGGTGAGTAAGCCATTACTCGTTCTCGTCCCAATCATCAACCATAGCGGCTAGGTTGCTTTTCTTGGCGGGCACAGCGTTTGGCTTCTTCTCTTCCTTACGAACAACAGGCTCTTCGTCGCTTTCCTCCACTGGATCAGGTTTTTTCTTTGCCTTTGGGGCAGGGGCGGGGGCTTCTTCCTCCACAGGAGCGGCTACGGCAGGAGCAGACTTAGCGAACGTCATGGTGACAGCACGCTTGGCTTCGGGCGTATTGCCTTTGGCTTGGCAAGTCTCGTTCTCATCTTCAGTCAACCAACGCATAGTCTTGAAAAACAACTTGGGTGACTCAGACTTGGTGTCGAAGCGCATACGGGTGATGACTTCGCTTGGGTCAATGTTCTGCGCAGTCAACCAACGAGCGTACGCCTGAAGTGGGCGGTTCTCTCCATCTTCCTTACCAAACACAGATGTGGCAGGGGCAGTCAACTGGAGAACATCTCCGTCCATATCATTAGCCAACACTACGGCAAGACGTTGTTGGTAACGGCAAGCGCGGCTATTACCTTGACCAGAGCCCGCGACGTTCTTTTCGCACGCAGCACAGGTAGATGCTTGGGGGTTCTCTGCATCAGGTGCAGGCTTGTCACCATCTTGTGAGTAGCAGTCAGGTGAACTGCTTGCGCCGTCATAGGACTTGGCGTACCACACACGGCTAACTTTAGGTGCGGCGTTCACGATCACCACGTCGAGGTAGCGTTCTTCAATCGCGGCAACTTCTTTGCCACTGGCGATCAAACGAAACACACCACCCTTGATGGAGATGTTCTTACCGCCAGCACCTGCACCACCACCGGCTAGGGCTTTGGCTACGGCAGACAACTGACCGCGATTCTTTGCAAAGGCGGGGACTTGGGATGGGTTAAATACAGCAACATTGCTCATTGTTTTTTCTCCTAAAACTACTTGGTTGGTTTACGAACTGAAATGCCATACTCGGTCATCGAGTTAAGGCCGGGGGGTACAACTCCGGGGTTCTCTTCTAAGAAGCGTTTCATGTTGAGTTGCGATATGCGTTGTTGAACTAAGTCAAGCGCGTCGTACTGCTTCATGAACTCTTTGAACGAGTCCCAGTCTTGTGTGTTGTAGTTTGTCGTTGTCGACAAGACTACTGTGCCTTGGTCTGTGCGTACAGACTTCACACCAAGTTTCAACATCTGATCTTTGAGCGCGATCTTTACGACTTCTTGTTGCGCCTTAATGGCTTCAACCTCTGTCTCGTACTCTCGGGTCAACTGCTGAATCTTAGTAGCCATCTTGCGATAGACCTTGGCTAACTTATCCATCGGCACAGAGGCGATCTCCTCTGCATCGAGCGAGGGCGGTGCCTCGACTTCATCATCTATATCTACCATTTTGCTTCTCCTGTTATTTGTCTAGTGTTTGACATCATACACACAGTTTTGTCCAATGCAACTCCTTTCTTTAAAAATATTTTTAACCTCGCATTTCTTCTGCAAACATGTCAGTCAAAAGAATACTGTCGTTAACTTTTGTGTTCATCGCCTTGAAAAGTTTTTTCTCTATCGGGCTTGACTCAATGTGTACCACAGTAACTTTGTCGGAATCTTGACCTTTACGATCGGCGCGTGCTATGCACTGCACATACTGTTCAACAGACATCAACGGCCCGAAGAACACAACTGTGTCAGCGGCAGTTAGGGTAATCCCGTGAGCCGTTGCTTGTGGTTGCAACACCAGTACGCGTATGTTGTCGGTAGTCTGAAAGTCGTTGATGATCTGTCCGCGCTTAGACGCAGTCACGTCGCCGTGTATCTGTCCTACGCCATAGCCTTGCTTGGTTAGGTGCGTGACGATGGTGTCGATGCTTGAGCGAAACAGAGCAAAGATGATCACCTTACGGCTAGTCTCTTCTAGTATCTCGCAGAGCACATTTAATCTTGGCGCGGCATCGAACTCAACAACCTCCCTATCGTCTGTGTACGCGGCACCACAACTAATCTGCAACAACTTACTCACCACCACACCGGCGTTAACAGCGCTGATCGTTTCACCCGCCGCTTGTGCAAGCATCTGCTCTTTGAGCAGTCGGTAGTATTTGTTTTGTTGCGGTGTCATAGGCACCTCACGCGTCACCGTGATTACAGGGGGCAAGTCAAGACATTGTGCTTTTGTGTAGCGTATTGCTGGTTGAAGTGCCATGAACACTTTCTCTCTTGCGTCTGGCTTTGGTGCCCACTTGAACATTGTGATCTTGTTCATGACCTTGTCGCGCCACGCAGTTTGAAACTTAGGCACACCATTTGGATTAACTAAGCGTGCAAGACCATACGCATCCACTGGTGACTGCGAAGCAGGAGTGCCCGTCATCATCCACAGGTATGTCTCAGGCTTGATGATTGACGCTAAGGCTTTCCATCTGCGTGTGCTTGGGTTCTTGTATGCGTTGGCTTCATCGACGATCACTAAGTCAAAGCGCCCATCGTTGTTGATCTCATTTGCTATCAAGTTCAAGCCGTCGTAGTTGGCGATAACGATCTCGTACTTCTGCTGAATCATCTCGATGCGACGTGATGACTGCGCGTGATGCGCCACAACTGCTGAACGATGGATGATGCTGTTGCCTATGTCCCCCATCCAAGCGCTGTGCATGATTGATAGCGGACACAAGATAAGCACACGACGAACGTCACCACGATTCATTAGGTAGTCTGCCGCCCATAGCGCAGATAAAGTTTTCCCAGTGCCGGGGTCATTGAAGCAGAACGCTCTGCGATTCATTGTGAGGAAAGCAGACGTCTCTATCTGATGCGCCATAGGCTTGTAACGCCCTGCCCATGTGTAGCGTCTAGTGATAGGCGAGGGCACATTCTTCACACCAAGGTTTTTTAGTACCCTTACTTCATCGAGTCCCCAGTACACAGCGATCTCATAGATGCCGTTCTCTTCACCAACAACTTTGTGCTTGGGTATGACGTTGAACTTGTGCGGGTTGCGTGTGCGTAGTAGTAACGCTTTGTCTTCAATGATTTCCATTACGCGTCTTCCTTCAACCGAGCCCAAGGTGTGTTGTCGTTGTCACACTCCTCCAACTTGTTGTTTCTGTGTAAACGCGAAGATGCTTCGGGCCAAAACTCATCATCGAGGTCGGACACGTCAATCCACTTATCGCCATACTTTGCTTGCCACAAATTAACAAGTTGCGACAAAGGTATTGACCACGCTTCATGCGTGTTTGGGTTGATTGCTTTTTTCTGTGGCGCTGATTGCATTCGCTGTTTAACGGCTTGTGCGCGTTGTCCGCCTTGCGTGATCATTTGTGCGTACGTCATTCCCTGTGCAGGGTTGTATAACCCTTGTGCTTCTTTCATCTTCATTTACTTCTCCTTTATTTATTCCGGTTTTCTACATACGTATCTTGCTCTATCGGTTAGATAGTGTTGCTCTAGTTCGCCCATTTGTTTGAGTCTTTTGTAAGCAATAGCGAAGAACTCGTCCTTCTCAATATCTTCTAAGTCAATCCATTCATTACCATAACGAGTTAGCCAGAGATTAAGGAGTGTGGCGACGGGTGCGTTAAATGCCTCGTGCTCCTTAATTTCTATGCAGTTTGTCTGTACCTCGGGCCAACGATTTACTTGGTGAATCTGGCTACTTGATGCTGTGGTCAGACTTCCTAGCGAAACTCCTGTTAGCGCTTGCGGACTTAACGCGGAGATTGCTTTTTGTAGTTGTGCCTCCTTTTGAGAGCGGCTTCTTGTGGTCGACATCTTTTCCATCTCCTTTATGTACTTTTCCTTCTTTCATTAACAGTGCTCGGGCTTTGTTGCGTTCGGAACGCTTTTTAATAATGTCTGGTCGCTGTTCGTACTTTGCGTAGGACGGGCGGTCTTCGGGGTTTTTATAAGGCATGAGTGTTCCTTTAGTGCTTGGGGTGAAATTCGCATGTCTTCACAGGGCACCAGCCACACAGGGGAGTCTGGTTTGGATTCCATACGTCGTTGCTGAATGATGCCTCAAGTCGGGCATACCTCTCTCGGTACTTCCACCACTCTGCGTCGGCTTGCTCACGCATCATCTGCGCACGCACCATGTCGTTCTTCACGAGGAACAATAGCGCTGAGTTCACCTTGCGTATGTGAGGGAAGTATTGAAACACCATCAGAGACATCAGCGTTAGCTGTTCTCTGTCGGGGTATTTGTTGTTGCCTGTCTTGTAGTCCACAACCCAAGCAGTTAAGTTGTCATCATCAATGATGAGTAAGTCTGCAATGCCACGCACCCACACGTTCTTGTCTTTCCATCCCACGATGTTCAAGTCAATGTCCAACGCCATCTCATACTCGGCAATCTTTCTGCCGTTCTTTGATAACAACTTGTCAACAACTTCCTTGAACTGCGAATGCTCAGGCGGTATTGGTTTGCCGTCCCTGACGTAGAGTTCTAAGGACTCGTGGACTTGGTTGCCGTAGCGCGTTGCCTCAGTCTCTGTGAACGGGTAGTTCTTTAAGACCTTGACCGCGTGATAGCGTCTAGCACAACCCTCAAAGTCTTTGAGGGAGGAGTGTGACCATGCAGGTTTTTTCATAGGCGGGCGCTGTCGATTGCGCAGGATAGTTTGTATGCGAACTTGCCGACGAACTTCTCATCGTCGCGTAGTGGGTGATTCATGTCATGCAGAACTGCATGCGTCAACTCGTGCCAAAACGTGTCGTGTACTTCTTCGCTCTCTAACTTGTTGCCGTAAGCATCCTGCGTAGCGACAGATATGATTTTGGTTTGATAGTCGATGTGCCCAAGGCACCCTGTCTTACTACCTCGGCGTACTGTGTACGTCGTTTTACCGACTGTGATTTCTTTTGGTATCTTCATTGTTTTGCTTCTCCGTATCTACGATGGGCGCCACCGTCAGCGGCTAATGGAATGCCTCGCATATAACTCGGCTCCATAGTCATTTGCGCCAAGACCCAAGTCTTAGCGTGTTCTACTTCTTCGTCAGGCACAAGCGCAATCAGTTCATCATGCACAGTACCTACGATTGGGTATTTCTTTGCTACCCTTAACATGCCGTCCGTCATGACAATACGCGCCAACGCTTGTGTTACGTTGTTCGTGATCTTGCCAGCGTACAGTTTAGTTGCGTCTTCTCCATACACCCACTGCTTCTTGCCTTCTTCATCCTTGACTTGTCGCAGATTAGGGTACAGCAAAGACATGCCGTTTGGTAATTCTATCGCGCCTTTTTTAAATGTCAAACATTTGTATGTGTGCTCGTGACCTTGTACCAAAGACGTTACCAACAACTCCGAGCACATGCTCCAGAACCCCACCACAGGATAGGCTGTAGCCCTATAAGTGTCTATGATTCTCTTTGAAGCGATAGCGTGGTCAAGTAACTCCTCCACAGTACAGGTGTGCGGGATGCCTAGCAGTTTGGACTCGTTATCATGCCACTCTACAAACCTATTTACAAACGTCTTATCAACGCCGAGTTGCTTCGCAAAGTCCCTGTTGTACCTAACCGGCGGAGCACCAAGGAAGCCCGTAAGTAACTGCGACGCAAACGACGCCCAGCCCAACCCGTAGCCACAACCCAAGAGCGCGCTCTTCGCGGACTGTCGTAGGTCTGGGTGAGAATCTTTACTAAGGTTGGGAATGTTGAACATCTGAGCGCCGAACGCGGCATAAGGGTCACCACCCTTGCGGAAGATGTCGAGCATGTCTTCGTAGTCTGAAAGCCACGCGAGTACTCGCGGTTCAATCTGTGATAAGTCGCCGACAACGAGTTGATGCCCTTCGGGAGCCATAATCGCTTTGCGTAGGAATGAACCTCGTTTGAGGTTTTGCATGTTGATTGCGGAGCCCTTGCTTGCAGTCCAACGTCCGGTCTGCGCCCCGTAATACGACAGAGGTACTGGTAACTTTCCTCGCTGACTAATCTCATGGAAGCGTGTTGCTCTCGTGCGCTCAGTTGTTGACTTAACTTTAAGACGAGCCTCACAAAGAAGCCTGACCTCTTCGACTGGGCTGTTGAGGAGTTGCTGAAAGAGCGCGTCATTCTTCGCCAACGCAAGTGTCTGCTTGCCAGTGGTTTTACTAACCTTTGTCGGTGCCGCAACGCCGAGGGTTTCAAGTAGTTGGGCAAACTTTGGATTGGAAGAGAGGTCAGCGTCTGTAATGTTAAGCCGTTGTAGTAGTTGTTCACGTTCGATCTTCTCCTTGTCTATCGCATCTTGTAGCATGGTTGGGTCAAGTTCTAACTGAGGACGTGTGTACATCTTCAGTGTCATGTCAATCAAACGCAGTTCGGATTTCGGATAGTCTTCAATGAATCGTTTGAATATTTCTTCGCACAGGTACACGTCATGCGCACAATACTCGGCGAGTTCTCGCTCAATGGTTGCGTCCAACTTCGATAAGCCGTCTGTGCTATATACGGCAGTTCCCTTAGGTCGCAACCCGAAGTCTTGCGCCAGTTTGGCGAGGGAATTACCAACTTCCACGCCTCGTAGAGCGCGTCCCATCGATAACGTGTCGAAGATGAATGCGGGACGGGCGTTGTATCTCCACTCCATAATAGATACATCGAACTGTGCGTTGTGCGCAAGCACTGCGGTTCGTCCCCAGTCGACTCCAGAAAAGAACTCAGGTAAGTCTCTTCCGCTAATCCATCTAATATCGTCTCCGCTTCCGTATACGTGGACACAAGCGCCGAACGCAATGAACTTCTTATCACGAATGTACTCCTCGGTTGTTAACTTCGATAGCGTGTAGTCCTTCTTAGACCAACGCGTTTCAAAGTCGATCGTTATTATTTGATCGTAGGGTTTCAATTAAACATCTCCTTGGCTGGCGCATCTTCTAAATTAGCCGACATAAATGTCTCTGACAAACAGCTCAGCATAAAGGCGGCATCCATCTCGTTGCAGTTGAGCGTGAACACTTCAGCACGCGGGTCATCATCTTTGCCAAACACAATCACGGCGTGTCGTGTCTGATCTACACAGCACTCTACCAATCTTTCAATGGCTTTGCGTAAGTGTTCGCGTTGATCGGCGTTGAGTTGATCTATCTTGTCTTTGAAATCCATAGCGCCTTGCGTCATTTCTTTTGTATTTCGCATATTAGTTCCTCTAGTTCGTTAATGTTGAGTTCGTTTACAACGATTGTTAATCCTCCGCTTTCTCTAATGCGTTGTAGGTTGTGTTCTTGTAGTGCTGTTGTCTTTCCCTTGCCTGCTTTGGCTTCGATGCCAATGAACTTACCTTCACAGCAAGCAAGAAAGTCTGGTACACCTGACGCCCCATAGCCCGTGCCGATCGGCATCGCGTAGTACACGCGGGTTACATCTAATATCTTTCTGATTTGTTTCTTAACTTTTGCTTCGGGTGTCATATGTTTCCTTAAATGGTGAGGGGGTGATGTAGATTCCACGCCCCCTCGTCGTGGCATTGAGCGGGCAGTATAGGCAGTTCTCTATCGTGTCGGAGACCTATACCACCAGCAAAACATGTTCGCATCTACAAGGCTTGCATGCGTTGCTTTCATGAATACTCCGACCTTAAATTGGTGCGTCCTCGAACTCGTGACGTCTTTGCTTAGTAAATTCTTGCGTTGCTTTTTCTAACAGCTTTGGGTCTGCCCGCTCGAATGGATTCCAATCGTTTTTGGTTATTCGCAAGATTAGTTCTTCGTTCTTCGTCGATCGCCTCTTGCGGGACAACGACTTCTTGGGTTGTAAACCTGTGTTCATTTGCGCACTCCCTTCTCCTTGTATGCCCGAATGTGGGCGATTCTCTTGTTTCTTTTACCAGTGACCATGCGCCACATGTAGGGCATTTCATTCTTCACTGCTCAACATAAATATTGCCACGGCAACCGTCACTACGACTACGCCACCTAGACACATCAGTAACACTATCCATGCAATTGTTTCAAGCATCTTGTTCTCCTAAAACTTTAAGTCTTTCTTCAAGGCGACGAATGCGGCTTCTGTTGTACTCAACTACGCTGGTTGCGTATTCAAGCGCCTTCTCCGCCTCCATCTTGGATAGATAAGCCTCGCGCATCTCCTTGGCGATGATCTCTTCTAGAGTGCGCGGTCGCAACATATCTTTGATGAAGGCAATAATCATTTCTCGTTTAGTCATGTGTTCTTCTCCTCAAATGGGTCATAGCAAGGGCATCCACGGACATAGCACGCTTCATCCATAAGCGGTACATGCTTTTCCAAGATGTTGGCAATCTTGTACTTCAACGCTGAACTGGCGTGGTGCAAGATGACAGCCTCGGCAAGTTCTTCAATCAGTTTTTGATTCTGTTTGTAGTGGGCTACGTTCGCTGGGTATTGCTCTGTCTCTAATTCAGCCATCACTTTGTATGTAGCGCGAACCGCCGCGTCTTCAAGGCTTATCCGCATATCGCGTTTAATTGATGCCAACTGTTTCTGGCTCAGGGCATCGTAGTCATCATCAGTCATGCGTTCTTCTCCTTGAGTTTGGCTTCAATGCCTCTGAAAAATTCACGCCAAAAACTATCGGTCGGGTCTGATGCTTCCATTTTTTCAGCGCAATCTGCAATTTCCTCATCCGTCAGCCCAACCCAAGGCTTCTTGTACTCTTGAATGTCATCGTCATCTTCTACTCTGCGGTGTGGTACTGATATGCCGATTGGTCTAGTCATGCTTACTC
>Ga0315909_10008147_pt1 | contig 11537 bp, 13 predicted proteins | sample LakEriMetagenome_11_FD_203527 | JGI IMG/M metagenome (GOLD analysis project Ga0315909, IMG submission 203527) | Freshwater fungal communities from buoy surface, Lake Erie, Ohio, United States - Buoy 2 MA125 | ecosystem: Environmental > Aquatic > Freshwater > Lake | place: USA: Lake Erie, Ohio...
AGGCCGTTTGGAAAACGATCATCTGTAATCATAATTCGGGCATCATCGCCGACTTCGTATGTGCCGTAAACAGGGTCCACAAACGCTGGCACCACAACCTTCATGGTGATTGGCGGAATAACAAATGCGTTCACAGCACCCATGGCCAAATTATCTAAAACGGTCTGATCGGTTACATCTGAGTAGTTAACCTGATCCTCAAGGACCGCCCAACCTTCAGTGAGGATTGTTGGGTGGGAAGCAGCCGAGATTAGTTTGCCTTCGTTGGAACCAGCACCAATTGCGTAAATTGTGTTGGCTGTTATTGATCCATCCTCGGGATACTCGTACTCAACAATATTGCCCGCAGGGAACTCGAACACAGGGCAAGCAGGGTCGCCCACGGTGTAAATAAGGCCGCTGCGAGGATAGTAGGTGTTGAAATCTTTGCGAGGAAGGTCGGTGATTGCATCGTAAGAAATGTCAATGTCAAAATCAAAGCCATCAGACTGGCGGCTCAGGTCCTGAACAGCCTGGAACACATTCTTTAACTCATAGTCATAGTAAACACGGTCAATCAAAATGCCTGAGGAAGTTTGACCTGCGGAGTTATAACCCACGCCAATATCCCCGTATGGAACGGACTGGGCATCCTCAATAAGGGTTTTGGCTATAACCAACTGGTCAATAGCGGTGAAATCTACGGTTTGGGTTATGCGGCGGCGTTCAAAGTAAGAGATCCACTCGCGTGCCTGAATGGTTAAAGACTGGTCCTGGCTGTTGTATTGGCGGCCCCAAATAACACCGCCCCAAACAAGAATGCCATCGCGGTCTACATAAAGACCACACTTGGCTGGGATCGTAGAAGCGTCAACATTGAACTTGTCGGTGTTAATACCCGACAACATTAAATGCCCGCTAAAGGTTCCCGCCTGGTTAAGTTGCTGTGTGAAGGCAACACCAGTCAGAGGTAGTTCGGCAATGATCGTATTGGTAAGAAGGTCTACGAATAAATACCGATAAGTGGTAGCCATGGCAGACTTCCTTTCCCAATAATTAACCTGCTATTGCGGCGGCTTCTTCTTCTGTAAGTCCAAGAGCGGCTAGTTTAGCAAGTGCTGATGCTTTGGCTTCTGCCTTAGCCTCTGCGTCTGCTTGTGCGGCGGCGCGGTCTGCTTCTGCTTGTGCGCGTGATGCTTCTAACTGTGAGATTTCATCTGCCGTAAGTGGCTCAATAGTCTGCTCTCCTGTAGAGCAATCTACGATTACCTTAGTTAGTATGTCTTTTGTCATTGTTATTGCTCCTTATGATTTAGAGATGCCGTAGAGAAAAAATGAAGAATTAGCAATAAAACTAGCAGAATAAAAAGATGATAAAACAATTGATGTAATTGCAGAAGTTCCACCATACCTTAATGCTACTTTTTCCATTTCTGCATAACTATTGTTTTCTTCATATACAGTATGAGCGCTAAATTGTTTTACAATAGTGCTTGCATAATTTGGTATGTATAACTCTGTTGAACCAAAAGTGTTAGCCGTATTATTTGCCGCGTCTAATCCACCGAAATAAAGATTTGAAGCAGAAGTTTGATTATCGCTTACAGGTGTTCCGCTGTTACCGCTTCCTAATCCTCTTAACGCTGTTCGGCTGTAATTTGCTGCTGTATCACCGTTAATGACTATTTTCCAAATGTCTTGTGTTGCCGCTCTGTTAGTTCTTGCGCTTGCTCTTATCACTAAATCTGTAAAAGTTGCAGGTATGGCAGAAAAAGTAATGGAAGCGGCTGTTGTAGTTAATGTGTTAGCAGAGATCAAACTGTATGTGTTAGGCATTTTTTATCCCATACAAAGTAACAATAGTTCCTATTCCAAAATTTGCAGCAGCGTTTGTATAAATGTCAATACGGTTGAGTGCCGCGCTATTAGCCCATCTTCCCATAAAAGATTCTGTATTTCCTGGACTGTTTAAATCGGCAGAAGTTGCAATCAAACATGGTTTGTTTAACGAATTAGTATAAGAAAAAATGTCTGTAGTAGAAAAATAAGGTATTGTGTTAGTTCCACTACTTCCAAAAGTTAAATTCATTTGAGTGTTAGATGCAAAATTTAGCGTTGATACAGCGCTTCCGTTTGCTCTTAAAACAGTAAAAGCATAATTTGCTGCTGTGTCATTATTAAAAAGAAGGTATCCGCCAACATTAGATGCGCCTGTGCTTGAAAATCCAGTGATTGTAAGTTTTAAATCTGTGTAAGTTTGCGGAATTGAACTCAAAGTAATAAAGGCTGCTGCACTGCTTAGCGTTGTGGTCGTTATGTTTTCGTAAGTGGCTGGCATTTTTTACCCCTTAATTCCATATAATGAAAAAACAGTACCAGTTGTAAAAGTTGCATTATTTACTAAACTGATTGAACTTATTGCCGCAGAAAGTAATCTTGCACCTGAGGAATAAACTACCCGTAAATCACTTGCTCCACCAGTGTATCCAGAAAAAGCCCTTAAAGTTTTATTTACAGAACTTGAAGCATAATCTTGTATGTCAATAATAGTGACAGAAGAATTATTTGCCCCTGAAGCACCAAAAACACCAAGATCTATTGATGTTTGAGTTGCCGCACCAGCGGAAGTGTAAGCGCTGCCAGTGCCACTCATAATATGTCTTGTGTAATCACTTGAGCCACTACCATTGAAAATTACATTTAAGTTGTTGCCACCATCGGCAAAAAGACCTCTTATTTGTAAATGTTTGTAAGTGTTAGGAATTGAACTAAAAGTAATAGAACCAAACGATCCTGTGCCAACGGCGGTAGCAATAGACTCAAAAGCGCCAGGTTGAAACGCAGGATTGCCAACCAGCATTGACCTACTAATAGTGCCTGTCTTAATACTTAGATTAGCCATTACTCACCTGCTTTTGGCTTAACTTCAACCCACTCTTGATTAGGTTCAAACCATGCGTAAACTTTGCCGTCTGTTGGGTATGCAACTGGCGCTTCCCACTTTGCATCATCATTTAATACCCATGAGCCATAAGGTTGTGGCGCATAGAAAGCATCTAGATCCTCATCATAGGTGTAGCCAATGCCAGCATAGTTCTTGCGGAAGTTGCCGTTGTAAGAAGTTTGCCTCCAGTTGGTATCCCCGCCAAATAAAGATCGGCAGAAAATAACGCCTTGTGTTTCATTCTCTACGCCTTCAAAAAGGAGTTCCTCGTTAGCCACAACAATGACCTGTAGAACTTTGTTGTTGCTATCTAACTGCGCAAAATGTGCCATGTTGTTTTCTCCTTAGAAAGTAATACTACCTGAACCTGTGTATCTGTAAACACGGTATCCACCTGCAACTGTGATTGTTGGTGATCCAGTCGTTGCTGAAGCCGCATTGTAAGCGTCTGAATAGCGCAAAACAACAATTCCTGAACCGCTTGTTGCGCTTACAGAATTTCTGTTTCCATATTCTCCACCAGCGCCACCGCCTGTGTTGGCAACACCATTTCCAGCAATACCACCTGAACCTCCGCCGTTACCTGCGTTTGTTCCACCGCTACCACCTGAATATGAGTTTGTTTGTGAGCCGCCTCCGCCACCTGAACCATAAACAACGGCAGTTCCCGAAATTGAATTACTGGTGCCAGCACCACCAGCACCACCATTAAATTGTGATGCAGTCGAACCTGCACTTGTAGCGCCGCCACCGCCACCTGCCGCAGCGGTATTTGATCCGTTATAGCCTGCTCCACCATTGTTGCCCTGAGATGGGCTTACTGAGGGAGTATTACCCGCTCCACCTGCGCCAGCGGGGTTACCTGAAATTCCACCACCACCCGATCCACCACTACTTCCAGCATTTCCAAAAGGCGTAGAACCGTTTGCTCCTAAACCGCCGCCTTGGGAAGTAAAACTTCCAAAAGATGAGTTACCACCATCTCCTCCACCACTTCCAGCGCCAACTGTCACGGTGTAAGGGGTCCCAGGTGTTACAGCAAAACTGGCAGAAGTTCTGTACCCACCACCTCCACCTCCGCCTCCGCCATGATTTGAGTAACCGTCACCACCAGCGCCGCCACCAGCCACAACTAATAATTCAATTGTTGGTGGAGCAGGATTGTATGCAGAATTACCTACCAACAACTCATCACGGATCAAACCTGTTTTTACACTAGAGACACTCATTAGATAGTTATGCTCCCGCTTCCAGTCCATGTATAAATTCTGTATCCGCCTGTGTTTGTGATTGTAGGTGAGCCTGTTGTTGAAGTTGCTGCTTGAAAATTATTTGGGTAGCGAATTATTACTATTCCTGAACCACCACCATTTGATGTATAACTTCCAGCGTTGCTTCCGCCTCCGCCACCACCAGTATTTGCGGTTCCTGGGTCTCCAGCGCCGCCAGTTCCACCAGCACCACCACCTGCCGTTGCTGAACCAGGGCTAGAAACACGACTGCCACCACCGCCACCAGCGCGAGCAACAGCAGTTCCAGTTATAGATGAAGTAACACCAGCGCCACCGTTTCCAGATGTAGGTCCTGATGCGCCAACACTGCCAGCACCGCCGCCACCACCACCTCTTACAGTTCCTTGATTTTCACCAGTTCCTCCATCAAACCCTTGATTTGCTGTTCCGCTTCCAGGCGCACTGCTATTTGTTCCGCCGCCGCCGCCTGAACCACCGCTATTACCAACTCCATTTGACCCGCCATATCCGCCGCCTGTTGAAGTTATAGTTGCAAATACTGAGTTACTGCCATTGCTGTTAGCACTAGCCCCTCCAGCACCAACTGTAACTGTGTAAGTAGTTCCAAGAGTAACTGCTAATGGTGACTCGGCACTTGCTCCGCCACCTGAACTTTCACCCGCAACGCTACAACGATAACCACCCGCACCTCCGCCAGCGCCTCTTTGACTAGCGTTATTTCCGCCAGCGCCACCACCTGCAATAACAAGGTATTCAACGCTTGAAACTACAGGGATAAATGGCGAATTACCCACAAGCATTGAAGTGCTGCGGGTTCCATTCTTGACGGATTTAATGGCCATTTATATTAGGAGATTTCGCTACCGTATGCCTGGAAAGTAATGTCGGCAGTTGATCCATAAACGCTAAGAACATCTGTTGCGCCCATAGTGATACCAAGAGTCAAAACTGTTGAGTCTGATGCGCCTACTGTGATGTCATAGCCAACATAATGTGCGTCAGTAATTGATGCTCCAGCAGGGCGAACAGCAATACGAAATGTTGCCGCTGTTGCTGTTAAATTAGCAATCACAATGCTTGAAACAACAGCCTGTGTTGCTGATGGCACTGTGTAAAGAGTTGTTAATGTTGTGGCAGCAGGATGTGCTTGCCCTAATACTTTGTAAGTTGTTGGCATTGTTTATGCTCCCATCAGCATGAATACGGTTGGTGTTGCGTCTGTTGCTGCTGTTCCTGAAGCAGCAGCGGTAATTCTACCTTGTGCGTCTACGGTTATGTTAGCAGTTGTGTAAGCCCCTGCGGTTACAGCCGTATTTGCCAGGTTAAGAGTAACGGACCCGCTTGATCCACCACCACTTAAGCCTGTTCCAGCCGTTACTCCCGTAATATCACCGACTGGCAAGTTGGTAGTTACCTCAACTCGAGTGTCTGTGATGTTTGCGGTGTTGATCTGAGTAACGCCAGCGCCTACAGCGATTGTGGCAAGTGAAATTGAATTGGCAGGGGTAGCGGGCGCAGTTGGTGATCCCGCAGGAGTTCCTGCTAAAACTTGGTAAATAACATCATTAAAAGCGCCCGTATAATAAGCATCTCGAACGGTTGCAACAATTCGATCAATTCGTGGGTTGGTTGGGTCGGCTGTTGTAACTGTGAGAGTGACCGTTGCATCGTTGTAAAAAGTGTAAACGCCCATGTTGGCCTGGGTTGTTCCAACTACTGCGGCCCATCCTGAAGCAACGCGAACCGACATACCCGCAGGAGAGTTTTGGGTGACGGCCATGGAAGCAGAGCCAATGATGCCTGTGGTGGCATACAAGGCTTGCTGAGTTAAACGGTCACTTTCGGCAGGATAACTTCCCGCTTGTAACCAACTCGGAGGCGATACAAGTGTCATTTATTCTCCTAAATGTAAGCCGACTGCCATGTTACAACGGCTTGCGTAGTTCCCGCTAAGGTTCCTGTTCCAGTCAGATAGAACTGATTGTTTCCAGGTTGAGCAGAAAACCAAGACCCTGAGAGAAGTGTATTACGAGCAGGGTTTCCATTCAGCGTAATCAGTTTATTGTAAAGGTCCACATTTAACACATCGCTGCTGCTATAGGTTCCGATAAAGTTCAAAGCCGCACCTTCGGTTGTGTTGCCGACTGTTGGGTTTGTGATCGGTCCGCTAATAGCAATGTTTGGATAAGTCGTAGCCCATCCAGCATTGTTGATTGTGGTGGAAATAATTACAGAACCGCCGCCGTAAGTGACATTGTAGGTGCGGTTATAAACGCGGCCTGTGGGTGGGGTGTAAGCCAAGGTTGCGGTCTGAATATTGCTGGCATACACATTTGGATCAGGGCAAAAGAAAGTCACCTGGGCAACGATGTAGCCATAGGTGTAGTTGGGGTCTACGGTGGCTCTCAAGCCGCGTACGCGGGCGTACACGACCTGTTCCGTATCAGCGTTGGATAAGAGGAAGTAAAGGGGCGTAGTGCCGCTCTGTTGGGGTAATAGCGCCCTTTGAATAGTATTGAAATTCAACTGAGCCGAGGCCCCTGGGGAAGCCAGGCAAAGGAACTGAATGGTGATCTCACGGCCTGATAGAAAGTCGCGGCCCGAGAACATACCGTCTGCGTAGCCTCGGTTATCATCTTGGCTGCGAATATCAGGCAAGGCCTCTAAACCATCAACAGACTGGATTTGATAAGGCGATCCAGCGCCACCAAAGACCTGGCCATTAAAAGAGAAAGAATAATTGGCAATTACGGCTGGCATTTTATCGGTCCCTTAGAGCGGCAGATTGCGACATTGTTCTGTTTGGAACTGAAACGCGAGACTCACGAACATTTGCGGAAGCCGCTGCAACACCCGCCAAAGTTGTGGTGTTAACAGTCACGGCTGTTCCATACTTAATATTTGAAACCACTTGATTTGCAACTGCTGAAGGATTAGTCAGATTTGTTCCTGAAATGTTTGTGACAATTGTTGGCCCATAAGTAGTTGTTCCAACTCCACCCTTGGAGTTAAGTCCAGTTGTTGAAGTTAAAGGACCTGTGATCTTTGGAGCGGCCGCAGCAGCAGAGTAGGCAGCATTTGCAGAGGCCAATGCAGCGGTTGCCGCAGCAACAGCAGCAAGTTGCGCTTGAAGGGCCGCTAACTTGGCGGCGGTGGTGGCAGAAATGTCATCGATTGCCTTTTGGAAAGCAACTTGAGCATCGGTTAAAGCCTTTTGCAGAACTCTTTGTGCTTCGGCTAATCCTTCGTTAAGTTTCTTTTGTGCATCTGCTCGAGATTTAGCCAAGGTTGCTTCGGCCTCAGCCAATGCCTTTTCTAAGTTTGTTTTGGCGGTCGCAATAGCCTCTTGTAATTGAGTTGCGGCTTCAAGCATTCGAGCATCGCGTTCGATCTTTGCCTCTGCCATAGCCATGGCATATTCGGCGTTTGCAACAGCCAGGGACTCTTGTAGTTCACGATCAACTTCAGCCAGGGAGTTCTTTAGATCAATTGCAACTTGGTCATAAGCCTGACGCAATTCAGCAGTTGCAAGATTGGCTCCATTGTTCATCGATTTTGCCAAAGCATCTAAGCCTGTTTCTTGGATCGACTCCAAATCCATAAAGGTGCTTTGAATTTCAGCCTGTTGTTCAGGCGAGGACTTTTTAAGTTCATCCACCATCTGTAAGCCAACCTCAGGGCCAGCCTTAACAATTTGCTCAATAAAGGTTTGAGCATATCCCTGGCCAGCAAGGTAAGCCGCAGCCTCTTGTAACTTCTTGGCATCGGCTAATTGCTTTTTCATTTGTGTTAAAAGCCCACCTGAAGTTTTGCCCTTAAACGCCTCGGTTAAACTGAAGCCTGTGCCTGAAGCAAAGGCGCTGCGTAAGCGATCGACCGATTGTTGAATAATTGAGACTTCTTTATCGGCAGCAGATTTGCGCAGATCCACAGCCTTTTGCGCAGCAGCAGATCTAAGGTCAGTCAGTTTCTTTTGATGGGCTGCTTCGATGTCCGCAGTTTTCTTTGCGTAATCTTTAGCAATCTCAACCATTTCTTTGGTGTGAGCCTTTTGCGCATCGGTGATTGCTTCATCATAAGTTGCTTTTGCATCAGCACGCTTTTCAGCGGCGGTGGCTTCGGCATCTGCCAAGGCATCGGCGTAATCTTTTTGGAGGTCTGCAACCTTTTCTTGATAATTCTCGTGTGCTTTTATTTGGGCTTCCATGAAAGCCATCTGCGCATCGGCAACTTTCTCTGCGCGTTCCTTGGCTTCCTTCGCTGCCTCTTCCGCAGCCTTAGCAGCACCCGCATCAACTGTGCCAGGTTTGTTCTTTGATCCTTTGGTTGCTTTCTCTACCTTCTTGGCATTTTTATCTGCGGCAGCACCCATATCATCTAATTTGGCCGACAATATTTTTGCCTGATTGGAAGCGCCCTTGGCAAAATCGCTGATGCCATCCAATCCTTTATTCATAATGTCAAGACCAGCCTTGGCGTATTTACCAACTCCTGGAAGTTTAGAAAGTACGAGCAACAAGGATCGCAAAGGTCCAGTGACAACCTTCATGATTACTTCAAAAACCTGGCCGACCATAGGAACTATAGAAGCAAAAGCATTCAGAGCGACTTTGGCAGTTGCGATTACGGCTTTTCTAAATGTTTCATTACTTTTAAATAGTTTGACCATCGCTGCAACTAATACACCAACACCCACCGCAACAGCCACAAATGGGTTGATTGCCATAATGCCGTTTAAGATGGCCTGTTGAATAGCCGCACGCTTCACAACAAGCGTGTAAGCGCCCCAGGCTGCTGAAAGCACACCAACGGTTATAGCAAAAGCCTTAACTTCTGTTTGGTTCTTTTTAAAGAAGTCACCAATCTTAGTTAAAACAGGAACCAGTAAATTTAATATGCCAAGCAAACCTTTAAAGGCTGGCATCAACGCATCACCCAAGGCTACTTTTGCATCTTGAAATTTGGCTTGCAAAGTTTTCATTGTGTTTGCTGTTCCGTCTGCTGTGCGGGCGTAATCGCCTTGAGCAAGAGCGGTGTCTTTCATAATCAACGCATAAGCAGCCTGGGCTTTTGCCGCAGGGGTCAATGCTTCCTTTGTCGATTTAATGAGGCCCATAGAAAAGGCTTCTTCTTTTAATCTTGCATCTTGAAGCGCAACACCAAAACGCTTTAAAGGTTCGGTTTCACCTGAAAGACCTGAACGCAAAGCGGTGATGGCTTGATCGATTGAAGTGTTGTTAAACGAAGCCATGTCGGAAGCCAACTGCACAAGGCTTGTGGACATCTTTTGCGCTTCGCCTTGACCTAATCCAAAAGCCTGGAATAAATTGCCGTAAGTTCCTGCGGCTTCTAAAGCGGCTTGGTTAGAAATACCTAAATTGACCGCAGCGTTTTTACCAAACTTCTCAACCTCTGCCGAACCCTCGCCGAATACAACTCGCACCTTAGATAAGGACTCGGCCATATTGCTGGCAGCCATAATGGAGTCTTTGGCAAAAGAAGCCAGTTGTGATGCAGCAAAAGTTGTACCAAGCGCCGCGCCAACCTTTTTTAAGTTTCCAACAAAGGAAGTCATTCCTGCGCTGGCCTTTTTTACATTGCCGTCAACGCCTTTGATCGCGGACTCTGCATCAGCCAAGCCTTTTTTTAATTGCGATACATCAGCCTGGAGTTGAATGAGGATTGGCGGGATTGTCGATGCCATCAATTAACTCCTTAAATACATCGCAAAAGCGCCAGTGAAGGTCCTGTTCAGAGCGCCTGATTGTTTCAGGCTCTCCACGGCAGGAACCATGTAAGGATATTTTACTCCCGATTTCCATGAAGGAAGTCCCATTTCAACGGCGCGTGCATAAACCATGGAAGCACCAACTTCGGCCACATAAGTATTTCCAAAGCCAACCTTGGTTTGTGAATAAATAGATCGGCGCAAGTTACCTGTTTGCACATTAGGACCAGGGCCAGTTCCAGGAATGTGTCCTTGTCCTCTTGGGTGCGTTCCTGTGTTAGCGTTTTTTTTGGCTTGGCGTTCCACAGAGGCAGCAGCAAGTCCTATTGCGTAGCGAGCAGCGTCATTGACTTTCTTTTCAGTCAGATTAAGTCCAGCCAAAACTTCAGCGAGGTTCTTTATCTCCACTACTCTTTCACCTCACTTTGTAACTTAGTAACTGTTGCCGCTATCGCCAACAACCAATCAGAAGTCCCTGCGGGTAGATCATCTACCTGGTTGGGTGTCCAACCAAAGCGATCTGCAAATTGGAAATAAGCCCACTCCTCATCGGGGTAGGCTAAATCCGCTCGGCGTTCTCCACCCTCAAGCAGCCACTTTAGGCGTTCGAGTTGTCGGTAGGCGCTTTTGGGTCTTGCTCATTCTCGACTGTTTCGCCTAGAGATGGAAACAAGAATTGTTGCGCGTCTTTGGTTGCGTCAACCAAAGCATCGTAATCTTTCATTTCTAATTCATCTAAATTTTCAATTTTCAGCGCTGGTATAAGTAAATCTAAAGACCAGTCCTCGATCAACATAGCAATTAACGCATCACCAAGTGCCAAAGCGCGAGTTAAATCTCCGCCTTCAACATCAGCAGTCTTTAATACTCGCTTGCGATCTTTCACGCGTAGTAGTTTCGGGTCCTTCAAAGTTACAGTTGCGCCTGAAGGTAGTGTTATTTTCTGTGACATTTTGCCTCCTGTTTGTTTGCCTTCCTAACATCATAACTTAAAAGGAGCAGGTGGGTGGGATAGCGGGAAGGCGTTCGCCATCAACCAATCCCACCTGCTCTGGAGTTTATGCGTAGGTTCCTGATGCTTTCGCGTTCTGTAGAACCCACTTGATTGGTGCAAATCCACCTGTTGAACCAGCGTCTGTTGTAGTTGCTTGGCCATTTAGGTCGATTGATACTTGAACAAAGTCCTCACCGCGTTCAATAACGGCGGCTGTGTAAGCGCCCTTAGAAATTGTGGCTTGGATTTGAACAGCGCTCGCGCCTGAGCCATAAGCCCAGTTAAGAACAATTGCTGGTTGAGTGTTGTTAAGGAAGCGTGTTAGTTCTGTGTCGTCTTCCATAATGAAAGTGATCTTGCCAGTAACTTCAAGAGGTCCTAAGAACACTTGAAATGGGTTTTGTGTGTTGCTGATGCCATAAACAGGAGTGACTGAGCGAGTCATGTCGATGTTGCCTGTCATAGCGTCAGAGACAGTTGCTCCGCCAATAGAAACAGCGCCACGCCATACCACGGTTGGTAGAAGGGTGCTAAATGTTGGAGTTGGATCTGCTACTGCGCTTGATGCCCAGCCTGTTGTCTTAGTGTCGTACTCAAGCATTCCATCAGCGTTGAACTTTAAAGAGAAGTCGCTGAATT